>ERZ772876.1408-NODE-1408-length-24750-cov-10.199676_pt1 | contig 24750 bp, 20 predicted proteins | sample MGYA00580584_ERZ772876 | MGnify/ENA primary metagenome ERZ772876 (study PRJEB29015, sample SAMEA2737728) | human gut metagenome | biome: human gut; feature: human-associated habitat; material: faeces | place: China | collected 2012 ... | reverse complement strand
TATATGCCCTTATAGGGCATGTTAAAACCACCCGTTTTACGGGTGGTTATTATTATAACTTTCTATATATAAAGCTTTTGCGATATAAGGAGTTATTTCTTTAAATTTATACCAACCTGAACTTTTGCTATCATTTTTTCCACCATTTGGATTAGAAATATATACCATGTCATTATCATCAGTTGCCAGTAAAACCATATAATGTGATGCAGTAGTCCAACGATTATCGTGTGGCTGATTCCATAAACAAATTAAAATAGGTCTATTAGTTTTTAAATGCTCTTGTAACTTTTCTTTAGATAAATGAACATTATCATAATAAAAATCCGTATTTTTAATATTAAATGTATTAGATAACTCTTTTGAAAGTGTGTCATAATCTAACACAGGATAATATTTTTGTCTAAGATCTTCAGGAGTATATTTTTGGTCATATCCACTCAAAATAATTGCAAGTGCAGTAATACCACAACCATTTTCAGCCATAGTTCCACCCCAATATTGATTATTACTCCAAGAAGCATCACTATTTTGTTTATACTCAATATATGTCTTTTTATGATTTTCAATAGTTGTAAATGTAGTAAAATAACCATTTTTATTTTTTACTTTTTCTTGTCCTATGCCAGAATAATTTTTATTTACATCTTGTTTGATTGTTTTATATTCTGAAGTGTTAGTTACTTTAGAAATAAATCTATTCAAATTATAAGATATATCGTTAAATGGAGTGTTCATAAAAAATAGATATATTCCTAAAATTATTATTAAAAGTATTATTATTCTTTTTTTCTTCATTTGATTTCCTCCTCTTTCTTGTAACCTGTTTATATTATAAAACCGAACGAAGAAATAAGTTTTAAGAAATGATTAAATAAATCTTAACATTTTCTTACATTTGAAGAGAGTTATAGAAAATATTAAAAAAATATGGTAAAATACAAGAAATAGAAAAGAGGAAAAAATGAATATTTTAGTATTAGATGATGAAAGAGAAATTGCAGATTTAGTGGAAGTTTATTTAAAAAATGAGAATTACAATGTTTTTAAATTTTACGATGCAAAAGAAGCAATAAATTGTATAGAAAGTCAAAAATTAGACTTTGCTATTTTAGATGTAATGATAAAAGATGTTGATGGATTTAAAATATGTAAAATGATAAGAGATAAAGGACTCAACTTTCCAGTAATAATGCTAACTGCCAAAATTGAAGATAAAGATAAAATACAAGGCTTAACTTTGGGAGCAGATGACTATATTACAAAACCATTTAACCCATTGGAATTAATTGCAAGAGTAAAATCTGCATATAGAAGATATACAAAATACAATGAAAAAAGCGAAGAAAATATTATTTATATAAATGGATTAGAAATAGATCAAGATAAGCATATTTGCAGGTTATATGAAACGCAAATTGAATTAACACCTATGGAATTTGATATATTATTATATTTAGCACAAAAAAGGGGAAATGTAGTAAGTTCTGAAGAACTATTTGAAAAAGTATGGAAAGAAAAATATTTAGAAAATAATAATACGGTAATGGTGCATATTAGAAGAATAAGAGAAAAGTTAAAAGAAAATACAAAAAATCCTAAATTTATAAAAACAGTATGGGGAGTTGGATATAAAATTGAAAAATGAGGAATTTATAAAATTAAAAAATAGTATAGCAAGAAAATCTGTTATAAAAATATTATTATATAGTTTAGGTGCGATTATATTATTTTCAGTATTAATAGATGGAGTGTATAATGATGAACTAGCAGACAGTTTAGCAAGTGTAAATAGAGATATATACTATTGGTGCGTAGCAAATAAGATAATCTTACTTGGAATTACATATTTAGTAATATTTGCAATTATATCTTTTTTTGTTATCAGAAATACAAGTAATAATATGGTAGAAATAATAAAAGCTATGGATCAGATAATAAAAGAACCAGAGAAGGAAGTAAAGTTATCAAATGATTTAATACTATTAGAAAGCAAATTGAACAATATAAGAGTTGATTTGGTGTCAAATCAAAATAAGGCAAAAGAAGCATTGCAAAAAAAGAATGACTTAATAATGTATATGGCACATGATTTAAAAACACCACTCACATCAATTATAGGATATTTAACTTTGCTTACTGATGAAAAAGAAATACCTGAAAATTTGCAAAAGAAATATATGGATATAGCATTAAAAAAATCTTTAAGACTAGAAGAACTTACAAATCAATTTTTTGATATTACAAGATATAATTTACAATCAATGCCTATTACTAAACAAAATATAGATTTGGTATTTTTGTTAGAACAGCTTGTAGAAGAATCTTATCCAATGTTACAAGAAAAAAAGTTAGAATGTATTTTAAATAAGCCGAAAGCTATTCAATTTATGGGAGATGGAGACAAGTTAGCAAGAGCATTTGGAAATTTATTAAAGAATGCTATTAATTATAGTTATCTAAATACAACTATAAAAATAGATATAAAAGAATATGAAGATAAAATAGAAATTGTATTTAAAAATAAAGGAGATAAAATTCCAGAATACAAATTGGAAAAAATATTTGATAAATTCTATAGAGCAGATGAATCAAGAACATCTAGCACAGGGGGAGCAGGATTAGGACTTGCAATTACAAAGCAAATTATTGAACTACATAATGGAAAAATTTATGCTAAAAATGACAATGAATTTATTGAGTTTTATATAGAATTAAGTAAATGAGGTAAAAATGAAAAAGAAAAAATTTATTATTTTAATAATAATAATATGTGCAGGTTTGATAATATGGTATTTTAATACATTTACAATTAAAACTAATTATGAAATAATAGAAAGTGAAAAAATAGTAGATGAAATAACCATAATTCAAATATCAGATTTGCATGGAAGTTCATTTGGAAGAAATAACAAAGAACTTATTAAAAAAATAAAAAAAGAAAAACCTGATATTATTTGTGTAACAGGAGATATGTATACAGCAAAAGATGAAAAAGGCAAACAAATAGCTTTAAAGCTACTCCAAGAACTAGCAAAATCATATAAAGTATATTTTGTAAATGGAGAACATGATTGTGATGAAAAATTCATACAAAATTTAAAAGATAACGAAGTAAATGTTTTAGATTATAAAAAAGAAACAATAGCCATAAAAAATACAAAAATAAATTTATATGGTATAACAAATCAGTACTATTCAGCAACTTTTGATTTGAAAAATGCTTTTGAAATTAATAAAGAAGAGTACAACATTTTATTAGCACATATTTCAAACTTTGAAGAATTTGAACAATTTGGAATTGATTTATCATTATGTGGAGATACACATGGAGGACAAGTTAGACTTCCATTTTTAGGTGCAATAATAAATAGAGGAATATGGTTTCCAGAAATAGTACAAAAAGGATTAAATGTAGAAACAAATTATATTAAAGGATTATATAGTATAAATAATTCTTATTTATATGTATCAAGTGGACTTGGGAATTATCTAATCAGTATAAGGCTATTTAATAGACCAGAGATTGCAGTTATAAAATTAAGATGATTAACAAACATCCTATATTGTATTCTACATCTATGGTAAAGACAAAATTTATAAAATATACTATCCTTATTGTAGGAGGGAATTATTATGGATCAAGTAAAAATAGGAAAATTTATTGCACAATGTAGAAATGAAAAAAATATAACACAAGAAGAACTAGGAGAAAAATTAGGTGTAACTAATAAAACAATTTCAAGATGGGAAAATGGGCATTATCTACCAGATATTGAAATGATGCAATTATTAAGTAAAGAATTTAGTATTAGTATAAATGAACTAATTTCAGGAGAAAAGATAAAAGATTTAGATTATAAAGAAAAAGCAGAAGAAAATTTAATTGTTGCATTAGAGAATAGTACATTTACTCTAAAGGAAAAAATAGGGTTTCATAAAAAGAAATGGTTAAAAGAGCATATATTCGATATTGTTCTATGTATAATTGCTTGGCTAGTAGTTATCGTTGCATTAAAATTACAAAATGCAGAAGGTTATTTAATAGGAACTATATCTGGAATATTAGCAGTTTTTTTCTATGTAGTAAGATATAATCAAATGATGATATATGTTGAAGATAGAGTATATAAGAAAATTGAAAAATAAGTATAGTTGATAACTATAAATTACAATTAGTAAGTTATCGCTTACTTTAATATGTATTTATTAGTAGTAATAGGAGAACAAAGTATATGTTACCAACAATAAAATCAGACAGTATTTATCCATTACCCAATGATGTTGCAATATTTAATATTAACATAGTAGATATAATATTTTTAATAGGAATTATATGCCTAATAATAAAAAGAAAATCTATTTTTAATGCAAACAATGATGTATTGGATAAATACAATAGTAATAAAATAAAGGGACTATTGGCATTATTGATAATAATACACCACTTGTCTATTTATATAAAAGACACAATTCTACTTAAAGTATTTACAATAGTAGGAGTTATTGCAGTTTCAGCATTTTTCTTTTATTCAGGATATGGACTAATGACAAGCTATCTAAAAAAAGAAAATTATCTAAAAGACTTTTTGAATAAAAGAATAATGAAAATAGTTATACCATATATAATAGCAATTATATTTACTATTTTAGCATATCTATTAACTGGACAATTAACACCTAGAAAAATTTTTAATTCTTTAGTTGAAGGAGAGCCAGTTGCAAGATTTTCGTGGTATGTGTTAGCAATTATTATTTTATATGTAGTTTTTTATTTATCAGCTAAGTGTCTAAAAAAGAAAAAAAAGATAAATATTGCAGTATTTGGTGGAACTATTTTATATTGCATAGTTGTTAATAATATTTTAGGTTTTAATAATTGGTGGGTTAATTCTTGTTTTGCATTTTTTATAGGTATATATTGGGCAAGTTATAAAGAAAAATATGCAATAACATTAAAAGACAAAAATAAAATAATTAGATATGCAATTATGCTTTCAATTATATTATTTGCAATAATAGGGATTCAATTCCTCACAAGTGGATATGCCATTATGGATATAATAAACGATACAGATCTAGCAGACGATATAATGAGAGAGCCTATTCCTGTTATAAATATGAATATTATTTGTATAGCATTACTTTTTGTATTGTTTACTATATTAGAAAAAGTGAGATTAAATGATAAGGTATTTACTTTTTTGGGGAATATATCTTTTGAAATTTATTTATATCATGGATTAGTTATGTATTTATTGAGAAATCCTCGCTTTTATTGTAGAGTTGATTATTTATATGCTATTCTAGTAATTGGATTAAGCATAATATTAGCTAAACTTATGAATATAGCAAACAATAAAATATATAATTTCTATTTGAATAAAGTTGAGAAAGAGTCATGTTAATGATAGCGAGAAATTACAATTTGTATAAGAATTATCAAAAACTATTAATCGACAGTAATAACCGAGTGATAATATAAGGAAAAATAATTATACAAATAAATGTAGGATATTTTTATTTTATAAAAGATGTAATAATAAAATCAAAGTGCAATTTTTGAAATTTAAAATGCAAAAATTGTACTTTAGAAGAACAAGCAATTATCAATTTAATTAGAGAAGATTTATTTATAAATCAAGATTAAATTGCTAAAAAATTAATAAGACACTTAGAACAATTAAAAACTATATGATGGTAATGCAAGAAAAAGGGCTAATTGAAAGGGTTAATGGTAAGAAAAATGGAGAATGGATCATAAAATAAAAAATACAATAATAGTAAAAATAGCAGAAATTTTCTGCTATTTTTGCAGTTCACGATAATTGTTACCCCATTGAACCATAGAATCCAAAACAGGTTTCAAGCTCCAACCAGTATCTGTAAGAGAATATTCAACTCTAGGAGGAACTTCAGCAAAAACCTCACGATGAACTAAACCAGACTTTTCCATATCTCTTAAATTATTAGTAAGAACTTTTATAACAAACTATACAAAAAAAGTAAAGGATAGACCTCAATAAAATCAACAATAGTGTCAATTTTGCTATAACATACAATAAAATATACATACATATAAAAATTTTAAAAAAATTTTATATTCTCCAAAAGGCAGAAAAACAAAAAAGTTACTTTTTGGTAACTATAAAACAAAAAAGTGCCTACTTTACAAAATAAAAAACAGAAAGTAAAATAATTACAGAAAAGAACATGGTACCATTAAAGAATAACAAAACACATAAAAAATAAAGTTATTTTGTGTTTTAATTTTATAAAAAGGAAGGAAGAATAAGAAATGAAAGTTTAAAAAAATTGATTAAAAAAAAGGATATGTAGAGATTTATGATTTTGGAGAAATAAAATTGCATTGTTATCAAACAAATGACTTAATGAATGATGAAAGTTATATAAAATGGTAAAAAATAAAACTATTTCATTTAACGAAAATACAAGCTTTAATTATTGATTATAAAGTAATATATAGAAAAACATTAAAAAAATAGCATTTTTATAAAAATTTGATTGACATTAAAAAAAGTTATATTATAATCTTTGAAAATTTTAATAAGGATTTTTAAAAGACAGTAGGAGGGAAATCAATATGAAAACAAAAGTGTTATTATGTATCTGTATTTGTGTTCTTTTAATGTCTATTGGGTATGGCATAAACTATATGTATCATTCTAATTTGGAAAGAAAACAGATAAATCAACTAGCACAAAATAATTATGAAAATCCAGAAAAAGCAGATGTTATAAAAGAGCGGCAAACAGAAGTAGAAGAAGTAGAAAAAGTGGAAGAAAGTGAGAGTGTAAAAAGTGAAAAAATAGAAAGTACAGAGGAAAAACTTCAGATATTACCTAAGTATGAAGAATTATATAAAGAAAATCCGGATTTAGTAGGATGGATAAAGATAGAAGATACACCTATAAATAATCCTGTAATGCAGACGAAGATTGGAGAAAATAATAGTGATCCTAATTTTTATATACATAGAGATTGGGAGAAGAAAGAATCAAGTCATGGACTTATATATGTTGATGCGTCATGTGAGCTTGATGGAAAAAACATTATAATATATGGTCATAGAATGAAAGATAATACTATGTTTGGAAGCTTAAAATATTACAAAGAAGAAGAGTATTATAAAAAACATTCTATTATAAATTTTGATACACTTTATGAAGAAAGAGAATATGAAATTATAGGAGTATGTTTAGCCAAAGTTTATTATTCAGGAGATTCAGAGGCTGCAATTGTAAAAGATGGAGAATTTATTTTTTATAAATATTCACAAATAAATACTGAAAAAGAATTTGAGGAATATATTGATAATGTAAGAAAGAATTCGTTATATAAAATAGATTTTGATGTACAATATGAAGATGAACTCATCACACTTTGCACATGTGATTATTATACAAAGGATGGAAGACTTCTAGTTATAGCCAAACGAAAAAAATAATATCTAAAGGGACTGTCTATATAGATGGTCATTTAACAATTTTTATAAAAAAAAATTGTTTTTATATAGTATAATTTATAGTATATAAAATAATGAGTACTAAAAAAATATATATAATATACTTAATTTGTAATAAAAGTATCATAGATGTCTGCAATATTTGATATCTAGAAAGAAGGATTTTATTTAGCTCATAAGTGTTTCTTATTTAGAGGAGGACCAATATGAGAAAAGTAAAAAAACACAGGCTTTTAAGTTTCGTGTTGGTATTAATGTTATTATTTGGTAGCACTTATATGTGTTACGCATCAGAAGTAGAAGAATATTCTTCACGGCCAACAAAAAATTTAAGTCATGTTGATGTCTATGTAAGCGGAAACATAACGGTAGATACTCAGTTAAATGGAGTGAGTCAGGGGACCAAAACTGGAATAATAACAGTTTCTAATTTAACGGCAACTGTAACTGATGAAGGAATTACCAAGTCATATGATAAATTTTCTATGCAATCACAGGCTGGAACTGGAGAAAAAGAATATAATGTGCAAACTTATGGTTTTTCAAGTTCAGCTGTAATCACAATTAGTGGTATAATGCAGTGTAGTGAATTAGGAATTAATACCCAGTTTAGTAAGGAATTTTCTGGTGATGCAATTGCTGCAGCTATTCAGGAGTGCCCTATGCATATTGGATGTGATTTCCGAATTACAGAGACAGATATTGTTAATACAGTAACTCATGATGTTATTTTTAAAACTGAAGCAGGTGGTAAGATTAATGCTGGGACAACTGACATTAGTTATACAAATGTAATTGATGGAACTGGCTTTCCAGAAATACCGCAAACCGAAGCAGATGAGCATTACGAATTTGTAGGTTGGTATGATGAAGCTGATAATGCAGTTACAACTTTTCCGACAACAGTAGACAAAGATTATACTTTTATTGCAAAATGGAAACAAATTTCTACAGACCTAACACCAATTGAGCCAGTAGCAGCAGCTTATTTTGTAAGACATTATCAGGAACAGTTAGATGGTTCTTATAAAGAAGTAGAAGCAGATGCACAACAAATTACTGCAAATATTGGTGAAGAAGTAGAAGCAATGCCAAAGACATATGCGGGTTATACGTATAATTCTACGAAATCAACAGCGACTGGAGTAGTAATTCAGCCGGAAGAAGTAGAAGGCAACTTAAATATTTTGACCTTAAAGTTGTATTATGATTTAAATGAGGCAGGATATACAGTTGAGTATTATTTGCAGAATGAACCAAAAGGTGCTGAGTATACACTTGATAGTTCTGAAACTAAGAGTGGAAAACTTGGTGCAAGTGTTACAGCTGAAATCAAAGAGTACGAAGGATATGAGTACAATGAATCTAAGTCGAACATCACAGGAACAGTAAGTGAAGGTTTAGTACTTAAAATATATTATGATAAAAAAGAAAATAAACCAAGTGATACGCCAAAGAGTGATATACCAAAGAGCGATACACCAAAGAGCGATACACCGAAGAACAATACACCGAATAATATTCCAGAGAATAATACGCCAAAAAGTGATACAGCAACGGCAGTAAAGAATGAGATTTCATCAGATTCAAAAGTTGAGCAGGTAACACCTGAAACTGTTGAAATAGAAATTCCAAGAACTGGAGAAAATTATAATATGGGAATATTTGTATTTACTGCAGGAATGATTTCAATGTTTGGCATTTTTGCAATATTAGGAGGAAAAAAGAAAAGGAATAAGTAAAAAATTAACAAGTAACTAGTAATAAGAGCTAAATAAAATCCAAGAAAAGGAGCTGCTATAGCAGCTCCTTTATATTAATATTTTTTACTGAATTGTAACATAATAAGATTAATTACTAAATCTATCATAATTTCATAATTAAGTTCAGAATGCTTGTGGTAAACAATTTCATGGCATAAATCATCAATAAGATTAATACTAATATGAACTTTTTCGTATAAATCTTGATTATCAAAACCATTTTTTATTAAAATATCAGCAATTTTTTTAGTCATAAACATTTCATGTTCTTGAAAAAAAGCAGCAATTTCTTTATCAGAATGTGTCATAGACATAATTTCTTCATGTGCAGATTGAGATAGTTTATGATTCTCAATAAATTTGTTAATCATATCTTTTAAAATACTTTTAATATTATTTTTATTTATAATAATATCAGAAGTAACGTTAAGCATAGGATAGAAAATATCATTAGCATATATTTTAATTCCTGCTATTAAAATATCGTGTTTATCCCTAAAATATTGATATACAATACCGGTAGAAACACCAGCAGCTTTTGCTATTTCTGCTGTATTTGTATTATAATATCCTTTTTTACATATAAGGTCAAATCCAGCTTCAATAATTTTTTCTTTTTTTTCAATAGAACGTTTTTGAATAGGTTCTCTTATATTATTTGTATTCATTTTTAATTAATAATCTAATAGAAATATTAGATTAAATCCTTTCTAAAATTTCTTATAATTATAACTATTAAAAAAGAAAAAGTCAATAAATATGAAAAAAAATTCATATTATATTGACTTTTAAAATATCAATTATTATAATATGAACAGAATATGAAATAAATTTCAGATAAGGAGGAACTATGGAAAATATAGTTGAATTAAAAAATGTAAGTAAAATTTACAAAACAGGAGAAAAAGAATTTAAAGCACTAGACAAAATTGATTTGACAATAGAAAAAGGTGAATTTGTTGTAGTATTAGGACCATCAGGAGCTGGTAAATCAACATTACTAAATTTGATAGGGGGAATGGATACTCCAACAAATGGGAGTATAAAAATAGATGGTAGTGACATTTCAAAATATACAGAAAATCAATTAAGTGAATATAGAGCTGAAAATATAGGGTTTATTTTTCAATTCTACAATATATTGCCAACTTTAACAGTATTAGAAAATGTTGAATTGGTAAAAGATATTGTAAAAAATGGAAAAGATAGTAAGGCAGCAATAGAGGCAGTTGGGCTTAAAGAACATATGAGTAAGTTCCCAAATCAATTATCTGGTGGAGAGCAACAAAGAGTTTCAATTGCAAGAGCAATAGCTAAAAATCCTAAATTGTTATTATGTGATGAACCTACAGGAGCATTGGATTCTAAGACAGGAGTTCAAGTTTTAAAATTATTAAAAAAACAGTGTGATGAAAATAATGGTGCAAATACGGTTATAGTAGTAACACATAATAGTTTATTTGCAGATATAGCAGATACAGTAATTAGGGTAAAAAACGGAAATATTGAAAGTATAACTAAAAATGAAAATCCTAAAAATATAGATGAAGTTCAATGGTAAAATATGAAAAATTAATAATTTAATAAAAAATTTATTAAATACTGAAAGATTAAATGTGGAAGGAGAAAAAAGTGAATAGATTAAATAAAAAAATGCTAAGAGATATAAGATTAAATAAAATGCAATTTTTTAATATTTTCATAATGATATTTTTAGGAGTATTTGTATTTGCAGGTGTACATGCATATATGGATGGAATGAAAGTGAGTGGAGATAATTATTATGAATTAAATAACTTTCAAGATATCTGGTTATCAGGAGAAAACTTTACAGATGAAGATTTAGCAAAAGTTAAAAGAGTAGAAAATGTAAAAGATGCAGAAAGAATTTTAAGTATAAGAACAGAATTAGAAAACTTTGATAATGTTACCTTAGAAACTAATTTTATTGAATCAAATAGAATTTCTAAAATGTATATTGTAGAAGGTGAGGAATTTTCAAAAGATAAGAAAGGAATATGGCTTGACAGTTATCTAGCTAAAAATCTAAATTTGAATGTTGGTGATAAAATTACTCTTAATTATAAAGATAGTAAGATAACAGAAAAAATAGTTGGATTGGTAAATACACCGGATCATATGTATTTTGTAAAAGATGATACAGAAATATTTCCAACGCATAAAGATTTTGGATTTGTATATCTTTCAATAAATGAATTTCCATTAGAATATAGTATATTTAATAAAGTAATTGTTGATATTGATGATACAAGTAAAATAGAAGAAACAAAATCAATTATTGAAAACAATGTACAATCAGCTATTGCTGTAACAGATAGAAATTCAAGTGTATCTTATGAAAGCTATAATTCAGAAATAGAAGAAGGAGACACTTATTCAAGAGTATTTACATTTTTATTTTTGTTCATAGCAATATTATCAGTTGTAACAACAATGAACAGATTTGTAAAAAAAGAAAGAATGCAAATTGGAACATTAAAAGCATTAGGATTCAAGAATAATAAAATAATAAAACACTATGTTAGTTACGGATTTTATATAAGTTTAATAGCATCAATATTAGGAATAATAGCAGGAAGATTTACAATAGGAACATATTTTTTAAATACAGAAGCTACATATTTTGAAATTCCAGTATATAATACAGTTATAGTACCAGAAGTGTACATATTAGCAATATTTGTAGTTGCTATGATTACATTAGTTACATATTTATCTTGTAGAGGAATATTAAAAGAATCAGCTGTAGATGCATTAAGAGTAGAAATACCTAAGGTAAAAAATACAAGATTTAATTTTACAACAAAAGGAATTTTTAGAAAGGCATCAATCTCTACAAGATGGAATTTAAGAGATATAGGAAGAAATAAGAGTAGAAGCTTAATGGCAATAGTAGGCATAATTGGTTGTACAATGTTATTAGTATGTGCATTTGGAATGTTGGATACAATGAATGCTTATTTAGATTGGGAATTTGATATAATTAACAGTTTTGAATATAAAATTTCATTATCAAATAATTATACAGAAGAACAACTAAAAAATTTAACGGATAAATATGGAAGAGCAACGAGTCAAAATTTAGGAGTAGAAATTAAAATTGGAGATAAAAAAGAGACAAATTCATTAATAGTAAATGATGCTAAAGAAAGTTTACGTTATACGAATCATAATAAAGAATATATGTATCTTGAAGATAATGGAATTTATATAACAGAAAAATTGTCTAAAAAATATGGATTAAATACAGGTGATGAGATATCTTGGCATATTTTTGGAGATGACACATGGTATACCTGTAAAATAGTTGGAATTAATAGAGACCCACAAAGTCAAATATTAAATATGACAAGAAATTATTATGAATCTTTGGGATTAAAATATAGGGCAGATTCTTTATATACAAATGATGATTTAAGTGATGTAAAAACATTAGAAGGTGTAGATACAATTCAAAGTATTGCTAATTTAAAATCCGGAATGCAAAGTATGTTAAGTACAATGAAAACAATGATTGTTATTTTAATTGCTGTTTCAGCAATATTGGGATTTGTTATTATTTATAATTTAGGAATATTATCATTCTCAGAAAAACAATATCAATTTGCAACATTAAAAGTACTCGGATTTAAAAATAGACAGATAAGCAAAATATTTGTAAAACAAAATTTATGGATAGCAGTAGTTGGGATTATTTTAGGTTTACCATTAGGATATTTAATGACAGATTATATATTTAAGTCAGCTTTGGGGGATAATTACGATTTTTCCGCAAATATAAAATTGATATCTTATATGTATTCAGCAATAGGAAGTTTTGTTGTAGCTTTATTTGTAAATAAAGTATTGTCTAGAAAAATAAAAACAATAGATATGGTAACAAGTTTAAAAGGAAATGAATAATGGGGAATATAGTATTATTAGATGATTTAACAATAAATAAAATAGCAGCAGGTGAAGTGATAGAAAGACCTGTAAATGTAGTAAAAGAGTTAGTAGAAAATTCAGTTGATGCTGGAAGTAGCAAAATAGTAGTTGAAATCAAAAAAGGTGGAAAAACATTAATTAAAGTAACAGATAATGGAAAAGGAATCTTAAAAGATGATATGACAATTTCACTAGAAAGACATGCAACGAGTAAAATAAGAAAAATAGAAGATTTACAAAATACTTATACAATGGGCTTTAGAGGGGAAGCTTTAGCGAGTATTGCTTCAATATCAGAAATGACAATGGTTTCAAAAACAAAAGAGGAAATTACAGGACATATGCTTAAAGCTATAGCCGGAAATATTCTAGTAGATGAAGAGATTGGAGCTCAAACAGGAACAACAATTATTGTAGAAAAATTATTTTTTAATACACCAGTTAGATATAAATTTTTAAAACAAGATTTTGTTGAAACAAGGTATATAAAAGAATGGCTACAAAAAGAAGCATTGGCAAATCCCAATATATCCTTTAGATTATTAAATGATGGAAAAAGCATATTTTATTGGCCTGGAAATGGAAGAATAGAAGAACTTATTTATTTGATATATGGAAAAGAAATAAAAGAAAATATAGTAAATGTAGATTATATAGAGGAGAATATAAGAATAACAGGTGTTATAGGGAATACATTGATAGCAAGGGATACAAGAAAAGATCAAATAATATTTTTGAATAAGAGAAATATTAGAAATGTTGCATTAACAAGTAGTGCAGATCAAGCCTTCAAAGGTGCGAGTGGAATAGGTAAATATGGATTTTTTATATTGAATATAGATATGCCAGCCGATTTATATGATGTAAATGTTCATCCAACTAAAATAGAAGTAAGATTTAAAGAAGAGAGTAATATTGCCAGAATATTGTATCATGCAATAAAAAATTCAATGTTGAATACTGAATTTTTAGGAAATAATCAAATAGAAGAAAATAATATAAATTATATAGAAAATGAATATGAATTTTTAATAAATAATTTTCAAAATAAAGAAAACAATGAAAAAATAGATTTAAAACAAAATGATAAATTAACTTCAAATTTAAATTCTAAATTTGAAAATGAAAAAAATATAAATTTTAATGTAAATGAAGAAAATAAAGAACTTAGAAATAGAGAAGAAAAAAGGAAAGTAGATTATAAATATATTGGGATTTTATTTAGAACATATATAATAGTAGAAATAGAAAACGAATTATATTTAATAGACCAACATGCTGCACATGAAAGAGTTTTATATGAGCAAATAAAAGAAAACTATAAAAATCATATAGAACAAGGTAGTCAATTAATGTTAATACCAGAAATAGTAAATTTAACACATAAAGAAATGGAATTTGTAAAAGAAAATAAACAACTTTTTATAAAAACAGGATTTGATATAGAAGAGTTTGGAGAAAATTCATTGAAAATAAATGGAATTCCAAATTTAGAATATAGAGCAAAAACTCAAAATATATTTTTGGATATTTTAGATGAGATGTTAAGCAGTGAAAGAACAGCAATAAAGGACATAGAAGAAAGGTTTATAGCAACTGTTGCATGTAAAGCTGCTGTTAAGGCAAATATGAATTTAAGCCCACAAGAGGTAGATAATTTAATACAAAACCTATTAGAATTAAATAATCCATATACTTGTCCACATGGAAGACCGACAACAATAAAAATTTTGTAAGGCTGTTTCAAAAATTAATATGATAAATAAGAAGAATTAAATAATAAAAAATTTGATTCTTCTTTTTATGTTGGATTTATTGTAATAAATTTATTTTTATGATAATATAACCAAAAGAAATATGCAAAAAATATATGGAGATAATAATGAAAGAAAAATTAGAAAACATAAGAAAAATAATAACTGAAAAAAAATTCAAATATATATACTTTTTTTGTTTAATATTAAGTATACAATTTGTACTAGGGTATCAGTTACAAAAATTTGAGTATACAGCTCAAAATGGAAAAGGAGTATTAATAAACATTATTAATATTATTATTTTTAGTGTTGTCTTAACAACAATAGTGTATATACTAAAAAATATAATAAGGCAAGTAGAAAAAAAGGTACAAATAAAAGGAAAACTGCAAGAAGAAAAAAGACAAATAAAAGATAAAAAAGTAGTTAATAGTAAAAAACAAACAAATAATTTTAGAATTATGTATTTTTTAATAATTATATTGTGTTGGATGCCAGCATTTTTCGCATTTTGCCCAGCAATTTTAAATTACGATGGGCCATCTCAAATTATGGCTTACAGTGTTTCAAAAGGCAGAATGACAACACAGCAACCAATTATTTCTACATTAATGATGGTAAGTTTTTTTGAATTTGGAATAAAAGTATTAGGCTCATCAACATTAGGAATGATGTGTTTCTCATTATTTCAAATGTGTTTTATGGCAGGAGTATTTGCATATACAGTTAATTTTATATGGAAAGAGACGAATAATAAAATAATAACTGCTTTGGCTTTAATATTTTATGCTGTTTTTCCATTTAATCAATTGTTTCCATTAATGACAACAAAAGATACAATGTTTGCAGGACTTACTTTATTTGTTGTGGTGCAATTGTATCAATTTCCAAGAGAAAAATTTGGTATTAAAGAATATATTTTTTTAGGTATATTTGCAGTATTTATGCTATTGTTTAGAAATAATGCAGTATATGCTTTAGTTGTAGCTTTACCATTTATGCTTTTTTTCCTTAGAGATAATAAAAAGAAAATGTTTAGTATGGTAATTGTTTTTAGTATTATTTTTGTAGTGTATCAATTATGTTTTGAAGGGTTAATTATTGCAACAAATTCAGTTAAACAATCAGATAGAGAAAAATTAAGTGTAATATCACAAGCAATTGCAAGAATTTCAAAACAAAAAAGAGATGAATTAACAGAAGCTGAAATAGAGAAAATAAATTATTATTTTGATGATATAGATAAATTGATAGAAGTTTATGATACTAATATATCAGATGATACAAAAAGGGCAATTGTTATAGAAAAATATGAAGAAAATCCAAAAGGATTTTATAAATTATTTGTATCAATGGTGAAAAAATATCCAATTATATGTATAGATTCATTTTTAGATACAATAAGAGGATATTGGTACATATTTGATAATTCATTTAATCAAATTTTTCATGAAGAATCACCAGAAACAAAAGGATGCTTAGAACTTACTTTTTATGTAGTGACAGATGGAACAAGAGAAAATTTAGTGAGAGATTTAAATGAATTGCCAGTATTAAGAAAATTTTATAGAAGTATGTTTTGCCAAAATAATTATACAAAAATACCTGTTTTATATATTGTATTTCAACCAGCAATTTATTTTTATATTGCACTTGCTTGTCTTTTATATGCAATTTATAAAAAAGATAAAAATTTAGTATTACCAACAATATATTTATTTTTATATTTTTTAACCTGCTTTTTAGGACCAGGGGCAATTATCCGTTATATGTATGCAAATATAGTGGCAACACCATTTATACTTGCTATGTGTAAAAATAATAAAAAATAGGCAAATATATTTATAAAGATAAAATATTACTATTAAGAACGTTAAGGAGGAAAAAAATTGAAAAAACTAGTTTTGATAGATGGAAACAGCATTATGAATAGAGCATTTTATGGGATTATGGGTAGTAAAGCACTTACAACAAAAGATGGAAAATATACAAATGCTATCTATGGATTTTTAGCTATTTTATTCAAATTATTGGAAGAAGAAAAGCCTGATTATATAGGAGTGTCATTTGATTTAAAGGCACCAACTAAAAGACATGAACTATATGAAGGATACAAAGCAAATAGAAAAGGAATGCCAACTGAACTTGCTGAACAAATGCCAATAATAAAAGATGTATTAAGAGCAATGAACATAGACATTATAGAAAAGGAAGGGTTTGAAGGTGATGATATAATAGGAACACTTGCAAGATATGGGGAAGAGAAGGGACTAGAAGTTACAATACTTTCAGGAGATAGGGACACGTTTCAACTTGCAACAGACAAAGTTTCTATAAAAATTCCAAGAACAAAAGCAGGAAAAACGGAAACGGAAATATATAATAGAGAAAAAATAAAAGAAACATATGGAATTGAACCAAAACAATTAATAGAAGTAAAAGGATTGCAAGGGGATACATCAGATAATATTCCAGGAGTTCCAGGAATTGGAGAAAAAACAGCATTATCATTAATACAAAAATATGGAACAATAGCAAATTTGTATCAACAATTAGAAGATGGAAAAGCTGAGTTAAAAGGAAAACAAAAAGAAAATATAGAACAAAACAAAGATTTAGCAATATTATCAAGAACATTGGGAGAAATAAATGTACATGCACCAATTGAAGATACATTAGAAGAATTAAAACTAGAAGAATGGGATAACGAAAAAGTATTAGAAATATTTAAAGAATTGAATTTTAAAAGATATATAGATAGATTTCACTTGACAGAAATAAGTGGACATACTGCTGAGAGTGATGAACTTGCAGAAAATAGAGGTCAAGAAGAATTATATAAAATAGAAAAAATAGAATTAGAAGAAGTAAAAAGACTTTTAGAAAATGATAAAAAAATGTTTTTCTATATTAATACAGAAAAAGATGATAATGAAAATAAAATTATAAAAGAAAAAATATCAGGGATTTCAATTTTTAGAAAAGAAGAAAAGATAGCATATTATTGGAAATTTAAAGAACAATCAGAAATTCAAAATTGGAAATCAGTTTTTGAAAATGAACAAATTAAAAAAATTAGTATTGATTTAGGAAAAATAATGATATTACTAAGAGAACAAGGAATTGAAATCAAAAATATAAATTATGATATTTCAATAGCTGCATATATTTTGAATCCAACAGATAATAAATTAAAATTGGAGAATTTAACGGAAAATTATTTAGATTTAGATATAAACGAGTTACTAGGAAAAGAGAGTGAAAAAAATCAAGAACAAATTAACTTATTTGACACAATAGATAATAATAAAAATGATGAACAAGATGAAAAGAAATATACATTATATTCATATTTGATTGAAAAAATACAAGAAGTAACTAAGAAAAAATTAGAAGAAATTAATGCGTTGGAATTATTTGAACAAATAGATATGCCAACAGTTACAGTATTAGCTGATATGCAATGGAATGGTATGTATGCAGATGAACAGGAATTAAATCAATTTGGAAATAGATTGAAAGAACAGTTAGATGTAAAAACAAAGATAATTTATGAGATGGCTGGAGAAGAATTTAATATTAATTCAACAAAACAATTAGGAGAAGTTCTATTTGAAAAACTTAAATTACCAGTTATCAAAAAAACAAAAAGTGGATATTCAACAGATGTAGATGTTTTAGAAAAACTAAAATTAGAACATCCAATAATTGCAGAAATATTAGATTATAGACAATTGATGAAATTGAATTCAACATATGTAGAAGGATTAAAACCATATATAAATCCAAAAACAAAAAGAATCCATTCATTTTTCCATCAAACTATAACAGCAACTGGTAGAATAAGTTCAACAGAACCAAATTTGCAAAACATTCCAACAAGATTTGAATTAGGAAAACAAGTAAGAAAGATATTTAAACCTGAAGAAGGAAAAGTATATATAGATGCAGATTATTCACAAATTGAATTACGTGTATTAGCACATATGTCAGAAGATGAACATATGATACAAGCATTTAAAGAAGGACAAGATATTCATAGACAAGCAGCATCAAAAGTATTTAAAACACCAATGGAAGAAGTAACAAAAGAACAAAGAAGTAATGCAAAAGCTGTAAATTTTGGTATAGTATATGGAATAAGTGATTTTGGATTAGGAGAGCAGCTAGGAATTTCGAGAAAACAAGCTAAAAAATATATTGAGGAATATTTAACAGAATACAAAGGAATAAAAATGTTTATGGATAACATGACAGAAAAGGCAAAAGAAACAGGATATGTAGAAACATTATTTCATAGAAGAAGATATATTCCAGAACTAAAATCTAATAATTATATGGTAAGACAATTTGGAATGAGAGCAGCAATGAATACACCAATACAAGGAACAGCCGCAGATATAATGAAAATTGCAATGATACATGTATACCAAGAATTACAAAAAAGAAAGTTATCATCAAAAATAGTATTACAAGTGCATGATGAAATGATGATAGAAGCACCAGTACAAGAAGCAGAAGAAGTTAAAATTATAATAAAAGAACAAATGGAAAATGCAATAACATTAAAAATACCATTAATAGCAGAAGTATCAGAAGCACAAAACTGGTATGAATGTAAATAATGTCCCAGAGGGACGGTTCTTGTGGGACTTTTTTGTCCCACAGTGACAGAGGTTAGTTTTTATATTCCATAAAGATCGTCCCTTTGGGACAAAAAGGAGGAAAGTCCATATGTATATAAATATGAAGATGAATATAGAAAGAAAAAAAGCAATGACAATTATAGGAATAGTAATGTTTGCTTTAACTTTAATTATTATTTTTTACACAAGTGGTGTGACAAGGGTGGCTTATAGATTGGTATATAAGAAAGAATATTCTGAATATGTAGAAAAATATTCAAAAAAATATAATGTGGATGAAAATTTAGTTTTTGCTGTGATGAAAGTAGAAAGCAATTTTAATGTAAATGCAGAATCTGGAAAAGGTGCAGTTGGTTTAATGCAGTTAATGCAAACTACGGCAAAAGATGTTGTAAAACAGACTGATATTAAAATGGAAAATAGAAATATAAAAGAAGTTTTGCTAGATCCAGAATCAAATATAAATATTGGTGCTAAATATTTATCAATATTGCTTAAAAAATATAAAAATGTTGAACTTGCAATTACTGCATATAATGCCGGAATTGGGACTGTAGACAATTGGGTGGAAAAAGAAATATTAAAGGATGATGGCTCTGATGTAGAAAATATTCCATATTTAGAGACAAATACTTATGTAAGAAGAATTTTAAGAGATTATAAAATTTATGAAAATATATATTAGATGCAGGAAGTGATTTTAATGTACAGAAATACATATGTACAAATAGATTTACAAAATATAAAAGAAAATGTACAGAAAATTATAAAGAAATATTCTAATTATAAATATTACTTTGGAGTAGTAAAAGCAGACTGTTATGGACATGATGATGTAAAAACTGTAAAAGCAATTATAGATGGAGGATGTAATTATTTATGTGTTGCAACTTTAGAAGAAGCACTAGAAATTAGAAAAAAAATAGAAGATATACCAATATTGTGCTTAGGAGTAATTTTGAAAGATTATATTGATATATGTAAAACGAAAAATATAACAGTTACAATTCCATCATTAGAATATGTAAAAAAATTAAAAAATGAAAATATAGAAAATCTAAAAGTACATATAAAAATTAATACTGGAATGAATAGATTAGGAATAAAGGAAAGTGAAGAATTAAAAGAAGTATATAAAATATTAGAAAAAAAGAAAGCTAATATAGAAGGAATATATACTCACATTTATGAAGCTAATAATAAACAAAAATATGATATACAAATAGAAAAATTTGAAGAATTACTAGAAAATATCCCTAAGGAAAGAATACCAATTATACATACATCTGCTAGTGAGGCAATGAGCAATTACAATAAAATCGATGATGTAAATGGATGTAGGCTTGGAATTATAATGTATGGTTTTACAGAAAATAAAGAGTTGAATTTAAAATCAACATTTTCATTAAAAAGTCAAATTATACAAATTAATAATTTAAAACCTGGGGAAACTGTTGGATATAATGGTAAATATATTGCAAAAGAGAATGAAAAAATAGCAGTTGTTTCAATAGGATATGCTGATGGAATTTTGAGAAAAAATACGGGAAGAACAGTTTTTATAAATGAAAAAGAATATAAGATAGTTGGAAATATATGTATGGATATGTTATTTGTCAAAATAGATGATACTGTGAAACTTTATGATACAGTTGAGATATTAAAGGATATAGAACATATAGAAAGTGTGGCTAAATATTTAGATACAATTCCATATGAAGTTATGTGTTCAATAGGAAAAAGAGTTCCTAGAAAATATATTTAAGTTGTTACAATTTAGAGCTTATACAAATAAAAATCAGATTAGATAGAATATATTGATAAATTCATATAATATAATAACAAAAAACACTAGACAAATAACGAAAAATGCAATAAAATAGTAAAGAATTAAAAAAGGAGAAAACAATAATGATAGAACAATTACTATTTACAATAATTGCATTTGGACTATTTGTCTACATTTTTTTTAAGATGATTCAAAAAAATGATACAAACTATATATTTATATTGATATTACAGACAATTGGAATACTATTAAATTTTATAGAAGTATTAGCAAAAATAGAATTAAATATAGTTTTTATTATATTAAAGTATATTTTAGCCATTTTAGTACCAATATCTGTATGGTGTTTAGATAGAAAAGGAATTCCATTAATACAAGTACTAAATGTAGTAAAAGCTAAAATTTATTTAAAATTGGGAAATAATAAAAAAGCTAAAGAACAATTAATAGCTTTGGTAACAAAGTATCCTGAAAACTATATTGGGCATAAAATGTTAGCAGAAATATATGAACTAGAAGGCGGAATGAGAAAAGCAATAGATGAATATGTTCAAGCAATAGATATTGATAAAAAAGATTATAATTCATATTATAGAGTAGCTGAATTATTAACAGATTTAGACAAAGAGCAAGAAGCAACAGAAATGCTACTTAATTTATTGAACAAAAAACCAGAATATGAAAAAGCAAGTCTTTTGTTAGGAGAACTTTTAATAAAAAATGAAATGTATAAAGAAGCAGCAAATATATATCAAGAGGCCTTAAGGTATAATCCAACAAGTTATGAAATGAATTATAATTTAGGAATTGCATATACAATGTTAAATGATTTTCAAAATGCAAAAATATGTTATGAAAAAGCAGCAGAATTAAATTCTTTAGCATATAATGCAAAATATTCTTTAGCAGAAATAGCTTTAATTTATAAAGAACTTGAAGAAGCTGAAAAATATTTTATGCAAGCAATTGATGAAGATGAATTAGCAGCAGACAGTTATTTTGAACTATCAAAAATAGAAATGATTAGAGGAAATAATGATAAAGCAATTCAATTTGCTAATATTGCAATTGATGTTGATGCTAAAAAAATAGTACCTAAAATAAAAAAAGATCCTATATTTATTCCTATTTTGGCAAAAATATCAATGCCATTTAACTTAGAACAAAATATACATGAAAACGAAGAAAAACATTTACAAGAAATAGAGATAAAATCTAAAGAACACTTAGAAAGAATGTTTGAAATTACAAGAAATTTAAGTTATGATGACATAAGACTATTAAAAAATAACACAAATAATAAATCAACAAAAAACGAAAAAGAAAATCAATATGAAGATAGAGAAAGACAAGACTAACAAAATTTAAAATTTGACTCATAAAAAAATAAAAAATAAATATACTATAAGAAAGTGTATATAAATTTAGATATATAACTATGTAGTGTAATAAAAAAATATAGTATTCTAAGTAAAAATACTATAATATAGTTAATAAATTATTATGCTATAAAACTTTTAAAAGTTATAGAAAGAGTTGATTTTATGAGTACAAATTTTACTATTATTGGTGGAGACTTAAGGATTATTAAATTAGCTAAAATGCTAGCAAATGACGGAAATAAAGTTTTTACATTTGGAATGGAACAATCTGACGAACTTAAAAAATGTAAAGATATTATTTTTTGTGAAAAACTAACAGAAGCGGTTAAGCAATCAGAAATTATAATTGGTCCAATACCATTTTCAAGTAATGGAAAAGAAATAAATACACCATTTAGTGAAAGACAAATTTCCATTAGAGAATTTATGCACGTTATAAATGCCAAAGTTTTAATAGCTGGAAGTATAACGCCAGAAGTATATGAATTAGCTAATGATGAATATATCGAAATAATAGACATTATGAAAAGGGAAGAATTAGCTGTTTTAAATACTATAGCAACAGCAGAAGGAACAATAGAAATACTTATTGCAAATACAAATAAAATTATTCATGGAAGCAAAATTTTAATTTTGGGATTCGGAAGAATAGGAAAAGTATTAGCAAGAAAATTAGCAGGATTAACAGCTAAAGTAACATGTGCTGCACGAAAAGATGAAGATTTGGCATGGATTAAAGCATATGGTCATATGGAAACAAATATAAATGCAATAGGAGAAAATCTATCAGAATATGATGTTATAATAAATACTGTACCACATTTGGTTTTGACAGAAGAAAAATTAAAATATGTAAAAGAAGATTGTCTGTTAGTTGACTTAGCGTCAAATCCAGGAGGAATAGACAAAAGGGTAGCAAAAGATAAAAATTTGAAATTAATTTGGGCATTGGCATTACCGGGAAAAGTAGCGCCAGTTACAACAGCAGAATTTATAAAAGATACAGTTTATAATATTTTGAAAGAAATATATAAAAAATAAAAAACGTTATTTACTAACGAAAAGGAGGAAAAAATGAACGAAATTTTACAAGCATTAATTTTAGGAGTAGTACAAGGATTAACAGAATTATTACCAATTTCTAGTTCTGCACATTTGAATTTAATACCATGGATTTTTAATTGGAATATACCAGAAAGTTTTGATGTAGCATTACACTTTGGAACATTACTAGCAATTGTTTTATTCTTTTACAAGGATTGGATAGCTCTAATAAAAGGAGGATATAATCAAGTAGTAAAAAAGAAGAAAACTTTTGAAGGAAAAATGTTCTGGTATTTAGTAGCAGCAACAATCCCGGGTGGAGCAATTGGATTTTTATTAGACCATTTTGTAGGAGACAGTTTAGGAAAAATGCCATTAGTAATAGCTTCAGCTTTAATTATAATGGGTATTGTTTTGTACATAGTAGATAAAAAAGCACCATCAAAAACAGATTATGAACATATGAGCTTTAAACAAACATTTTTAATTGGATGTTCTCAAGCATTGGCATTTATACCAGGTGTTTCACGTTCAGGTGTTACAATGACAGCAGGTAGAGCAATGGGAATAGATAGAGAATCAACAGCTAAATATTCATTTTTATTGTCAACACCAATTGTATTAGGGGCAACTTTATATAAATTTAAAGATTTTGTATTTGGAATGCCATTTTTTGTTGGAGTATTATCTAGTTTTTTAGTAGGTGTTCTTGTAATTAAATTTTTATTAGAGTACTTAAAAAAAGGAAGTTTCAAAATTTTTGCAGTTTATAGAATTATATTAGGTTTAGCAGTTATATGTATTTATCTTATAAGATAGATACTTAAAAAAAATTTGTAGAAAAATGTCGAACGATTTTTCTTGATTTAGAAATAAAAACATGTTAATATTTAGTCATGCAATTTTGACATTGCATGGCTAAATTCGTTTAAATT
>ERZ772876.1403-NODE-1403-length-24825-cov-6.219903_pt1 | contig 24825 bp, 15 predicted proteins | sample MGYA00580584_ERZ772876 | MGnify/ENA primary metagenome ERZ772876 (study PRJEB29015, sample SAMEA2737728) | human gut metagenome | biome: human gut; feature: human-associated habitat; material: faeces | place: China | collected 2012 ... | reverse complement strand
ACGGCCCGGCAAACGATATTCTGGAGCAGCTTTTCTGGCTGGACGAGGAGCAGCCCGGCGTTATCAAGCTGGTTCCCACCGAGCGCGGCACAGCACGGTACAATGCCAACCCAGACCTTGCGCTGCACTATGATGACAACGATAGCTGGCCGCCGCGCTCCCCGGTAGCCATGTGGTTCGATGATACGATTCTGGATGATTTTCTAAAGGATTGGGCCACGGTTCAGAAAAAGTTGTATGCGGGAGAGATCACGCAGGCAGAGTATTTTGAGTGGAAGATTATGTGGCCGGAAAAATAAGAATGAAGTCAAATTGATACTTGAATTAGACCATTTCAATCGCATCTTTTAGCATTGTTCGATACTCTTTGCGAATCTCCAATGGACTTTCGATTTTAATTTTGCCATTCCATCCGAAAACCCATCTGTAAAATGTCGGGGATGGATATATCTGGACCGTGGCCCGAAAATGTTCATCGTCCACCGGTTTGGTATCTACATCAATTCCAAATTGATCAATTACGTGTACCATCAGATTACTATTACATAATAGGGAAACTTCAACAATCTCGTCAGTTCCGTGCATTCTGAACATTTCTCGTGAATGCTTAGAAAGATCAAAGTCTTCTGAAATCGGAATAATATCATCTAGCAATATTTCTGGGCAAGCATTAATTCTATCTACGCGAAACGCATTCACTTCCTGTCTGCCATCGCAAAACCCGACAACATAGTAGTAATCGCCATTCCAGATCATCGTGTACGGGCTAATGATATACGGCTTCCCATCGTGTCGCAACACTCTGTTTTTATTAACATCGTACTCAAAGTACTGAAACGATATTTTCTTTCCAGCATGAATAGCTTTACTGATGGATTCGACGATAACATAATTACCCGAGTTCAGTACTTTGACCTTATTGGCGAAATGAATATTCTTTCTTAGTCTATCGGCATTATAGTCACTGGTAAGTGTAAGGAGCTTATCAATCAGCTCATTCGTTTTGCCTTTCGGAATAAAGCGCGATGTCTGAACGGCATCAATCATCAGCTTTAGCTCTGGAATATCAAATGTACGATCATCTAAGTAATAGTATTTATCCTGAGCTCTCTGTTGGTTAACTTTTATACCGCATGAATTTAAGATTTCCACATAATTCTGAACAGATACTCTGTGAATCTGTATGTGATACTTTTCATCCATGATTTTCAAAATTTGCTGTGTTGTCAAGGGGTGCTCTCTATCAGAATAATGGCGTAATATCTGATACAAGTATAAAATCCTTGCATGTAATTCATCCTTCTTCATGGTTGTGTCTCCATTTTTGAAATATGCGGTTCAATACCTGTCATCGTTACTTGGTTGTCAAAATATCCACGATAGCCTTTGCTATTTCAACTGCATCGGATTCTTCATTGTCTCGTCCAAAAGAAATGCGGATGGTGCCATGAGCATATTCTTTCGGAACCCGAATCGCCTGTATCACATGAGATACTTGGGTGTTAACCGAATCACATGCGGAACCTGTAGAAATAGCAATATTTCTAAGATCGAGTCTGTGAAGTAGCATTTCTCCACTTGCATTGCGAATAGACACATTTACATTGCCAGGAATATGATTGGTGCTGCCATTACGGATATAATCAATACCCGACAATTTGAGTACATCCAAGAATTTATCCTCAAGTTGATGGATCTTATTCTGCGTCTGATCCATATGGTCACAGTTCTTTTTTAATGCTGCCGCCATGCCAACAATGGACGCAATATTTTCTGTACCAGCTCTCATGCCATGTTCCTGTGCGCCGCCGTCAGCATACGGAAAAATTCTTGTCCCAGACTTAATATAGATAAATCCAATGCCTTTAGGACCATTAAACTTATGGGCCGAAGCTGACAGCATATCTACGCCGAGTTCTTTTACATTAATCGCAATATGTCCCACGGCCTGCACTGCATCTGTGTGGAATATGGTACCATGACTATGAGCAATTTTAGCAAGCTCAGGAATCGGTTCTATGGTGCCTATTTCGTTATTTACAAGCATGACAGACACAAGTCTTGTTTCATCTGTGATAATTGCTGACAGCATATCTGGAGATATAATTCCTTCATTATCTACGGGAAGATATGCGACCGGATACCCGATCCGTTCTATAGACTCGCAGGCGTGTAGTATCGCATGATGCTCGATCTGGCTGGTAATAGTTGCTCGGCGATTATCATATCGAGGCATTCCTTTAATAGCCCAGTTATCGCTCTCGGTGCCGCCGGAGGTAAAATAGATTTCCTCCGGCTGAGCGCCGATACAGCTTGCAATCGTTGTTCTCGCTTTGGAAAGAGCCTTCCTGGGCTTACGGGCAAAAGTATATGGCTGTGAAGCATTACCGTATTCATCCTGCAACCATGGCAACATCTCATTCAAAGCATCGTTATCCAGTTTCGTTGTTGCTGCATTATCAGCATAAATAAAACGCTTCACAATTTCACCTCATTCAAAAAGCTTACAGCCTTCATCCTTGAATTCTTCGATTTTTTCATTTAGGTCATCAACTGTAACATCCAGATAATCCGCAAGGCAATTCATACAATAAAAATTGATAATGTCTTCACCAAGCAGTTTCTTGTTGATTCCTAAGACATTCTTTTCTCGGATATCCTTGCCACAAATCACGCATTTAGTTTTCATTAGACAAATCCCTTACCGTGAATACGGGCATTTCACGGTCTTCCTTTCTGTACTGGGCCGGATCCATTATGGCAAGCTGCCGCCAGATATTCTTACGCATCTCAATAGCTGGACGAAGGCAGTACTTTGTAAATTCACGCACATTAACATCCTGTGCACTACGTACATGAGGGAAGAAGGTCTTTAAGTAGGCAGTAGTAATCCTCTTCACAGCTTCTACATGGCGGATATATGCATCACCAGGCACTTCAACCAGTTTATCTACAATTACTCTGTAGCTGGGATCATCACGCAGTAAATGCATTATTGTGCAGAAATACTCTGAGTTCAGCCCCCATCCAGATATCTTCATCGCATTGGTCATCGGAGGAATATCCCACCCCTTGATAAAACCATGAAAACGGTCGACCATCGCAGAATCATGGAATAGCGCCGGAAGTTTGTCAAACATCGGCATAGTTTCATCCATGTCCTTCTTTTCAATATTGCCCAGCAAGATCATTCCGGCATCAGCCGTTCCATCGTGACCTGGAATGGAAACCTTACCGTTTTCCATATAAGTCTGGAGAGAACCACCCATCTGTTTCTCGTCTTGGAATCTTAGCTTATGAACTTCATCAAACGCTACATAGTCATTGTTATAGACAAGCCCCGGCTGACGTTTGCTCAGATCATAGAACAGCTTTGCACGAGTCATATATCCTGCTGAAAGATTTCCATATTTGCTGATAGAACCGAAAATATAGGACTTGCCGGTTCCAGGAGGCGCTAATTCAATCAAATTAAGCCTCTTCTCTACAAAAGGAAGAAGTCTTGTAAGGACTGCCCGTTTTTGATTTTCGTCAGCATATCCACTTGCATTGTAGTCAATAGCGCCAAGTAGTATGTCAATCCATTCATGAATATCAAACTCAGCCCTAAGTTCCTTATAGTAATCCAAGTCAACCGTGTACGGACAAAAGTCCGTAAAACTAACCAGCTTGATTTTTCCCGGAAGTTTCGGAGACGTTGACGGAAGCCGATACCCCAATTCGACAACGCCCCAGATATCATTTCCCTTGACTAATTCATCTTTACATTCAGCCCAAACATCGGGTTCGATTATAGTTTCGGCATTGGTTAATGCAAAGTCCGGAAGAGCGAATGAAACTATCTGGTCTTTAATGCTTATATCGACGGATACCCGAGTAAGAATCTTTACGTGCTCATTTTCAGTTATGATACGGTTCTTAATGTTCGTCCATTCATCTTTATTCGGCAAAAATGTATGGATAAATTCCATTATCTCCTCAATATCAAACTGTCCCTCAGAATCTTCGAACTTCTTTAATACCCAATCTCGTAAAAAGGAGGGAAGCTTTAAGTCCGAGAAAAAGTTGCTCTGCTTAAGATCCTTAAACACCGCCATCTCATCAAAGCACTCTACCAACTTTTCTTCTAATTCAGTCAAAAGGACACCCCCTTACAATATATCATTTGATTTAAAGCCTTCTTTTTCAATCCTGAATTCCAGCCCGGTTGCTATCATAGTCCCTCCTGCATATACGTCAGCTGTATATGTGTTTGCTCTGGTTCGTTTCGACATTTCGATTGAGAAGGAATGACCGTCTGTTGTATTGGCTTTATACTCCGTATTTCCTACATTAACCGCGATATCGTCAATTTTAGTTGTAGAGTAAAATTCAATGATTGGGGGCTTCCTGATGCTGCTCATCACAAGTGGTGTCTGTACGATAATCTCAATATCACCCGGCACATACGAAAGCTCAATAATGGGCACGGCGACCTCTTCCAAGGTGGCGCCTCCATGTACCTCAACGCCCATCAGGCGTCCGGGTTTGAATCTTTCATAATTTGCAACAACTGCATACTCATCATTTTCGCCGGCCTGTACAATCATTGGCACACTTCCGGTTTGCTCTGTGTATGCGCATACACGACCACAATGGGTCCCCTTGGCATCAAATTCTCCATCAATCAGCTGGTTTTTTAGGACAACCAAGCGGCTTGCACCGTGATCGGATACCAGACTTGCCTTGGCATATTTCCCTTTAGCGAGATCCAACTTGATAAGATCAAGTACATGATCAATAATTTCCAGCTCGCGAATCAGATGTGTCGGATATGGGCTGTTTTCTAAAGTAAAATTTTCCGCCCCATGGTGCTTAATATCATCGATCTGCTTAATGTTCTTGCATTGAACATTGTGTTCCGCAAAAACAGCTAAAAACTCTTTGTTGCGTGAGGTAATTGACGGAAGCTCAGAGCGACAAACCGTAATCTTAGGGAGGAGTTTTTTCTGCTTGCTTTTTTCCGAGATATATCCCAGAAATTCAACGCCCATTGCATCTATGAAATAGGCAAATGCACCAGACATATCAACGGATTCGATCTTTTCTGAGCGCACAGGAAGAAGCAGATTGTACTCTCTTTTGACAGCTTGATCCTCGACAAGACTATAGAACTCCGGCGTGATTCTGTTTTCCAACTTACAGAATTTATAATCCTCAAAATACCGGTTCAACAGAGCTGCATTGAACTTGTACGGCATCAAGTATGCATACAGGTCAGGGTAAATATGCTGCAACACGCTTCGAAGTTCATTATAGGATAAGCTTCCTGAATAATCGGCAATGCATTCCAGAATAAGCTCCTTCTCAAGTCTGTGTGAGTCCGTAAGATAATACAGAGCATCCTTCTTCTTGCATTTGATATATCTGCAATAATCGAGAACTTCATCATCAGAAACTTCCATCTGATTTAATATAGCCTTGCGGCAATCGTACAGCTTCCAGAAGTCAGGCGATTTGCAGTCTAAATCTACAAGACCGCGAACAATCCAATGAACAAGTTCTTCATAAGCATGTGCCTTCTGGCTTGCCAGATCAAGGCACTTGTTTTTAGCACCAAACCGTTTAAGCGCAATGAAATATAGCCATTTTTTCGCGTCGGTGTAGTCCTGTGAAGCATTGATAAACAATTCCAGATTGCTGTACAAACCAATCTCGTGATTTATGGCGTTGACCCAATCTCCCTGTTCCTGCAGGAGAGTAAGAGCATAGGCCCATTGCTCATCTGTACCCATGTCTTTGGCCATCGCTTCGGTGGACTGATCAATGCGGCACAAGGCATCATATGGATTCGCTTCCTCGGATATCCTAAATAGTGCATAGGGATATTCCTCTGGATGATGCTTTGTTTTCACATACAAAGTATCAGCATCTGTAGTTTCAATAAATGCAGGCAAGTTCTGTATTCCTTTAACCCAGTCTCCGTTTTTGACCTGAAGCATCGGGTTTGCAAAAACGATGTGGGGCTTTGGTGTAGCAACACTATCAACACTATCAACGCTATAAACCAGTCGATTTAATCGAAAATCTCTGAAACTTAGGTAGTCACCACATTGAAAACATAGTACAACGACATGACCCTCTATACTCATTTGGGCAATAGCCGTAAGCTGCGAAGAGAGTTCTTTTGCTCCGGTGAGTTTCCAACATGTAGTAAATCCGGTCAGAAAGATATTCCCTCGCAAAGTAGCCAAATCATTTAGCAAATCTGCAATTCGGGGATTTTCATCTTCTGAACTGTATTTTTCAACAGTCAGAAAGATGTTTTCCCCTACTTTATAATGATCGACTATAGCAGCCATATCTTCTACAGACTCCACATTTACAAATCGGGGAGCACTTTCATCTTCTCTATTAAGATAGCGGTCTATCGAACTATAACATCTTTCAAGTGTCAAGATAGTGCCCCTTTCTTAGTTGTCCTTGATAATCTCGATGCCGACAGTCATATTTCCCCTAATCAGCTGCTTTAAGTAGCGCTTTACGTCCTCAACATCCATGCTGTCTATTTTCTCAAGTGCAGTATCGCAACCTGTCTCGTCGTATTTGGCCTGTGCCATCGCTTTGAGTTTGGTCTCAACAGAAGGCTGACCAAGCCAAGAATACGGCGATCCAACAGTGCGAACCAAATAAGCTCTTACATCATCAAGATCCGTCAGAATGATGTCATAGTTTTTGATAATGCACCGCTTAAAAGCTGCATCCCTTGCTTTTCCATCCTTTAAGGAATCATAGAAGCTAGCAGATTCCAGATATTCCAGTGCCTTATCAATAGAACCTTCGTCCGGCTGGTTACGATTCAAGGTATCAAATGCATCACGAGCCTGCTCAATTTCTGTCTCTGGAACCATGCAAAGTATAGGTGTTTTGAACTGCTCAGACCACTTTTTCGGCGATTCTGTGCGCGTCTTTTCACTCCACAGCTTACGAAGCTGCATGGATTTACGGGTAAGTTTGAACTCATTAACGGTCTGCTTAACCAAATTAACATAATCCGACCGCTCCATTGTGAATACACCATTGCCCTTGATAGCCTGATACAGATCTCGAATCTCATCATCTGTGAATTCGCTCAAATAGAATGAACATGCCTGCTTAAAGATCTCAAGCTGGTCAGAACAATAGGAAGCAAAGTCATTTTTGTGGAGAGTCAGTTGATTTAAGAAACTCTCTCGCTGAGATTCAGGCAAGGAGCCGGATTTCTTAATGTTATACAGCTGGCTCATGAAGTCTTTCAGATCATTCCAGTAGTTTTCTGCACACAAATATGACATTCTGATTGTCTTGCACTTTGTACACCATTCTTGCACAGCGTTATCAAATGTAAGCGCACGAGGATTAACCTTATTGCTCTCCACAATAATACGATATTCCAGAATAACCTCACGAATTTTCTGGTTAGCCGTTTCTTTGTTCCATACCCAATTTGCAGCATCGGCATCAAATTTTTTTCTCAGTCGGTTGATGTACTGCCCATTATCACCTACATCTTCAGCCAGCTTGACCAACTCACCGCCTTCAAACTGATGAATATATGCATCCATACCTTCTTTGCACTTAGCGGAGGAAAGGATTGATTTCAAACCAGCAGACGCATCCTCATATTTAATACACAGTGCTCCAATAGAGATGGCAATATCGCTATCAGTTTTCTTGCTTGCAGCTCCGCTGTTCGCGATATCACTGAAACCGTCAATCAGCTCCACCATGATATCTTTTTCAGTCTTCAGGTTTTCGGTGTCAAGAATATACTTGAGACACCAGATAGGGAACGAAAGTCCCTTCATCTTGTCTCTAATGCGTTCTCTGGTCTGTTCAATAGAGGTACACAGATTGCGCTGAATACCAAAAATGTCAGAAGCAACGTCACTGAATTTACGTTCTTCGGGCGTCATCGTGACGATAAACTTATCCTTATAGCGAGGATTCGGGGTGTTCTGGAGCTTGACAACCTCATCGATCATAAGACGCAGTTTATCTGTACTCATGACATCGTTTGTGAGACCATCTGTATAAGTGAACGAACTGACAGAATACTCCTTCAAGACAAATGCCAAAACGAAAACAGACAGATTGCATGGCATAAAGCCATAAGGCTTATCCATCAATACAGAATAAATTTGACGAATCGAGACGCGACCATTCTTCTTAAATTCGTCAGCAATGATCTTCTCTACTTCAATCTTTATCTTGGAAATCAGGAGATACGGTTTATCCAACCAATAATTCGGCTGCTTCCAAGCGTCTTCACCAATAAAGTTTTCCAGTTTTGTGTTCGGGTTAGAGGAGCTGAAAACACCCTTTTTCGACGTATCTTCAGCAACCGCTGCTTCAACACCAAACTTCACTGCATTTAGATCCCACATTGACGAAGGAACCGCAGATCCGGTTTCAAGTGAAAGTGGGTAAATGGCACTGTTGATGAGAGTCAATTCAGCGTACAGGGCGGCCTGCGTAGTTGCGCGTTCACCGGCAGGCTTCTGCTTAGAATAGATGCGATACTCCCCATTCTCGATTCGTTGACGCCATTTTTTCAGAATATCTTTTGCGTCGCGCTCATATTGACGAGACAAGTCATTGTCTTTGCCCTTCTGGTAGGTCGCATTTGCCATTGCGTTTGCATATTGATCAAGCAAATCATTTCCGAGAGGAGTGATAGATGCATCAATGAAGGTGATATGATAGGAATCATCCTTCAGCAGTTCATCAATCATCTTTCCGATTGCAACGCTTTCCTTGTCATCTCTGGCAAAAGTCATAATCGCCATGAGCTTGTTTCCAAGAGAAGACTCCAGATTGCGCAATCTGTTAGCCTTAGACCTCAAGTCGCTGGAGGAAGCACATTCCAAATGGAATCGCGCCTTCAAAGCACCTGTTAAAGTGATGGCTTCAGAGATTTCGCCCTGCTCCACCAGTTCAATGGTTGTCTTTTTGCGCATCTGATCCTTCAGTTCTTCAATTACACTGTCATCTGTAACAGACATACGGGCAGCAAACTGATACTTACCTCCACCGATAGGCTGCTGATAAAGGATTTTTTCTCTATCCATTTCAGTCGCCAGGCGCCCGGCAAGGCCCTGGTCCAAATCAGAACCTTCAAATGCATGGTCAATATTTTCAACATTTGGTACAAACAGATCGACAGAGCTGCCTACCTTCTGAGAGATTGCCTGCATCAGCAGTACTGCTTTCAGAACTCTGCGATGATCGGAACTCAGATTCTGATCCTTGACAGCATTATAGTAGTCGAGAATGCTGCGAATATCGTGAGCAAGATATTCCTTGCCCTTCTCATAGAAGAAGTCCCAGAGCTCATCAATAGTCAGAAGCGGATTGGTAGCGAAAGGGCCACAATTATCAATATACCACTGGAATCCTTTCAGCTCATCGCCGCGATCGTTCTTGATGAAGTCGAACATACTACGCTGGTTAGAGTCAAATGTAGCAGAAATATGCTTCAGGAGTAGAGCTGTATATGGATGAATCGGAAGAATGCTTTGCAGCTCTTTATCACTGATTTTGGCCTTCTGCATAACAAGCTTACGTGAGCCATTTGTTCGGTCGCAAAGATCGTCTACCGTTTCCTCCCATTCTTTCAGAATCTGCGGGTCCTCCTTCTTTGTCATAGCAGAACCCATCAGACGGAACGCCATATTATCAGGCAGCGATATCTCACAGATAGGGTCAATAAATCTGCCCTTAATCTTGCCGAATTCCTTGTCACCGTCTGGGAAGATATGCATGGCATCGTGAGTGACAATCAGCATGTAAAAGGGTGCAGAACTGCTCAAATCGACAATTCTCTGGAATCCGGTAAGACTGCGCATGTTATTACGGAAGTATTCCGTAAACTCATCCCAGATGAACATAATTGCCTTCAAATTGTTCTCATGAATGACAGCCTCAATCCAGGCAGTCAGATGGTCAGCGTCCAACTGCAACATCCGCAAATGACGTTCTTCTGCTATCTTTGTAATCTTTGACATAAGCTCAATCAGGCTGTCACCAGTAAAACTATTGAGCTTTGCAATAACAGCATCCGCATCTGCGCCACCGAATATCGGACGGTACGGCCCAGCAAGCAGGCTGTTGAAGAAATCCTTGTTCAGAGGATCGCTAATCCATTGAATAACAGAGTCCTTTAATGCTGCCTCAGTTGTATCCATACCATTTTCTTTTAACGCATGCTGAATACTTTCCTGAATGGCAAAAACCAGACTCTCATCGCCGTGAATCTTGGAAGAACCATATCGGTGAACCGTCAAAATCTTCTGCTCTCCGGTTTTAAGCTGCTGGAACTGATTATATAAATCATTGCTAAGCTGATCCGGATATTTATCAAAGTAAGCCTTTGTATCCTCTGGCGAAGCCTCAAGCAACTTCTTCAGAGTTAATACAGCATGAGATTTACCGGTACCATAGGCACCTTCAACCCAAATGGATACTTTCTGCTTTCTGGAGAGAACACTTACAGTATCCTTCAGAAGCTTTACAAAGGTTTCATGCGGATAAAACTTCTTCCAGATATCCGGATTGTTATTTATTACTTTTTCGTTGATCTGCGGAAAATACTCCGGATCAATGTCAAAATAGTCGCGGTATTTATCCAGCATATTGCCATCCCCCTTATCAGAACAGACTAAGAACATCCTCTGATGTCTTGTCACTGCGTAGCGATATGTTGTCCAGGTCAATCGTAAACGAGCAGTTGATAAACTCTGGATAGTTTACGCTCAGGCCGTTGAGAATCTTCTCCATCTTATCTCTGTCAATCCCGAAAATTTCCGTCGGGCTTACGCCATCACTGTCAATATCATGATTCAGAAGACGCGTCAGTGTGAACTGATAGTAACCATCGCACACCTCTGCAAACTTATAGAGAGAGTAAAGAACGACAAGAGGCTCCGGGTACTCCCAAGGAGATCTTGTAATAGATACAACCCGATTCTTTTCTTTATATGCGTGTCCCATACCAACTTCGTTAAAAGGCAAATCAACGAACCTACCAAACGAACTCCAGATATCATTTACCCAGCTTTCTTTTGCTCCATCCTGCACAAGCAAAGAAAGTGTGTACTCTTTGCTGTAGGTCTCTCCCATATTCATACGCTTAACAAACCAGTTGATTTGAGGCGTATAAGATAAGTTTGTGAACATGATGCCCCATGCGGCAGGCTCATCCAAACCAATCTTATCAATTATTTGAGCAGTCTTGGTAAATCCACCTTCATCAAGCAACTCTGAATCTCTCAGAAAACGCTTAAAAAAGCTGTACATCTGTGAACCCAGAGAATGCTTCTGATCAAAATCGTTTTTGTACTCAAAGTACTGCTTAAACCAGTCAGCTTTTGGAGCGTGATGTGAATAGCAGTTAAGGCTTTTATTTGCAGACATCGATAAACCTCCCTTTGGCATTTCTAAGGACTTATAAACCAAACAGCCCTTTTCAACTTTATGACATTGCGCGCAATGTACGCATTGTTCGCTAATTGTTACTTTACCGTTCGCCATGGAAATGCAACCATTATGGCAGTCGGCTTCACATTCTCTACACCCGATGCAACATGCCGATTTACGGAAAACATTTTTTAAAAGTTTCACAAATAACGGATTGCGTTTAGAATACTCTCTATCATATCGAACCTCATAGCCATCCTTAATAGGATTCAAGTCGAAGGTAAATACCTCATTACGGAACAGCATCCTATATGGCGATTCATCATTTAGAAGTACACCGATGGTCTTTATCCATGTTTTCCAATCCACCTTGGGATTGTGAACTTCGATTACATTCTCTGTTTTTGTGTTTTTTTCTTCATACCCTATGCTAATTGAAAGATCTCGTCCATTCTTGCGAGCTTTCCATCCACCGTTCGCAATGAAATCCTCCAAAACATCTTTATCTCGTAGGTGCTGTTTGTACAATTCTCTAATGATGTTTGCATAGGTATCGAACGAATCTGGGTAGCATTCCCTACTCATATACTCATTTCTCTCAGCAGCACGTGGACAGACTAAGCATCCTGCTCTTCTGTTACCTTTCTTGTATGCTTCATTTAAAATCAAGTCGTTTGCATAGATGTAACAAAATAGTTCGGCGGAATTCCATTCAAGAATAGGGTTACAACTGTATTGTCCCTTGTGCTTTTCTCCAAGGCTAACATAATCGTATTCGCTACGAGATAAACTTTCGCTTCCCCTAACCCCAATAAACGCCATTCCGGTAAAATTGTTCTTGCCAGTATGTTCGCGAAGTGCTATCACCTGAGGGGCTGTCTTGTGAACACTGCAACACCACCTTGTGACCGTTGCCGGTGGTCCAAATTGCTTCCAAGTATATTCGGGTGAAAACTCTGATTTCGCACGAATAAACTCAATGCCCAAGTTTTTGCACCATTCTTCAGCTAAATCCACTGTCTTGTAAGTATCGGGAAATTCCATCCCAGTATCGCCAAAGAGAACCTTGAACGCATTATGGGGAAGTGCTCTTTGCACGATATCGAGAGTTACAATACTGTCTTTTCCTCCACTGAAAGCTACGTAAAAAACATCAGCTTTTTTTTGATATTCGACATAGGTGTTATATACCTTTTTGATCGTTTCCTGAACAAAGCCTTCCATGAACGGAGCGTTCTTGCTTACCATTGTAGGCACATCAACAAAATGTAATTTCTCTCCCCATGGCTCAGCTTCTTCTAAAATTGTTATTTCAGGCGGAGAACATAATGATCCCCCCTTAGTCTGAGCCACCTTTCGCCCGCGATACCAATAGGTATTTGCTTCTGCCCACATATAGGGGTAAGTGTCGTCCTTTTCATAATCCCAATACCGGTCAAAGCCCAGCATATCCAATTCCTTGTAATATACCGGACGAGGCTCTTTACTGAACTTCAGCGGGGTACTGTTCAGTATATAGCCTCCAGTAGATGAGTCCCAATCATAGGAGTACATATTCTATCTTATCCTTTCTTTGACCGGACCACTTTCGCCTCGGTTACTATTCTTCCTATATCGCTGTAGCGTCTGCGGGCGATATATCCCTGCTGACGCAGATATTCTAATGCAGAATCTTCATTCAGCACAATATTGCTGTTTGCCAAAATATCAACCAGAAGATCATTAAAATCCTTAAAGGGGGACGCCTGTTTTACAATAGCGCCAGCGCACACATTGGCACTGTAACCAATGTGGAGTAACATAAATTTCTGACTGTGATTTGCGACAAAACTCTCCAGCAGATATTCGTTCCACGGATAACCGGCATATGGAAATGTTCCAAAGTCACGAATTTCCTGAAGTGACATATATTGCCCTGTGCAAGTTCGTCCGATTGCCTTATCAGTTGCTTCAACATCAAACTGCGCCATATCCTGAGAGACAAACTCATCCTGACTTATACGCAGAGAATTGGCATAAATCTCATCAAAATAAATTATAGAACCAAGTTCCTGTTTCAAAACATTTAGTTCACCTAAGGTGAACCGAGAATGTTTACGGCAGTACTTTGTATACACTTCAGCCATGGACAAATCCGCACCATACTTGCTGATAATGTTGCCATTGAAAGAGAATCTATTGTTCAACTTATACCCGATGACATTTCTCATGCCGACAGGAGTAATGCACTGGTACATTTCTTTAATATCAGGAAAATGTGTCTCTACTGCTTCAACGAGTTCATTGCCAGTAACAAAGTCCCGTTCTTCAATACCATCCAAGATGAATTGAGAAATCCACTCCAATTCAGAATTGCTGAAATGAACACAATCCTCATAGAAATACTCGCCTGTTGTGTTCCAGATGAAATCATTATTGGTGCTAAGGACAAACTTAATTTTCTGTTCCGGAATGTAAGAGAGCTCAGCAGCAAGTCGCTCCACTTCAACAGGTCCGGCTGCTTCCTTAAGATACTCTCTGATGTCATCTTCAGGATTCATTTGTACAGTGTAGTCCTTAGCAAGGTAGCTGCGCTGAAGAACATAATTTTCTTTGTTGATGTATGACAGATAAGTCTTTAACATCTCAGGCGTATAAATATGCTCACCCTGTAAAACTTCCTCAAACTCCGAAAATAATGCACCGTAATAGATGGCATCACAACCAGAACTGAATTTATCCTCTATATACTGCAGCAGCTTTTCTTTTTTCTCCTGCGATAGCATCGAATCAGGAAGATAAGCTTTTCCATCATGAAGAATTGTTACTGATCGGATGTCCTTGCAAACAAGATCGTCTTCATCAGAAGGCTCTGTTCCATATTGCTCCTGATAAAACCTACGGAGCTTTTTCATATCGAGCGAGGATTCCATACGAAATCCCTTCTGAAAGAACTTATCAAGCAATTCTTTGTAACGAATAAGTACGGAGTCATTCTCCCTACTTCTTGTTGGCATTTTTTCAACCACAAATCTTGTCGACTGCAAGGGTCTCAAGATTGCAGGGTTTTCTCCGAACCTGTATTCAATGAATTTCCGAAATGCAGCACTAAATCGGTTGTGTTGCTGCTTGTTATATTCGTAAAACTCAGGAATACCAAACAGCTGATTATAGATATAGCTGACATCTTCTGCGTTCGCCATATGCCAAAGGCTCGTCTCGCACAATTTATAATTTGCTACGGACTTTTCACACTGACCAAAAGAAGACATATAACTAGTAATCGTGGCCTTTGACATTCCGGAACTTAGCATCCAGCCCTTAAACTTCTGCCTTTCCTCTTGATCCGTTAATTTGGCTCTTTCGGTTGTGGATAGAGAGCGAGCTTGCCGGTCTACAGCCCCATCATCCTGTACAGACTTTGGCTCAACCACGTTCGCAGCCCCCTTAAGCATTTCTTCATAAAGTTCTCGATGATTCTTGTACAGATTTACAGTTTCAATAAAAAGCTTTGTTGGTTGTTTAAGCTTTGCGCTGGTTCCGGTATAAGCAGCTTCCAAAGCTGACATTTGGAATGTGATTCCGTTCTCATTTCTGAAAATATCATCAATCGCTATTCCTCTATTTACTGCGCGTCTGCGTAACTTCTCAGAGACTTGACGAATTGCCTCTTTTCTTGTAAGTTTTCCATCTAAAGATTTGAGAAGCAAATCAAACATCAGCACCGCTTCTTCAATATTCCAAGGAATACGTAATGCCATTGCTTGATGCCTCCTCAAAATCCTCGTAGTATACCCAAATAGGCATAAAAAACTAATATAAGTATATACCAAAAAACGCCTAGAATCAACATAAAATGTCATCGTTTGGAAACTTGTCGCGCGATTAAAGCTAATGAACGTGTGATTTGGCAAGCAATACCATCCTGACCAGAAAAACCCAAGGCAACACCGCACAATTGAGCTTTCCCCCAAAGCAGAAAACGTCCAACCACAAAAGGTCAGACGCATTCCAAAATCCGCTTGCGAGGCAAACCTCAATTAAGCCTCCAGACAGGGTCTGTCAGCTAAAATCAAGTTTGCCAAAGCAAACATAATATTCATTTTTGCGATTTGCCTTTGCAACCCTCGGTATCGCGTCTTTCGGAAACGAAGCTGCAGCTTAACCACAGCAAAAACATGTTCAACTTTGGCGCGTACAGAGGATTTCTCATGCTCACGGCGTTTGATTTGTGCTTGGGAGCGTGCGGAGTTATTCTTACTTTGGCTGGGACGGCGATTGGTTTTGTAGTGGACAGACTTACCGGCTTTGTTCTTCTTCAGCGCTTCTGGTCGTTTCTCCGCTCCGAGATAGCCGCCGTCCCCATAGACTTCTTCCTCATCTCCGGTAAGAAGTTCCGAGGTCACCGTAACATCATGCTCGTTGGCAGCTGTCACTTTTACCGTATGAACCAAACCACTTTCTTTATCTACTCCAATATGAGCTTTATAGCCAAAGTGCCATGTATTGCTTTTTTTGCCGTGTGAGCCTCCGGGGCACGTTCCTTCTTCTCGTTCTTGGTAGAGGAAGGAACTTCGATAAATGTGGAATCCACAATCGTGCCCCGTTTCAAAATCAAACCGCAGAATGTTGCAAAATCGCCCCAGCGTATCGCCATCCGGCACTTGATTGCTGGATTCTACTCCGCAAAAGCCCGAAAAGGCACGGCTGTCGATTACCTCTGCAACCGTTGCCATATCTGAGAGATTAAACCTCTACCATGTGCGCTTTGCTATACTTACCGTTTTGATTTCTACTCTTAAACTTTAGCGTTCAAATATTCCACAAGTTCCCAAACCGTTGTCAGCGGGTTGCTCTGCCGTGAAATCGGCTCGATACCTTGGTTCTGGATTTGGCTGGCACGAGTTTTCGCTCTCTGAATTGCAGTTGCCTGCAAAGGCTTCAAAACGTCAAAGCAATCCCTGTTCTTCTCATAATCGGGGATTCTGTTTGGCTGTTTCAGCAAGCGAATCAATGCCTGACAATCTTCGACCTCTGTCTGCTGATTTACAAAGTGTAACAAGAACCATAGTTCGAAGGATGGATTGGAGTAGGCTAGATGATAGCCCTCCTTTTGAGCGGACTGTTTGGCGCGCAGAAGAACCTCGTTGGAATTATCGTCACGGTCAAATACGCACCAGATGGAATCGCCATCTTCCGGGTAATACGGATTATTGCCCATCGTTGCCTTGGCCTTCTGCACAAGCCTGTCAGCGGACTTATACTGCGAAGAAATCGGGATAATGTCAATATTGCATCCTCGGCTGCGGAAACGCTTGAAATAGCGAATCTCGGTTTCACTGCCCTCGCAGATGAGATACACCACCGGATTGCGCTTTCTGGTGTGAGCAGACTTGCGGCTGATCTCTTTTATTCTGCCCATGCTGCATTCCCTCCAATGAACGGAATCGCGCCGTAGCGGCCTTGCAGATACCCCTTGGAGATGTTTTCCCCCTTCCGGGGAGAAAATTCGGTCAGAGCGTAAATATCGGTCTGCATGGTCTTTTCATCTTTCTCTGCAAACCAGATCTGATCACGCCGAAGCAAAGTCAAGTCGAGAAGCCCGGTGTCGTGTGTCGTGAAGATGAGTTGTGTATGGTTCGTATTGATGGCGGCATCCTGCATCATTTCGATCAAGTGCCGGGTCAGGAGTGGGTGCATACTGGATTCAATCTCGTCTACCACCAGAACAGCCCCAGATTCCAGAGCAGCGAGCCACATACCGATGCGAGAAAAGAATCGCTGTGTTCCAACGGATTCCTGCCCCAACGGAAGCCAGAAGCCCTTGGATGTGCCATCTTCAGTGTCGAGAGTGTGTAGTGCAGAAATGATAGGTTCTTCCTTGGAACCAGTGATGCGGATGTCTTTGATGCCTAGATCGGCATACAGCATTTCATGCAGGATACGGCTCTTTTCGGAGCCGCCCTGCCGGATGGCAGACAGAGCGGCATCCAGCCGCATTTCTGTTCCCACGAAACCTGTCAGCTTTTCAAAGAACCACAGATACGCTTTTTCAGTTTGCGGACAGTTCCACTCGTTCGAGGTGGACAGATACAGACGATTTTCGGCAGTTCGTCCAGCAAGCGTGAACTGCTCTTGAATGTTCTCGCGGAACTGATAGTCGTTGTTTTCTCTGGAAAAAATCAGTGCTTCCCGGCCATTAGGCCAGTGATAGAGATATTCGGTCAGGATTCTGGACTTGTCGAACGAGAACCCATAGGCATACTTGATGCCGCCATAGAAATAGATAGCTTCAAAACTGGTCGGCTGTGTAGGTTGGTCTGTGAAAGCAAACGGTTCCTGCGGAAGCGGTTCGCCCTTCAGCAGCTTGGCATAACGGCCACAGACCATTTCCCGCATGAGCAGGAGTGCATGGAGGACATTGCTTTTCCCTGCTGCATTTGCACCGTGCAGTGCCAGCACTGGAACAAGCTGTTTCTTCTCGTCCGGTGAAATCAGGCAGTCGACCAGACTTTTATCTGTAGATGCTTTCAAGCTGATGATGGCTGTATCCTTGATGGAACGGTGGTTGGTGACTGAAAATTGAAGCAGCATCGCAATTCCTCCCAGATGATTTTCTGAATCCAGTGTACTCTATTCCAGGCGGAAAGTCAAATCTTAATTTCAATATTTGCAGATGTTTTTCAAAAATCGAGAATAAAATTCAAGATATCAGCTTTTATACAGTTCTAGCACTATTAGAGTTTATTCTGCATACACAATCTCCCTCACCACCACTTCCTCCGCCCATTCCAGTTTAAGAACATTCTTGAATTCCGTCCGACAAAAACGCATTTTCTAGTTCGAAAGACAGTTATTTACTATTTTGACGTTCGATAGCCATAGAAGCATTCGAGGTATTCACGGAATATCTTTATTTGTAGTAAACCCTTTTCAATTGGCATATTTTTTGAAATTTTCAGCTTGCTCCAGCACTTCTTTGTAAACGTCATCAATAGTTACAGGCGGATACCCAAACTCGTCCAAGAGCAGAATAAGGTCAACTTGAAGATTTGCCTTAATATCATCACGCGTAGACCAATCAGTGTATTTTGCTTTATTGTCTACAACTGTCTTGATCCTCTTTGATAACTCAATCATTTTATCTTCCGGATACTCGAATTCATGTTCCTTTGCAACAGCCTTGAGAATATCATAGAAAGCTTTTTCCTCGTAGTTGATTCCCAGTCCTTTGAAAGAATCTTTTTCTTTCTTGAGTTCTTCAAGGAGCTTTGCAAGTTGTTCTGCTACATCGTCAAGAACTTCGTTAGCGAAAGCCTCATCACGGCGGCGATTATTGTATTCATCGACCACTCTTCTGAGGCGATCCGAAAATTCCATGCCCATAATGCGGTTGACTTTTTTATACTCATCAATCGCTTGAGAAAGAAGCCTCTGCAACACCTTTATCTTTGTGTTTGGAAGTTGGATTGCATTGATCTTATCCAGATACTCATCGCTGAAAATGTCAACAGAGATGTGTTTTCCTGTTTCAAACAGTTCCTCTATTCCATCCGATTGAATTGCACCTTCAAGCAGTTCACGGACACGGGCATTCATTTGCGAAATGTCAGGGGCATCACCCTTTGTGAGTTTGAAAAGAATAGAGCGCACAGCACAGTAGAAGTGCAGATAGTCCTTTTCTTTATCAGAGATAGCCTCACTTGAACTGCATAGGTTGAACGCTTGTTTCATGCGTTTGACTGCCGCCATAAAGCGAGTTTCCAAATCTTCCGTGAGCTGTACATACTCAACAGCCCGATTGAGGCAAGCAAGCTGCTCTTTCGGTGAGCCGTTGAAGTAATCCGTGCTATTGAAGTTGTGGAACATCTGAGCCAAGACATCGAGCTGGTCTTTAACAATCGTGATAGACTGCTCGACGCCTTCAAACTCATCGCTCTCAAAATTGGTATATTTCTTGAGAGCAACATTCATGTTTTTCTTGATACCGATATAGTCCACAATTAAGCCCTTATCCTTGCCGGTATAGACACGGTTGACGCGGGAAATTGTCTGAATAAGGGTATGTTGCTGGATAGGCTTGTCGATGTAAATTGTGTCAAGTGCCGGAACATCAAAGCCGGTCAGCCACATATCAACGACAATTGCAATTTTGAAGTTGGATTTTACATTCTTAAATTGACGGTCAAACTCCTTGCGATCATCCTTCGTTCCCAGCATTTCGTAAAGCTCAGGCTCATCATCTTTATTTCGTGTCATGATTAGCTTGAGCTTCTCGATGGGCTTGAGCTCCTTTTTCTCTTTTTCTGTCAACTCTACTCCGTCAGGGCAAACCTTTTTCTCTGCCCATTCCGGTCTCATTCCAACTATAATCTGATAAAAAGCGTATGCAATCTTGCGATTAGAGCAGACAAACATTGCTTTTCCTGCAACGGTAGCTCCTTCGGCAACGCGGGTCTCATAGTGGTTAATGAAGTCCTCCGCAACTGCGTGAAGTCGGTCAGGATCACCGATGATCGCATCAATATGAGCAACTGCCTTCTGGCTTTCCTCAATCTGATGCTCATTTGCGCCTTCAACAGCACAACGGTCATAATAATCTTCAATTTCTCGAACCTTTGCCTGATCAAGTGTGACCCGCGCAGCACGTCCATCGTAGACAAGGTTGACTGTGATGCCGTCCTTGACCGCCTCTGTCATTGTGTAGGCATCAACAACTGGACCAAAGACTTCGATTGTGCCATCTACGGGAGTCCCGGTAAACCCGACATAGGTTGCGTTGGGGAGAGAATCATGTAGGTATTTTGCGAATCCATAGGTTCGCTCCACACCTTCAGTAGTGACCTTGACTTTCTGATTGAGGTTTATTTGACTACGGTGCGCTTCATCGGATATACAGATTACATTAGCTCTATCAGTCAAAAGCTTCAAGTCCTCAGTGAACTTCTGGATAGTAGTCATATATACGCCGCCGCTTGTCCTGCCTTGAAGTTCCTGACGTAGCTTTTCGCGGGAATCAATGCTCACAACGGTCTCGTCACCAATGTACTTTTTGGATGATATAAACTGTTTCGAGAGCTGGTCATCCAAATCCGTTCGGTCGGTAATAATCAGGATTGTAGGGCTATGGAAGAAGGTACTCTTCATAAGCATTCTTGTGAGGAAGAGCATAGTATAGCTTTTTCCGCAGCCTGTCGCGCCGAAGTATGTGCCGCCCTTGCCGTCCCCCTCCGGTCTGAGATGTGCCTTGATATTCTCAAACAGCTTGACCGCAGCAAAATACTGAGGATAACGGCAAACAATCTTGATGTCTTTATCCGAGCTATCAGGGAAATAGACAAAATCCTTGATGACTGCCAAAAGCCGTTCTTTGCGGAACAGTCCGCTCACCATAGTTACAAGGGAATTGATGCCGTCTAATTCCTTATCGTCAGCTTCAATCTTTCTCCACGCATAGAAGAAGTCATACGGGGAGAAGAAGGAACCGTATTTGTTATTTGCGCCATCGCTTATTACGATGAAGGCGTTATACTTGAAGAGTTCGGGAATATCACGGCGATAACGCACGGTGAGCTGAGTATAGGCGTCCATGATCGTTGTATTCTCTTTGACCGCGCTCTTGAACTCAAGCACAACAACAGGAATGCCATTGATGAATACAATCCCGTCCGGTATGCGTAACTGGTTGTTGATGCCTTCAATTTCAAATTGATTGATAATCTTGAACACATTTTTCTCTGGCTCATCAAAGTCAATCAGCTCAATATAAAGGTCTTTCTTTGTGTGATCTTCACGGTTGAAGATGAAGCCGTCACAAATCATTTTACAGACAGCTTTGTTTGCTTCGTAGATCGTGCCGGAAATAGACCTCAGGCGAAGGATGATGCTATCAACTTCGCTGGGGGTAAGTCCATCTGCGGCGTATCTGTTCAGGAGGTACTTCCGCAAATCATCAATAAGCAGGACCTCAGAACGTTCACGGTGGATCTGCTCACCATTCAAATAGATATACCCTTCATCTTGAAACAAATCCATGATGGACATTTCAAGAGAATGCTCATTGAAGTTCGCCATTATCATTTCCCCCTAACTGCCTCCGCATTTCTGCTTCAAAAGCTTTTTCACTTTGCTGGAAGTCGTACTCCTGATACTTCAAACCCAGACGTGCCAGCATGAGTGTACCTTCCCAGTCATCTATATTTGAGTATTGCTTTGCGCGGTTTACATCTGTGAGAATACCAAGAATCAAGCCCGTACAATCAAGCGCAAAGTCTATCATTTCCTGAACGTCCGGATAGGAAATAGGGTAACGATCCGGAAGGTTCTCACTGTTCACGATGCGCTGCTCATCGTTGTGGGCATAGAGTTTGTTTCTCTGCATTCGGATGTTATCTCTCTTTTTGCTCAGTCCGTTGAAACGTTTCTGATATAGATCCAAAAACTCCGGGAAAGTTAAATCCACCCGAACAGGAACATTGTCCGCATCAGGAATATCAAACGCTGCAAAGAGTTTTCTATCTGCCTCAACCCGGTTCTTAAAGAAGCATTCCTCTTGTGGCTTGAGTTGGTGCTGATATGGGACCGGGTAGGAAAAGGTTGTTCCGTCATGATCCACCGTCAAAGTTTCTCTGTACTTTGGGAAAAGGTCTTGGTTTTCCTCGCATTTAGCAAGGAGGGTTCCAATGGACACGACACCATTCGAGCTATCATACAGTTTGGCAATCTCCATGAAACAGGCTTTCATCAGGGCATCATAGACTGTATGGTAGAATGCTGGCGAAACCTTCATCTCTTCGGCATAATTATGTTGGTTCTTCCGATACTGCTGCATGATTAGGTAGTAGGCTTTTGCGTCGAAAGCTCCCTGGTGAAGTTCTTCGGCAATTCTGATCAATGTTTCCTTGTCCATTTTCATCCCTCCCTTCGTAGGAAAATGATAATTTAGAAGCGACTGCAATGTCACTTTATAAATCATGGTTCATCGACTATGAGCCATTTGATCTTGATGATGAGGGATTGCCTGTCGGGTGGTGTAAAGAAAAACTTAATGATAAGTTGTCTACATCTACACAAAGCATAAACCCTCAAAAAATGGACTGTGATTTTGTCTGGCATTATAGTATTCCTGCCTACGACAATGAGAAATTGCCCTCAAAAGACACTCCATCAAGCATTTTGAGTAATAAATACATTGTTCCCCAAAATGCAATCTTGGTTTCAAAGCTGAACCCTGATACAAAACGAATTTGGCGTTCTGTACCATGCTTCGAGAATGCTATCTGTTCAACAGAGTTTATCGTTTTTTCCACCAAAGAACCTACCCACAGAGCGTTTTACTATCTCCTGTTCAACACTGGTAGTTTCATAGACTTCTTAGTAAGCAACGCTACGGGTTCTACAAACAGTCGTATGCGCGTAAAGCCAGCATCATCATTAGACTTCGAGTTCATTTGCCCCCCAAACGAAGTAATTGATAGCTTTTGCAGAAAGGTCGAACCTTTGTTGCAAAAAATTGAGGAAAATCATCTTGAAATCCGCAAACTCAAAGAGCTAATTCCGATTGCGGTAGCAAAAATGATGTCTTCAAGCCGCTAAATTATCATTTATCTTCCGCTTGAGTTCAATCCGATCCGTGATCGTATTGTATGCCTTTACAATGCTGCGTTGCTTCTCGATAGAGGGGACAGGTAGCTTTACCTTGCACATTTCATCCCAGTCCATTATTTCCCGGACGCTACCGTGAGACTTAAAACGTGCGTAACGATCAAACTCCGGTCTGCTGAACCAGAGCATTAGGTATTCGGGCAGTAGCTCGTTTTCATCTTTCACTTCAAAAACGGTATAGATATTGCTGACAAGCCCCTCATCATAATCCGTTAGAAGAGCAATACCAATTTTGTCTCCACGCCGAGAAGTATCTGGAATGTAGGTAAACTGCCCCCGTTTGACTACCTTGTATTTCGTAAAGTCGGTACCAACCGTGTTTGCAATAGAGGGAATGAACATCTTTTGGACGGAAACACCTAAAAGGTTTTCCTCTTTTCCGTCTGTGTTCCTGACATCGACTTGGCGAATGAAGTCTCCAAGCAGCCTATATCCTTCTTTCATTGTGACACCTCACCCTATGTATTTTCTGTGTGCCAGCTTGACGTTTTGCTGTTTGACCATAGCATAGTGCATGGTCGTGTCGATTTTCTGATGCCCTAAGAGCTGCTGGACTTGCTCTATGGGCATTCCTTTATCTATGGCTGATGTTGCCAATGTTCTTCGGAACTTATGTGGATGGACACGAGGCAGATTCAGCCTTTTCCCCAGTTCTCGAAGCCGTCTTTCTACGCCGCCGATCTGCAAACGGTCATGCGGCGCGGTCAGCGAGACAAACAAAGCTGAACAGGCGTCTGTACGGCTTTCCAGATAGTTTTGCAGATGGATTTTCGTCCTTGCATCGAAATAGACGATCCGTTCTTTGCTCCCTTTTCCGAAAACAACGCACTCTCGCTCATTGAAGTTGATGTCATCGCGGTTAAGGGCAACCATCTCACCAACACGCATTCCGGAGGATGCGAGAAGGTCAATCATAGCGAGATCGCGGACATTGCAGCAGTTGTCCCGCATGATTTCCAATGCCTCGTCGGTATAGGTTTCCTTGATCACTTTTGCCGTTTTTACCTTGTGGATCCGGCGTACCGGGCTTTTTACGATGTAATCCTCATCTTCAAGCCACGAAAAGTAGCTGGATAGGATGCGGCGGATATTATCTATCGTGACCTTGCTTGACTTACGGTTTGCCTGATACTCTGTTAGGTACTTTCGCAAGTCCTCAGTTGCGATCTCTTGTGGTTCTTTGTCAATGCCGGATAGCATTGACATAATGGTCTGACGGTAATAGCTCAAGGTTTTTTCTGAGCAGCCTTCAATGCGTTTTGCGTTGATGAAACAGGCAACCGTATCGACCTTTGCGCTTTCTACCATGCCCGCGCTGTGACTTAGCTCTACACCACTCAGTACCCCCTCAAGGACGCCTTGAAGCTGTTTTAACTGTGCGTTGTTCAGATACGGAAGCATCTGACGCTGCACTTCTTGAATCAGTTGTTCTTTCATTGTCGTATCTCCTTTGATTATTCTCAGAGAACGACAATCAGTGGCAGTTCCTTGTGGTAAAAACTCTCGCCACTGGTGAGAGAGTTATTTTTCAAGAGCAGGAGCTGGTATTCTCGGCTTCTTCGATGAATTTATTTGCCTCGCTTCGCCGTAAATCCCAATGCTTTTGTAGTAATGCGACAATCTGATCTCTTGGGACACTGGCTTCGAGCAAAGCCAGTGTCGCTTTTTCGATAGAACAGATTCGTTCGCTGAGAACTGCTTCCTCTATTACTTCCTGCTGCTCTGCTTGAATACGGTCTCGTATTT
>ERZ772876.1402-NODE-1402-length-24839-cov-24.462072_pt1 | contig 24839 bp, 17 predicted proteins | sample MGYA00580584_ERZ772876 | MGnify/ENA primary metagenome ERZ772876 (study PRJEB29015, sample SAMEA2737728) | human gut metagenome | biome: human gut; feature: human-associated habitat; material: faeces | place: China | collected 2012 ... | reverse complement strand
ACAGCAAGATAAGTAACTGATTATTAGCGATAAAAAATATAAGGTTCCGCCCCCAAGCGGATCACTGAAAGAAGGGACTTGAAAAAGTCCCTTTCTTTTTCCAAACTCCTCATCGCCTTTGACTATCAAAAGGTTAGAAATCAGAATCAGGTATTTCACTTAGAGTGTGGCACCAATAAAAAAAAGAGAAAAGGTGACACCGTTGGACATAAAAAGCCACTTTAGGACGGTTTTTGTGTTACAGCAGTTGTGTTACACTTCTCACAAATGTGTTACACTATGAACAATAGAGTTCGAACAGTTTTCAACAGACGAAAACAAGCAAGTGATACCACTTGTGCAGCCGTAGAAATCGTTGTCTGTATGGGTCGTGAACGTTTCTACTTTTCAATCGGTATCTTTCTGAATACCACTCAATGGCTGGATGGTAAGGTAATCAACCATCCCAAGGCAGCCGTTTTTAACGAACAAATTCAAAAGAAGGTTACTGAGTTTGAGCGTATTATCATTGCTATGGAAGTGAATGGCGACGACATGACCACCCAACAATTCAAAACCTATCTATCATCAGATGGCAGTAACCGACGCAACTTCATGGCATGGATGCGCGAACGTATCCAATCCCGCAAAATGAGGGAAGGGACGCGCAAAGGACACTTGACCACTTATAAAGCTCTCCAGCGTTTCGGCAAATTCAAGACATTCGATGATGTAACCCTTCCTCACATCTATGAATTTGATATGTTCATTCGCGAAGAAGAAACTTACACATCTACAGGAAAACTTATTGAACGTAGTCAGGCAGCTATTCACAATTATCACAAACGCTTTAAGAGTTACGTCAGCGAAGCTTTCCGTTTGGGACTAATCAAAGAGAACCCTTATAACCGTTTCCAAGACAAACGTGGTGAGAAAGGCGAACGTTCCCATCTCACCAAAGAGCAAATAAAAAAGTTGATTGCTATTCGAGAGGAATCAACGGATAAAGTGGCCAACAAATATCTTGATTTTTTCCTCTTCCAAATTTTCACCGGTATGGCATATAGCGATGCCAAATCGTTCGACTATACGCAACACATCATTACGGTGGATGGACACGATTACATTGATGGGCATCGTATGAAAACTGGTGAGGAGTTTATAACCCCGATTCTTCCATACACCCAAAAGATTTTGGAACGGAATGATTACAAGTTACACATCACTACCAACCAAAAGTACAACCAATTCCTAAAAGGTGTCGGTCTGGCTCTTGGTTGTGGATTTCCTCTGACCACCCATGTGGCGAGACACACCTTTGCCTGCACCATCAGTTTAGGCGAAGGAATCCCTAAGGAAGTTTTACAGGTAATGATGGGACATTCCTCCATCAGAACAACCGAACTCTATGCCAAACTTCCCATGGAGTTTGTCACCCGCAATCTTGACAAAAAGCTCTTCCATGTTTGGGGATAATCCCCTCTACAAACCATAAGAAAAGCCGCATTGCACCACCTAAAACGAGTGGTCAATGCGGTTTCTCTTTTTCCATCCCATTTCTACGTTCGGGCTTGCCCGTTATCCACACAAAAACATGGTGGGGTAGCCTAATTCCCCGAAGTGATAAATCACACGGGTGGAGTGTACACTGGAATCAGCAAGCTGAGTAGAGGAATATGTGGACAATTAATCTTTTTCTATCAATTGCCATTCTCCCTTTACCTTTGAACGTTCGGTATTTATCAGGCCCATTTCATTAAGGTCGTTTATAGCTCTTTTTACGGTCGCCTCACTTACTCCAAGATTATCTGAGTTCCATGAATGTTTAGTTTGACGACTCAATATTATAGCCTCAATCTACTTCACATTTGAAGCACTAGGAAGATTGTATTCACAATTGACTAAAATGAAGTTTTCTTTCTTGCTTAGTCCTAATTCTCTAAGAATTCTATCAGCCTTCTGTTTCTCTTTTTTACAAAAATAAGCAATAAGTGTTATTGATTTATGTGTATTGTTTGCGTTGCAATAGATGTCCACTTGGCTTTTTAGATTCTGTTTTAGTTTTGAACTTTTTGCAAGCTTAGTTTCAATAATTGTACAATCATGAGATCCCATAGAAACTTTGAAGTCTGCTGGACCTCTTCCATTATTTACTTCACGATCAACGGAATAATTGGTATTGTCGAAAGATAGTTGAAGCATATCTTGTAGTTGAGTTTCAGTTTGATTATTCTTTAACATCCGAGCCAATCCATTATTCTCTATTCGAGATTTGAACATCTTCAACCTACGCAATGATTCTTTATATGAATCACATCTGTAGAAATCAGGGCCATAAGTTTTTGTTTGATCTTCAATCGACATCAGTTCTTTGGTAAAGTGAATCTGACTTGATAACCATTTCTTAATTATCTTCGTATATGATAAGGAAACCGAAGCAGAAAGAAGATGAGATTCAACAATCATTTGTTGCTGGATTAATTCTTTATAATAATATGCATAGATCGGTTCTATCTTGCTCATTATGTTAGCAGAGACATCTTCGAATAGTTTTTTCGTTATATCACAGAGGAACTCGATCAACTCTTCTGGAGTAATCAGATTAAACTTTACTATAGTAGAATATGGATTCGAACTTTTTTGAGTGATTAGCAATGGCGTTCTGTTTGCATATGTTTCACGTAAGTCGCTAAAAACACTGATATTAAAAGGAAATAGCTTTAACCAGCGGTTGTATGTATCAAACAATAATCTAATAGGATCTCCCTTGACTCTTGGTTTATAAATTTGTTCAATATAAGAATGGACATATTCCTTAACTTCCTTCCTTATGTCTGTATTATTGTCAATAAGCTGAACTAAATATCTAAGATAGTCGGACAGAAATAAGGGTTCGCCAAAACCCTCAGGGAAATGTCCAAAACTATCAACAACATAGTTCAAGTATTGCTCTATATCATTCTGCCATGTATTGGAATTCTGATTGTTGAGAATGTGCTGATATGAGAATATGACCTTATCTGCGCACATGCTTGCAGAAGTTTTATAAAGCGACACATCAAAGCCTTTTATGCCAAGTAGCCTTTTATGATAATCACAACAAAGAGGAAACTTTCTTTCTCTATCTTTAAGTGAATCTTCTATTTTCTGTCTGTTATTTTGGCATCCTTCACAACTACGATAATCATGCTCACCTATGGTTTCTTTTATAACGTATGGACGTACAATTACAGAGGCTTCATAATATTCGAAACTTCTGTCACCACAAGTATATTTGTGTAATACAGGATTATACATGCAGATTATATCTTCGGCACTTCTCATAATAATTACTTTATTCCTAATGCCTTAAATGCAGCATCCACTGGGTCTGAATATACTTCTAAACTAAATTTTGAAATTAGGTCTGCTGGTACTTTTGAGTATTGCATCATATCTGCTACGGGTATCAAAATTCGTTTCGCTCCTGCATCGTGAGCAATCTGTAATGCACCTGCAAGGTCGCTTGTTGGGATAATTGTTCCACCAATGCTCATTGAACCCAAGACACACATCTGTGGTTGGATGCTTCTGCCTGTAATACCCGAAACGAGTGAAATGAATACGCCTAGCTCCAATCCTTCAAGTGTGCCAATACCATTGATGTCTGTTGCCTTCATGTGAAGCTCACAATCAGAGAACTTTGCACTTTGAGATATTCTGCCTAAGTTAGAACGGCAGTAGTTAACAGCCTCTTTCAACTCATCACTTATCTTGCTGCCGCCTCCAAATCCAGTATGGGTAAACTTTCCATTTCCCGGCATCACTTGAAGATCCAAACGTACCAAACCGAGATTGCCTTCACCTGGTTGGTGTGCAATGCTATAGAGTGAACCTGCTTGTAAATCACCTTCAGGAATTAAAGTCGAGCCACCATTCTCTGGAGTGCTAACATAGCGTTCCTCTTCATCATCCAAATCAATATAGCTGAAGTGAACATCATAGAATTCCAATCCTCCAATCTTTTTAAGCTGTTCTTTGATTCTTCTACGACCAATCAATGCATATTCCAAACACATTCGAACATCTTCCTTGCCGAAGTTTCCGTCAGGGAACAAAAGCTTGAGAAGTCCGCTCACAGTCTTCTTTACGGCAATTACGTCTCTTTGATTGAGGTCTTTACCCAATCTGAAATACTTCTGTATAGCATCACTGAAACTACGTTTTCTCATTTCACGCAAGCATTCAGAGAAGTAGTCAGAAATAAATCCGTAAGCATCTGTAAAGAACTCAGGTCTCATCTTCGGTATTTCCCAACCAGGAAGATAGTGGTGGAAACGGTCAAAGAATGCTGTATCAATCATATCCTTAGGGAATGGTGAAAGCAGATGGCTCACCTTAACCAAGTTTTCAATGCTTCCATTGATATTTCCCACAAATACCATTGAGGCATTGGCGTTGATGCTTTCTTTACCACGGCTGAAGGAGCCATTTGCCATATAGCCCTTCATTATCTGAATGCCGTCCTTATCTTTCATGTTGATACCAGCTACTTCGTCGAATGCCACTACATCCCATGTGCCGACCAAGCCTACAGTTCGACGGCCCATGTTGTAGAATAGGTTAGCTACCGTCGTTTGTCCGCCTGAGATAAGTATTGAATAGGGAGAAAGTTCATCGTACACGTATGACTTACCTGTACCACGTGGACCTAATTCGCAGATGTTATAGTTATTCTCCACAAATGGAATCATGCGTGCTACTAGATGCCACCTTGTCTGCTCATCAAGATTGGTCGGTTCCATACCCACACTTCTACAGATGACCTCTATCCATTCGTCAAGTGTAAAATGCTTTCTGTTGTCGATATATTCGTCAAGATCAGTCGCGGGCATCTGAATGGGTTTCAGACTGACAATCTGGAATGGACTACTTTTGGTGTTCTCATCATAGTTGTATTCCATGTCTATAATACACCAAATTCCGCCACAAAGAAGCTTTTCGTATTTCTTAATGTAGCTGTCATCAATGTGAAGACGGCTGATATTGATGTTGAATATCTGACCCTCATAGCAGTCTGTACGTTCATTCAGTTGAGCTGATACCTTATCTATAATTTTGTACTGTCCACGCTCACGAATCTTTGACTTGATTTTCTCTGCTTCGTCTGGTCGCACAAAGTTATTGGCAAGCACTTGCTTTACCATGGCAACGCCACGCTCAATATCCTCTTCATTGTCGGTTGCACAATACATGCCCAGCAAATATTCCAATACATAACTTGGGACATTGGCTCCCTCCTTTATGCTTTTGGTCAGGTCTTTGCGGACTACCTTGCCGGCATAGTATTCATTCAATTTACTATCTAATGTATCCATAATTACCATTCTGCTTCAAACATCACTTTCACTTTATATACCTCTTCTTTGTACGGAGCGTATTGGTCTGTATTCTCAATTTGACGTTCCATACGCAGGGTTACTTCCTGACCATTCAGTTTAGAAATCATATTCTTAAATCTGAATGTATGCTTCTGTTCTCTTTGCTGAGAGTCATTATTTGTGCTATCAAAGGTCATAACTGCTGAATCAGAGATAATCTCTCCTGTAGAATCATAGAATCCCAATCGAAGAGTAACCCCCTTTGTCTTTTCAGTAGCTACATCAACCTGATAGAGTTTTACGGAAAGACTGGCTGTAGTTATATTGCTTTGCTTTCCGAGGATATCTACATCAACATTGCTTACGTCCTTGTTCTTCTTGATATTCACATGAAGTACTGGAATGGCAATCTCTTGAGGCATGCTTCCACCATGAATAAAACGACTGCCGGCTCCTTGCTTTCTGATACGATTGATGCCTTTGCAAATCTGAATATCAACGCCTGCTTTTACACCTACTTGTTCGCTCTTCCAAGATTTAGCTCCATTGCCGTCCCACAGACCTGTTCCAATAACGAAACGTCTGTTTTCAATAAAGCGTGTGCCACCTTGAGCCTTGAAGTCTGTAAAGTCAGTTTCATCAAGAGTCTCGTTCTGATAGATATAGCCATGGTCTGATGTGATGTAGATGTTTGCTCCGTTTGCATCACGAATGTAACGTACAACTCTGAGCAACTTATCCATCTCATCTTCTGTGGCCTTGAATACATTCTTCTCTGTGGCTAATGTATCACCCACTTTATCTATCGTATTACTGTAGATATAAACAAGATTGTAATCCTTTACCCAGTTCTTTCCATTGGGTATGGCCAACAAGTCATCAGCTTTGATAGCAATACTTTTTGCTACCGAATTTTGCAGAACCTTTGTTCTGTTCTCTGTTCCCTTAGTGCTTCTACCATCAGCGAATACCTCTTCCGATTGTTTATCAAAAGAAAGTTCCCGATGGGGAAGGAGTGCGGCCATTCCTAATTGAGTGAACGAAGGTTGAACACCCAACATAGGAGCCTTCATCGTACACTCCATTCTATTCTCATGAGCAATGCGTTGCTGAAGTTCTTTCATCGTTTCATATCGCAAGGCATCACTTATAATAACAAATGTTCTTTTGCCTTTCGAGGTCAACGGATTAACATGTACATTGAAGAAACTTCTTTGAGAATAGATATTATCAATATACCACTTACTCATATCATCTACCAACGGTTGCCATTTCTTCACCAGTCCGCTGAGGAACATGTTGGTATACACCTGCTCAACCTTTGGTGTGATGTCTGCCAATAGGTTGTTGCTTTCAGCCTGATTTGCCTCTCTAAAATAGTGGCGATAATGCTGGTCTATAGTGTATAGCTCATTGATATAGAGTTTGAAGCCCTCTTCTGTGGTATTCATATTCATACCACTCATCTTCATCTCTATATCCTCAAACAGTTTTCTAGCTTCCAACAGAGCCAACATTGTATGTTGTGCCGTATCGTAGAACAACTTGTTGCGACGGCTATCTACAATCGCTTCCACTTTATCTGCTGGCATGGTAGCATTGTTAACCTCCTTCTGAAGATGAAGTGCTATCACTTTATCGACACAAGGGAATGTCTCTATGCGAACCAACTTATCCAGTGACTCACCTTTGATTTGAGACATGATATTAAGTTCTGTCTCCAATTGTTCAGCCCATCGCTGATACATTTCCCCATATTGACGGCTGTCACGCCAGTCGTGCATAAAGATGTGTGCTTCATTGGTAAGCGAGCCATGGCCTATAATGCTGTTCAACTCATCCTGGAAGAGTACCAATATCAAGCTCTTGATGTTTTTCGCCTTGTCATATCCGAACGCGTCCTTTACCATCTCCCAATAATATCCATCGAGATTGTATTTTTCCAATCTACCCAAGATTTCAGACTCCTCATTGATGCATTCGTTTGCAAGCACGAAGGTCAGCTGGTCATAAGTAGGCAGGGTACATCCAGTCGTAATGGACATCATCACATCAATAATCTCCTTGACACTCATTCTTGGATACACCTGACTGGCACATCTGCTGCGATTCTTGGCTGTTTTGAAGAACTCCAAATGTTTCTCTATAATGGTTGCCTTTAGCTCAAAAGGAATATTGCACTCGGCTGCATAGATGGATGCCATGTCAGCTGCAAATATAGTTCCCTCTTCCTGGAAGTCGAGTAACCAGTTATCTTCATTGGCTGGCTTCTCACTTCTGCTATAGATGAGATAGCCACGTTCGGGTTGCGGCTCCGCACACAGCATTCGGTACTTGATTCCAAATGGATTACCATCTAGAATCAATACATCAACACCTTCAATACAGATGGTTAAGACAAAGTCTTCCATAGCTCCATCGGTATCGTACCAAAAGATGTAGCGATGCTTATTGAACAAGTCGCTCAATATGTTCTGTATCTTTATCTTATTAGAATCACTCATTGTTCCAATATCAGTTTATACTTTTGTTTACTGCTTTGAGGCTTGTCAGGGATTGTCATAACGATAACTCCTGCCTTTAACATCTTATCCAAGTACTTGTCTTTAATGGTTCGAGTTGATAAAGACATAGCCGAAGCTAATTCCTTAGCAGATTTTGGCTCAGCAAGTTGTTTGAGTATAGCTTCTACGGTATCTTTTTCTTTCACTTGGAAACAACTTGGTATTAACTTGTCAATCAACTTAGGAAAAGACTTAGGAAAAGACTTAGGAAAACTTTCAGTATCCTCCTGTAAGTCAACATGTTTGATTGCAGAGTAACTTATCACTTCAAAAGCCGTAATCTTATCCACATTGAATATAGGTTCCTTACCTCCATTTTCAACCATCATGTTTTTGACACGGCTTACACCTCTATTGAACATGTTCACATAACCCATTATCTTCAGTGCTTGAGCAATGATAGGATTGCGGTAATCATTCACTTCTGGGAAGTTCTCTGGACGTGCTTTTCCGTACAATCCTCCCGGATTCATAATCTCAATGCGGTCTGCAAACTGATAAAAGCGTGTAGGCATGTTGGACTGGTAGTCTCTATGCATACATGCGTTCAATACCAACTCTCTGAGAGCATCAGCAGGATAGTTGGACTGATTCTTCTCTCTTAATGTACTTACTGCTATAGGGCGTGTCTTCATCACCCCAAAGTCGATGAATGCCTCTAACTGTGGCATCATTTTAGCCAAGCAGTCATAGAAAGGTTTTTCATTATCTATCTCTGCACCTTTATCGAGTCCATCAAAGCGTACATATTGTAAGTACGCTCCATATAGGAACTGATTTGGCTTCTTACCGAACAATACGATACATGCATTGGTGGGGCAATTGTGTTCCATATCGTAAAGCCCTAATGCTGCCATTTGCTGTTCAATGCTTCGGGTATCACTTTCTAACTCTTCTGAATTGACAGCTTTGGGGATGTATTCGTTTTTGATGATATCAAGATAAACATCATTTAAGGTCGCAGAATAACATGGCGATGCATCAAATGTCGCCATATTGCTCATACGCTTTTCTGTTAGTATTCTTTCTTCATCTATTGTGGCAATATCTCTTCTTGGACCGATACGGATAAAAGTCCTGCCTCGGTATCTGACAGGAGTAGAGAAAGAAGGTTGTACTTCCACAACAAGAATGTCACCACCTTCCAACTCATATCGTTCACAAGTCATCATCGGTATAGGCAGGATGTTTCCATCACTGCGAATACCTGAAATCTTCTTGAAAAGATTGTCATCTACTTTCAATCCAGATAACTCACCATTGTCCTTTGCACCAATGATAAGATAACCATTTTGGCGAGAATTGGACATGTCATTACTAAAGGCACAAATAGCCTCTTGAAATTTATCCATATCTCCCGTACTTATGGTACGTTCAACACGTGATGTCTCTATGCTATGAAGCAACTCGTATATTTCTTCCTTTGTCATATGGTTCCAATATTAATTCGTTCTCTTTAATGTGCCAATCAACTTTTCTATCCAATAAACAATACTTTCCAACTCTGCATTATAATCTTTAAGTATCTGTGCAAAAGATCCCTCTGCGTGTCGTAGGTCGATTGTTGGCGAAGACGAGTTCTCAAATCTCTCAATCGCAAGCATCAAAATATTCTTCACACCTTTAATTGCCTCTATTTCTTTGTTCAATTCCTCTTGCAGAAGAGTGTTAATTTCAAATGTCATTTGATAACCATCAATCATCGCATGCTCAGCCAACCTTATTGCTTCTATGTGAGTTTGGGCAATGATAGGAATGTGGCTCTTAAATTGCATTTTGCACATATCAATCGCAATCTTAAAAGCTTTAGCATGTTTGGCAATGTGTTTATCCGCAATCTTCTTATCTACACCATCTTTATGCGCTTCGACAAATTGAGCCATTTGCTCGTTATGACGTTTGTACTTACCATCAAGTTGGTCTAATACCAATCGACTATTCGAAATCGCTTCTGCACAATTCTCAAGTAACTCATTCCAAAATTCAACATCACTAACATCATTTTCATCCATTTCTGGTAGTTCAAATTCTGATTGGTACGTATCAATAATGGAATTAAGTTCCTCCAATGAAGTTGCATTAAGCGTATGCGTGCTTAATATCTTTATTTTATAGTTCTCTTCTCCTCTAGACCTCCTAATATTACGTTTCTTGAGCAGCTCCCAATAAATAACTTTTTTTGTAGGGTCGCAATAAGCCAATATAACGGGAATACTTGATGATAGCCAATAATCATAATGGGTCTTGTCTATATAGTAGATAAAATTACCATCACAATCTATGTAGATATTACCTTCGCCTGTTTTTAATTGTACCGATATATATCTATCCGTAGGATTGCCGTTAATGACTTGTTCTATAGTCGCATCTATTCCTACGTCAGGTTGTGCTACCTCACGACAAATCCATCCTAACTCATTTGAAGTGCAAAGTTTTAGGAGTGCAACACCAATATCATTGGTGGGTGTATATCTGCTATCGTTCCTCATTACTCTTTATCCAATCCCTTAATAGGCTCTACCAATGGGTAGAACTTCGGATAGTTAACTCTAACGCCGTCATCAAGGTCGATGCTAAGACGCTGACTGGCCATCTGTACCAATACCTGCTCGAAGTCTTTCAACTCACGGATCTGATCGGCATACTCCTCGGCACTCTTGCGAGCCTTGTTGCGTGCTGCCTGACTGATGTCGTCACGCAAAGATAGGTCTTCGGCTTCGATATGTTGCTGCTCTATCTTGTCGATGTAAGGCACTACATAGTCGGCATGGAGTTTCGATAGGGTGTCGCTCTCCATACGGTGCATATACACCAACGCCTTGAAGTAACCTTTCTTGCGTTTGTCGCCCATCTTCGATGAGAACATCCAGTAGATAGGACGCTTCTGGTACATCTTTCCATCGATATGGTCGTTGAAGAAATCCTTGAACAGGTATTCACGCAATGGCTTGCCCAACTTCTCGTCAATGTAGCGGAGGTTAGCTTGGAAGTGCTCTTCACCGAAAATCAACTTGATGGCTTGCTCAATACGCACGGTCATATCATCGGGGAAGTATTCACCGGAAAGGATAGGCACCACACCGTCATCATCTATCTCGATGCGACCAGATGCTCCGTTTTCTATACCCTCTACCTTTACTCCTAATGCCGAAAGGTCTTGGTTCTGACTGGCGATAATGAGTCCAGGCTTGTCGATGCTGTAGCGACCCATGAAGCACCCCACCAAGTAGCTGATAAGTTGCTTGATAATAATATCTTCGTGCCAAATAATCTCGCCATCCTCGATGCTGATTTCACCCTTTTGCAGAATGGTCACCTCATCCAATGGAACGTCAGGAGTAAGTTCGTCTTGCAAACCATAGATTTCGATAAATTGACGGTTCAGTTCCTCTTCATTGGCGTGAAGCTGCTTGAATTTATCATTCCATTCAGACTGATAAATCATCATTATAGCCTCCATAGGATGGTTGTTTGCTTCAGTCTCACTTCTATGTTTGTTCACCAAGCGAATCAATTCATTCTCCCTGAAATCCCATGAGGTTTCGTGAGCGTCCCAGTCTAGTTTGGAAAGAGTGATATTGGTTCCCACATAATTTTCAACTTGTTCTATAGATGAGCCAATGGAAAAAACCAAAGGTAAAGAGTTCACATCTTCTATATTTGTATTAATAGTCGGATTTAATACTTTTAAGTAGAGATTTACCAACTTAGAATTCATAAATCCTAGCACTGTTTTCCAATTGTCATGGTATGGGACACCTATAGAGCCAGATACGTCCCATAAAAAACCATCGTCACAATATCGGGTTGAGAAACATGAACTTCCAATAAGAGTCCATGTAAAGCATGGTTTCAGATAATATTTTGAGTTTGTACTTCTATTACGAACTAAATATTCACCTCCATTAATCCAATATATAACGAATTCATTGTTGCCATACCATTTTCGTACAGAACCACCTTTAGTATATGAAATCCAATACTTAGAATTACTAAAGTTTGTAGTATGTATAGCTAATGTTTGATGATTTATTTCTGTCCAAAGTCGCAAATATCTATTAGTGTTACCTGTAATAATACCTTGAAGGCAGTCTAATTCTTTATCTAAAAGTCTGTTTGCATTAAAATTACTAATGACAGTTTCTGAAGCCCAATATCCAATCGTACTACCTGGTATATTCACAAACTTGGATTGCTTGATTCCATAGAATCCATTTTCTTTTCTCAAGAATAAAAATTCTTTTTCACTACAATTTTTTCCGTCAACCAAGCGATAGTAAATTCCACCATTATTTGTAGGTTTATGTTTTGCCAAAACAAAAGTAGCACATTGTACGATTTCACCACCAATTTCATCAAAGGCATGAGGACCGAGGTGAAGAAGTGAATCTATGTTATATTTCTCAAGTAAGTCTTTTCGCAAATTTTCATATGAAGATAAAAACATCCACGACTGCATATTTATCATAGCAACCTTACCATTTGCAGGAGCATAATCAAGGCAACGCTCCATAAATGTAGCCATAGTGTCCGCTTTGCTATTAGAATAATGTGTTTGGATATAATTCTTCAACACATCACAGAATCCCTTACCCAAATATGGAGGATTGGTCACCACACAATGATACTTCTGTGATAAGTATTCAGCCTGTGTCTTAAGCAGTTGCTGGCGAGAGCCGAACAAACCGCTTTCCACCTGAATCTTTTCACACTCTTTCGGATCAATCTGAAGCAATGAACCAATGGTATCAACATACTCGAATTGCCACATGGTAGATTTGCTGTTCCATGCACCGGTCGAAGCTATTACATCATGCTCAATAGCTTCCAACGCAATCGTATTTGGCATTACTGCTCTACGCAAATATCGGCTATGATAAGCACGAGCCTTCATCGTCAGGGCGAATGCAGCCAACTGCTTGCATCGAGGGTCGATGTCAATACCATAGATATTGTTGGTCAGGATGAGCGAAGGAATCTCACGAGTCTGATAACCCTTTTCCTCGTACATCTTGCAGAAGAGGTCGAACGCATATACCAATACGTGACCACTGCCCATACAAGGGTCGATAAACTTTATATCTGTAACTGACTTAATATCCTCGGGTATGGAATCGGTTTGGCCTTCAGGTGTAGGGATATAATATGGCATCTCCTTGATCAAAGCGCTATCCGGGTGAAGCGTCATCCAGATACGACCGAGAGAGTTCTCAACCATATAGCGAACAACCCAGTGAGGAGTAAACAGCTGTGTAGCGGCCGCCTGCTCGTCACTCTTCAATCCACCTTTCTTCGATTTCTTTGTCTCAGCATCTGCCTTGCGGTCGGTGATATAGAACTGATACAACCAACCCATAATCTCGACATTCTGGCAATCCTCATCGGTCATTGCTCTACGAATATCAGAGACAAAACTCTGTTCGGAGAGCAAGTCGTCAGGCAATAGCAATTCTGTGTAGTCGAGAATACGCTCAAAGAGGAATGGCATGGATGAACCCAAATGGTTGCAGGTGGCTACCAAAAGCTTGCGATAGAGTTTCGCTTCGGGCAAGTTCAAATCCTCAGGGCTGATGCGAAGATTCTCATCCACACTACCGCCCATGGCTTCCTGCAAAATCTCAGGACGCATCTGTCCCATAGCGGGCGTAACCACTTTGGGGGTAGAATAGTCATTGGCATCCATATAGCGAAGTGCCATCACTCGGTTGAACCAAGTGTAAGCAACTTCTTCCACTACGATGTCCTTGCCCTTTGCCTGAATCTGTGTTTTCAGATTGGCAATCTGAGTCTCATAACCACGAAGTTCAGCCGTATCTTGGGTTAAAATGAACTCCAACTTTGTCTTAATCAATGACAGAAGTTTCAATCGGGTCTGCTGAGCAAATGTCTTCAGTGCGGCAGTATTGGTAGCCATATCTAATGTACTTATTAGTTCAACATAATATTCTTGTTTTGACGGATGTAGTCCATCATCTTCTTTTTCAACTCACTGATGTATGCTTCTACATCGGCTTCGTTCTCAAGCATCGGCTTGGCAAAGTGAACATCCATTGCTTTAGCCTTCTGAACGAATTGTTTCATCGGACGCTTTGGTGCATCAGCTTTCTGAGTCTGAGGCTTCGATGTGTCATCTTGAGCAGTAGGAGAGGCTTTTTTGTTGGCTTCTTCTTCAATCCATTTGTTGATAGACTTGAGACTGTTATTGTATGCATTATCGATGTCGGTATGCATTGCCTTCAAGTTGCCAATGTACCTTTCCTCCTTCGCCTTGTTCTCTAATGCTGTGAAGAAGAGTGTTATTTGGCCACGCAAAGATTCTGAAATCTCTGCAAAAGTAGGGATGCTCTTCAGACTCTCCAGCTTCTCGGTGATTTTAGCCAATACCTCTTCTCTTGCTTTTGTTTGCAGTTGCTTAATTTCTTCTGCAATTACAGTTAAGGCCTCATTAGCTTTGGTCATCTCTTTCCATGGCTGACGGCTCTCATAGATACGATTCAAAATTTCAATATTATCTTGAGAAACGTAGCTTAAATTGGCCTGATTGCCCTTCTTCAAAGTTTCAATTTTTGCGAATATAGTAAACTGAGCCCCCTTGATAAACGATGCTATCTCATCAGCGATGTCCAACTTATCGTCCAATACATCTTCTAATTTGCTGATGCTTTGATACAGTCCTGGATATACCATAGATGCGATAGAACGCAATGACGAAACAATATTGTCAAGTGGTTTAACAAACTCAAAGCGGTTACTTGTTGCTACGCGAGTTAAGTCTTGTACTTCTTCCTCCATACGTTTGATAAATGCTGCATGAACATCCTTGGCACTGATGGCTACACAACTTTCATCATTGAAGAACTCCTTATATAGACCTTTCAATTTGGTGATTTGCGATGTGGTAATGGTCTCCTCAATGTCAACAATGGTGTTTTGTTGCTGATTGGAGTTGGTCAATGCTGTATAGATGTCTCTATCTGCTACAGGAGCACCATTGTAGCGGAAAGAGATCTTGTCCATCTTATATAGTTTGGCAATGATGCAGAGGATAGCAGTCTCGTACCAACCATACGAACCACCACGGAATACGTCAACCAAATCCTTAATCTTGGTACGTACAGCAAGACGCTTCTGTTTGGAGATTTCATTGAATATCTCCATGCTACAAACATCGTCTTCGAGTGTGCCGAACATGGCTCCACTAGTAGAGCTATTGATGATAGTCTTAAGCATAGCATCATCGTAGTCGATGGTAAGCATCTTCAAGTTGGTGTATACCTGCTCTACAAGGCATTTCATACCATCAGTTAAACGGTTCTTCAAATCCTGAGACTTGATGTCTGTCAGTTCCTGACCACCGATGTAGAGACGAGCATTCTTTGAAAGCTCAATCAAGCGATTTACGATAGCCTCACGACGACGGCTGTTTACTCTTCGCTTGTCGGAGATAATTTGCTGGCGATAGCCATCATCGTTGCGAGAGAGCAAACGAGTCAAGCACTTATCAGCCTTCTTGAACATTACCAGGTCTTCGGCCAAATACTTGTCTTCACCTAACACAACACAAAGTTGGTTGGCGTGCTGCATGGAGTACATACACATATTTTCGTGTGCTGTGCTCATGAGGTTATTCAACGGAGTGATGAAATGGATGAACATGTCAGAGTCTCTTCCGTCAAGTACTTCATCCACCATTCTACCATATGAGAAGATCTTGTAGTTTGAAAGCTTAATTTTTGAGTCGGAGAAGATTTCGTCACGGAAGATTTTCTTCAACTCTTCGTTTGTCGCTTCTGGACGCAAATCCTCGTTCTTGATTTCGGTCTCGATGTCCTTTTCCTCGTTTGTTTGATAGTGATACTCATCGTTAGCACCCTTTTCAATATAGGACTGTCTTACCAGTTTATTGAGGGCTTCCTGAATATCACTACGGTATGCAGGGAAGTCTGTATCCAATGTAGGCAACATGACACGAGTGATGTTGTCAAGAGTTGATGGGAATCCCTTGACATACTTTAATAGGAACAATGCCTTGAGCACCTTCAATGCCAACTCGTCATTCAGTGTACGTTCTGCTTGTTGGATATCTGAAGAGATTTTTGTCTGCAATACCCCACGGAGTCCTTCGTACATATCGCAGAACTGGACAATTTGGTCAAGTTCCTTGTCTTTATATAGCTTGGCAACATCTTGAGTGATGGTCAACATGGAACGTTCACCCACCGATTGCTGCTTACCGCTAAATGCATTATTTTTACTCAGTTCGATGATAGATGCCTGGAGTAGGTTGAACTGGTAATCCATAAATGGGAAACAACGAGCAAACTGTTCATCATTCTTATAGTTGTTCTTGAACTGGCTTTGGTCACCAAAGTTGAAGAGACTCTTGATGATGTTCTTCTGCTTGTCGTATTCCTTACATAAGATAGCTTGAGCATCTTCTTTCTTTTCAAGCAAACGACGTTGGATTACCTCATCAGCATTAGCACTGGTGAGGAAAATACGAGTGGTAAAACGACCTTGAATACGAGAGAAGTCATGCGACTGTTGTGCGTTCAAATCGCCCACAGTTGATTCCATATCCATCTGTGAGGTCACTACGATAAAGGCTCTTCCTTCAGTCTTATCGGTCAAGCCCTCAGCGATGGTCTGAAGTGAGAGCATACGATGTACGTCCTTGCCGATAAACTGACCCACCTCATCGACAAAGAAGATGAAACGGCTGTTCTGTGGTTGCTTGACCAAATGGTCTTTTACCAAGGCTACAAAGCTATCGATGTCCATTTTGAAGTTGGCAATCTGGGCACGGATATTTTTCTCAGCAGTATCCTTATCTATACCTTCAATACCGGCAACTACCTCGGCCAACTTATGTAGCTTGAGCATAATGGCCTTACGAGCATCTTCCCATTTCTCTTTGTGAAGACGTTCATATTCGGATTTCAGGAGTTCGTATTTGCCTTGGTTGTCGAAGTAGCGTTCAATTTCGGCAATCTCAGGTTTCTTGTCATCATAACCAAACTTTTTGTTGAACACCTTCAGGAAAATGGCCAATACAGGGTCGTTTACATTCTTGCCCAAGCCGTCGTGAAGCTCTTGGATATTGAACAGGACGCTCTCGGTTGGGATTTTACACGCTGTAACAATGTTCCTTTTGAGTTCGAAGTCGTCATTGGCTTTCTCTGCAAAGAGGTCACCACACTTTTGACCGTCAATGACCAAGTTGTTTTCAAGCACATATGACAAAATCTTCAGCAAGTGAGACTTACCACTACCAAAGTCACCTGAAATCCATACACAGTTTGCCTTGTGTGGTGGAACCAAGGTATCGAACAGTCTTGGCAAGAGGCGGATTTGCTCTGCGGTGATTACATACTCGGTAATTTCTTCGGATAGTGCAGATGTACTATCGGCCTTGATAACTCCGTTAATCTCACGGGTGATATCTTTTTTATAGATAAACTCCTGTATCATATTGTTTATATATTATCGTAGGAACATTTAATATCGCTGAGGTTATGACCTCTATAATAATTCTCGTCGGAGATGATGCCGAACAATGAGAGCTGAAGATTGTTGTAATCTCCTGGGAAGAACAATATAAGGTTGCATTCGCCCGCAAGTTCTTCAATGTTGTTTAATATGCCATGTGAACGTAGGAAAGGATACACTCTACCAACACCTGTGATAAAAGTAAAGTCAGGTGTTTGCTCTTGAATGATAGTATTGATACGAGGTATTACCACCTCTTTTATATCTAAGATACTATCCAAAGTAGATGAAATTGCATCGGAGTCGAGTTCCTTTTCTTCCTCCAACAATGTCTGTAGAATGCCCTCTTCATCAAGTATCTTGACACTGAGGTTAAAGAGGTCTATGATGATGGCCTTCTTTCCTTGCTTGCCTAGGCGTGTTACGAGCCTGTTGGCCTGATAGGGCAACTCCGATTGTTTGCTTACAGGTATCTGCTGGATAAACAAAGGAAGTTCGCCACCTAAATTCTGACCGAAATCAGGCGACACCAGTTTCTGATAGACACCTTCGAAGATGATGTCCATATCAAGTATAGGGTTATTCATACAAACTTCTCGCATTATTTATTTCATTGTTTGAGTAAAGGAAGATACCTAACCACTTAGGATCATCTTTCACAATCAATTCTTCAACTCTCTCTGGCAAGTAGGGACGTCTCAAGATTCCTGTATCAACAGATTCAATAAGTTCCGCTTGTTCCAAAATACGGAAAACTACTTGACGAATCTTATTCACCGTTAAATCCGTAATTGATTCCAGCTCGGGATGGATGTACTTCTTCTCGTTAAAAAACTCATTGAAATTGGCATGAGTAACTTTCTCCTGCATATTGAAGAAGCACTCTCTGACGTTTACAAAGATAAAGTCAAAGATAAGAGCGTGAGCCTTACAGGTAGCCAAGAACAATATAAGACGCTTTACGGAATTGTTGCCAGATACCAATAACTCCAGTTCACTTTCATTTAACGCTTCGATACGTTGCTTCACTAAAGAAAAGAATCTCCTATTTGTAGAGACCTTCTCCTTCTCCATAAGATTCTCCTTGAAAACACGGTCCTTGGTTATCTCCCAATCGCGACCTGTTTCCAAGTAAACCTCTGCCACAGCACATGTCTCATTCATCAGCAATGCACCAGCGGTAAACGTGAGATTATATGTTTGATTATTTGTTTGCATACTCTTTGGTTGACCACAACAAATCTTTTGCATCCACCTTTAGTACCTCTGCAATTTTAAAAAGCAGTTCAATTCCTGGTTGTGAACTATTAGTACACCATTTTGAAACAGTGGCAGGATCTTTTCCTAATTGTTCAGCTAACCATTTGTTGGTGCGCATTTGTTCTGCAAGTACAACTTTGATGCGGTTGTAGCATCTAATATCTTTGTTTTCTTCCATGATTAATAGATATTCCTTTGTTATGAAGAGCAAAAATAAAGGATATTATTGAGATTTAAGAAGGTTTTTTGAAGAAAATAAGCAAATAAAGTGAAAATAGAGTAAACAAAATGTTCTTTAGCGGTTAATTCGTGTGAGGTTTTGCACTTTTGTTGTAAATTTGCATAAAATTAAGAAAGTATGAAACAAGATTTGAAATATTGGTTATTTTACTTACTAATTCCATTTGTAGTCTATTTGTCTTTCTATAATAACGGCAAGTATAACAAAAGCCAAAAAGAGGAGTTGGAGCTTCTTGAAAAAAGGGATTCTATAGTGAAATGTACCATAGAGGAAATTGGGAATATTAGTTTTTGTATATCTGAAAAATCAGATTGCTTGTTGCATCAGATAGACTCTATTAATACTTCTATATTAAGAGGTTTTGAGGATGTCAACCGCCATGCAAAGAGACAAGAACATTGGAATAGACAGGTGTTTAATAATCTAAATAAAGAATAGATGTTTGATTTCGTAAATAGTACATATAGTGGTGTGTTGTCTATATTAGCCACACTTTTTGGTCTCTCATATCCATTGGTTATTGGTTGTATTGAAAAAATAGATGCTAAGTTCAATTCAACTAAACTCTCAGAACGTTTCATGGGAGAATTTGTTTTTAAATGGTTCAAACGTTTACTTATAATAAACTTGATAATTGCTGTATTGTTCCCATTTTTAATGGACGATAATGACCATAGCCGTATATTAATTGGAATACAAAGTGCTTTCTCTATTTTAATGATCGTCTTTGCATTAAAACTGTATGAAAAGATCCTTGTTTATTATAATGTTAGGGAGTTGCATAAAGAGATAATAGTAGATTATCGCAAAGCTGAAAATAAAAATGACAAGGAAGGGGAGGAACGATATTTTACACAGTGGGTAGATCTTTCTTCTGTTTTGCTTTGTTCTGTCGATGACGAATTAGTGCAATCTGTTCACACGATCCTTTATGAATATGTTAGGATAAAGTTTGGAGAAGCAAAGGACAAAGAATGTATATTTGACCAATATTATTATGAAGGTGTTTCTCGTATCAATGAGAATTTGTGCAAAAACGAACGCAGACCTATTTCTGTAAATAACAGCAATTCAATTTTAACTTCCCTTATTTTTCATAATTCGATAATATCTGATGCAACTTATAGATATCTTTGGAGGAATTTGCGGATACAAATATACTATGATCGAGATGAGTGGATTATGGAATATTGGAAAAATGCCTCACAGAGGTATGATTTGTTAATGAGGGAAATTACGTCTTTTGACATTAAACCCGAAACGGGGAATCCATATACAAAGGAAGAAATTAAAGAAAACATCCGGCAAAGAGAGAACTTTCTTGAATTTCACATCATGCTATGTGCAATGTTGGTGCAACAGAACAAATATGATCTGGTAAACTTGATGTTATCCTTTTCTAACTCTTTTCCTCCGTCATATCCATTGGTGCCGTCAAACATAGGAGAAATCATAACTATATTCAATAAAATTAATGGATTCAATAGAGATACTCCATTGTATTATGAAAGCAAATACAAAATGCCCAATATGCATGGTATTACAGATGGACAAATAATCGGTGCGGCCAACTGTTATCTTGCCCTTTTGGCTTATCGTGTATATGCCATTCAATGGAGCTATGGATATGAAAGGGTACTGAATATGGGTATTCTTCCTGAAAATTTAGCGGAACTTGTCGAGCTAAAGGATAATCTTTTCGTTTTCAAATTTTGGTTGAAAAAGGTATATCAAAATGAGGAATTACTTTCCGTTGTGTTATCACGTAGCTTTACTGAAGAATTACAAGATAAAAAAGTTCAGTTCGGTAAAGACGAATTAGATGCTCCGGACGAATTGGTTGATGAAATGATTAGAGGAATCGAGAGTAAGATGAAAAACGTTAAAGAAAATCAATCTTTGAGTGATAACAAAGTTGAAAAAGAAAAGAATGAATTGGTCGCAAATATAAAAAATGTCTTAAAACCATATAAGGAATTGATTGGCTCAAGGTTTGAACAAGACAGCTGCTATAATTTGAATTCTTCGGTAACTATGCCATTCCCGAATTCTGCATTTTTAGATAAATCCGATATATGCTATGTTGATATTGCGGAAAGTATGTCTTCATATATGTTGGACAATTTTTATCATTTTTTTGCAAGTTCTTTTTACCAAGAGCATTGTTCGTTGGATTATCAGATTTCATCTGATATCTTATTTGATGTTTTAGATAGACTTCAACTTAATGAACAGCACTACATTATATTATTTGGCGTTTATTTGGATTTTTATGTTGGCAGGATTAATGGACTTACCAAAGAAAGCAATCATCGATATCTATACAATAACACTAAAATATTAGTATTGAATTGTCGTACGGAACTATTTTCACAAATGATGTATGTTATGAAATATGATGACCGCCCATTTATAACGTTTCAAAATCCTTCAGACGAAGATATTCGGAAATATAAACTTAGTAACTATGACGATTCATACGGGCTATGGTTATCTTTATTAAAAATCAGTGAACATCCCGAATTGCGAAATAATTCTATTGAGAAGCAGTTAGGAGATAAGACTAATGAGTATTCATTATTTACATGCATATGGGGGCCTAAACTATTCTTTAAACCTAAACCATATAAGATGATTAGGATAAAAGTAAAATATAGGTTGACAGATGAAGGTAAATATAATACATGTGAGGATATAAGGCCGCTTGAAAATTCATAATTACTAAATTTATCGATATGAAAGATCTCTTTAATAGGACTTGTGGTATTTACATTCCATCTTTTTTCTCTATGAAGATTGATTCTTTATCGTTTGGTGAAAATATGAATGATAGAGAATTGTCTTTGTTTGTGCATGAGTACATCCATTTTTTGCAAAGTTTTACTACTTTACATGGTTTGGAACGTATAAATTCGGATTTCTGTGTTCTTATGAATATGATAAATTGGCTTAAAGAGAACAGTGAAGAACCAATTAATATACCTTTGTCTGAAACTGTATTGAGCGATATTACAAGAAATAATCAACAAATCTCAAAATTATCTTGGGGAGATTCTGGAGAAATCAAGTATTTTGATATTATTGACATTGTTCTAGACCCATGTAATACAATTCAAATAGATAAATATCGTTCTGTTGAATCAGTTTTTATAAAATATCAGACAAATGAGCTAGAAGAGGAAATATGTTCTTTTGGGGCAAGGGAAATCTATGAAGGAATGGCATATCTCATAGAACAACATATTACGAAAGATTTTGAATCATCTCCAGATTTTCCTTATAATACAGCATATAAAGTTGCTGAATTTCTTTATCCCATACTAACAAATGACTATAGAAACATTTTGGTATTATGTGATAAAGCTTTAATGTTCTCTAACCCTGGTTCTGAATTTGTTAAAATGATAAAATGGATTAAGGAAATAAAATTCGTTCCAGAATCTCCAGACAATCTTTATTATCTATTGGAACAATATTGGGAGATTTATGATATTAATGTTAAAGTAGATCCATTGGATAATTTCAAAAAAATTGCAGAAGATGTTAAGTCCAATATGCATATTATTTTAAATGACGAATATTTTAATAACTATCATAAATGGATAGATACCATTATTAAGTATGCTATCAAAATTAGAACACATATGCCATTGTTTTGGATAGATATAGTGGATCATGGTTATGTAAAATGTAATACCGTTTTTCAGTCAATATTACATTCTGCAGGTGCTCCATTGATAGAGACCAATAAACACGAATACCATTTTATTACACCTAATGGATGTGAAGACTCTACTTGCCTCGTTTATTTTAAGGTGTTTAACCAAATATTTAGAATTCTGTCTATGGGTGATTTGCAATGTAATTTATTGCCATGGTGCCATAATCCATTGAATTTTGTTGATGTGGATTCTACATGCTATAAATGTCCATGGAATCATCCCCAAAAAGAAGGACAATTATGTACATTCAAAGGAATATGGCAACATTGGGGGCTTAACATTATTAAAATAGGAGAGAAATAGGATGCCACAGAAACAGTTCTGTATCAAGCAATAATGTATAATGTTCAGAACTGTTTCTCATACTTTCCCCTCAACGACTTCTCCCGAATCACCACTATACACATGTTGGCTCTCAAACGATCGAAAGTGCGGAGTCCGTATTTGACTTTGATTTCTTCCATGGTCAAGTTGGTGGTGGCAATAAGTAAAGTTCCGTGTTTCTCAATGCCATCAACAATTTCGGAAAGGACAATGTGAGGGTTACCATAATCATAGAATGTCCCTTCAATGCCGAAATCGTCTATGGCAATGAATCGCTGACGCAAGGAAGTACGATATGTTGTTTCGTTGCAAAGTTCTGTTGCTTGGTATCGTGAAAAGACTTTGTGCAATACCATCTGGAATATCAAAGGGATAACTTTCATGCAGATTTCGGATTTCCCGACTCCTGGTGGACCAATCAGCAATAGACCTTTTCCTTGATTGTCAGTTAGCCAATTTACTATTTGTGCATATTCAGCAAGCCATTCCACTTTGTGGCGCATGACTTCTTCAAGGCCTGCAAGAAGAGTTCCTTTCGCTTCGGGAATACCAAAACGATAAGGTTGTGGATTGTAGTCTTCATCATTATTCCGTGCTTCTGAAATTGCACGATGGAAATCTTCTTTAGTCAGTTTTATCATTGCCATTGGTCAAGAAATTTGTATTTGTCAAGCGAATCATCTGTTAGTATAAGCCCCGTTTGTGAAGCTCTCTTTGTGGATTTAGCGTTCGGCATACTTTTTCTTTGCTTGCATACCCAATTTACAAAATACCGTTTCGTGTCTTCTTCCGTTTTTAGGAGAGTACCACTTGCATGAAGATAGCAAAAGAACTCTTTTAACAAAGGAATAATCTCAACGGATAGATTATCCGTATGTTTCTCTCGCAGGTATTCTTTTACTTTTCCCTGCCATTCAGTGTCAGTAGAAAGTCTTTCAGCTAAAGTATCAAGTGAAAGCAGTGTTTGTTCTTCTTGCGTATGTTGATATATAATCTCTTTGTCTTTATCTACTTTTTTATTATTAAGGGTCAAGTCTTCCGTCAAGTGTAGCGACAAGTCATCCGTCAATTCAAGTAGTGAATATTTGGATGGTTGGAAACGGGTAATGCCATTAGTATAGCTTATAAGATTCCTTTTTGCCAATCGTTCTCTTGCGGTTACCAATGTTTGTTTCGACATCCGAAGCCGATTGCAAATATGAAAGGTAGGGCAAGAAAAAGGCTTTTGCCAATGGAACTTGTTACATTCGTTGACAAGAAAAGCGTAGAGTGCCACTTCGCTGGCTGCAAAAGATTCGTATTCAGCTAACCGCCAGAATTGGTTCATGTAGTCGATGTAAGTCATGGGTAATTCCTCTTTTATGCAAACTTCGTCAACATTTCACGGTCAAGAATAGCATCGTCTATCTCCATCCGGCTGAAATATAATCGGCTGGCACTGCGATGGAAGGGGAGTTGTCCCCGTTGACACCGCTTGCGTACTGCATCTGTGGATATGCCAAGATAATCGGCTACCTGTTTTATGTTCATCACGTAATCTGCCTTCCGTTGCAAAAGGATGGCTGCATCATCAACAATGCGAGAGAAATTATCCCCATTCGTTTCTTTTTGTTTCTTCGTCAATGTCTTCATACGTTTAATTTTTGAAATTCTGTGTTGCGAAGTTACAGACGAAGAGACAAATGGGCGAAAGTACAAAAGAAAATCAGTCAGAATTTAGGTTTTATTGTGTTTGGACGATAAATCATACTCTTATTTCATACTCATAAAGTGAGAAAACGGAGATAAAAGGCAAGATTGTCAAAGATTATATGTACCTTTGCCAAGTGGTTAGAAGCAACATCAAAACCACATGCGAGTTAATTAATGTGTTACACTTTTTGTGTTACATCCTAATAAT
>ERZ772876.1400-NODE-1400-length-24878-cov-9.010192_pt1 | contig 24878 bp, 28 predicted proteins | sample MGYA00580584_ERZ772876 | MGnify/ENA primary metagenome ERZ772876 (study PRJEB29015, sample SAMEA2737728) | human gut metagenome | biome: human gut; feature: human-associated habitat; material: faeces | place: China | collected 2012 ... | reverse complement strand
TCTTGTGGTACTCGACCATGTAGTCGGCGAGCTCCTTGAACATCTTCTTGTTCTGATAGAGCCATCTGCGGCCCATGGTGTCGCGGACACACTGCATGCCCGGAAGCACCAGACCGACGCCGTCCTTGGCGCGGGTCAGCAGGAAGTTCGCAGCTTCCTTATCGAAGTGGCACGGCTCCAGCCAGCCAAACAGAGAGGTGCCGCCCATGGAGCACTGGACAATGCGGTTCGGGATCTCGACATTGCCAATCTTCCACGGAGTAAACAGCGCGCTATACTTTTCGTCCATGAAATACATCCTTCCTTTTTCTTTGATTACGAAGATGATCCGCCGTTGCTCCCAGCGGGTCATCGGACGCTTCTGTAAGCACACACCGCACAAGATGCATACATACTGTGCATATCATAGCATACATTTTGACAAAAAGCAATGAAATTCAATCGACCGTCTCGTGTATTTTGCTCACAAAAAGCGAAAAAGTGTGACAAATGAGGCAAAAATCGGACGATTTTTTCAAAGGGAAATATGCGCCGTGCCCGGTGCCGGTATAGGAAAACAACGAAAAACTGCCGGAAAATCGGTGAGAAATATATGAATTTGTGCTTGCAATCCGGTATCGGCTGTGCTATCTTAATACCATTCATTCACCTATAAAAACGATATGCATTAAGGAGGCTTTCGCAATGGGCGAGCAACTGGATCGTGCGCAGGCTTGGGCGCTGCTGACGGAATTCAATCAGGATCCGTTCCATCTGCATCATGCCAGAACGGTCGAGGGTGTCATGCGCTATTTTGCGCAGGAGCTCGGCTATGGGGACGAGGTGGACTTTTGGGGCATTGTCGGTCTGCTGCATGATCTGGACTTTGAACGCTATCCTGACCAGCACTGCATCCGCTCGCAGGAGATCATGCGCGAGCGCGGTCTGGATGAGCGCCTCATCCATGCCACAGCCAGCCACGGCTACGGCATCACGGTCGACATCGTGCCGGAGCACGAGATGGAAAAGGTGCTCTATGCGACCGATGAGCTGACCGGCCTGATCGGTGCGGCGGCACTGATGCGTCCGTCCAAGAGCGTACAGGACATGGAGCTCAAGTCCCTCAAGAAAAAATATAAGAGCAGCGGCTTTGCCGCCGGCTGCTCGCGCGAGGTCATCCAGCGCGGCGCCGATATGCTCGGCTGGAGTCTGGACGAGCTGCTGACGCGCACGCTCGATGCCATGCGCGTGGTCGAGCCGGTCGTGGCGGCTGAGGAAGCCTGAACGTGCAAAAATAACGCCGGGGGAGATGCCCCGGCGTTTTTGGAGACTGTCAAAAAGTGTTACTTTTTGACAAAGGGGTTAGCGGCCTGACTGCAGCGCACGCGCCGTCCGTCAAGACGGACGGCGCGCACGTTTGCAGGCCGAGAAGTATTTTCTCAGCCGCACATGTCGCCTGAGAAAATGATCGGACTTTCTTTCGCCGCTCCGGCGGCGAAACTCTACGAGATTTTTTTGGAAAACTGGGGGCGACGCCGGATGGCGCCGCCCTATATGCAAGCAATATTTACTTTGCCTTTGGCAGCGCCATGCCCGTCTTTTTGAGCGTGGTGCGCAAAAAGAACAGCGAGAGGATCAGCGAGAAGATCTCCGCGATCGGGAACGCAAACCAGATGCTGCGCAGCACACCGGTCAGAGACAGCAGGTAGGCAGCCGGGATGAGCACCACGATCTGGCGCGCGATGGAAATAAGCATGCTGTAGACGCTGTAGCCAAACGCCTGACACGACGAGCCGGACACGATGCCGATGCCGGCAAACACGAACGCCAGGCTCATGATGCGCAGTGCGGGCGCGCCGATCTCCAGCATGGCGTCCGAGGCGTCAAACATCAGCAGCAGCTCTTTCGGAATGAGCTGGAATACGAGCAGACCGACCACCATGATCGCAACGGCGTAGACCATGCCGAGGCGGATCGTCTTATGGATACGCTCCGGCTTCTGCGCGCCATAGTTATAGGCAATGATCGGCACCATGCCGTTATTCAGCCCGAACACCGGCATGAACACAAAGCTCTGGAGCTTGAAATAGACGCCGAACACGGCGACCGCCGTGGAGGAATACGCAATGAGGATCATATTCATGACAAAGCACGTCAGCGATGAGATGCAGCTCATGATGATCGACGGGATGCTGATGGCCGTGATCTCACCCATGAGACGGCCGTTCGGCCGGATGTGCCGCAGGCGCAGATGCACCTCCGGGTTCTTGAAGTGGTTGAGCATCACGGCGACGACCGCACCGACGCACTGACCGATCACCGTCGCCCAGGCGGCGCCGGCGATGCCCAGCTTCGGGAAGCCGAGCAGACCGAAGATCAGGATCGGATCGAGGATAATGTTCGTGATCGCACCGGTCAGCTGCGTGATCATGGAATAGACCGTGCGGCCGGTCGCCTGCAGGAAGCGCTCGAAGGTGATCTCAACAAAAACGCCGAACGAGCACAAAATGCAGATGTTCAGATACGTGATGCCGTAATTGACGATCGTCTCAATATCCGTCTGCGTGCGCATGTAAGCACGGATGCCGATCAAACCTGCGACAAGCACGAGCAGATAGCTCAGCCCCGCGAGCAGCAGACCGTTGACCGCGACCTGATTGACACGCTCGTCGTTTTTCTGCCCCAGCGCACGAGAAAGCAGCGCATTGATGCCGACACCGAAGCCGACAGCGATGGAAATGATGATGTTCTGCCACGGGAAAGCCATCGACACCGCCGTGAGTGCATCCTCGCAGATACGCGAGACGAAAATACTGTCCACGATGTTGTACAGTGCCTGCACGAGCATGGAAATCATCATCGGCACCGCCATCGACAGCAGTAGCTTGTTCTCGGGCATTGTGCCCATTTTATTTTCGCGAAGGGTTTCTTCCGGCATATCGTCACTCCTAAAAGTATCTGCAAACAAAGTCAAACGTCACGAATGTTTATTATAGGTTGCCCGCAGCGGAATGTCAAGGCATGTCGCATTTTTCACTTGAAAACGACGTATGGCTGTGTTATAATAATTGCACCTGTGGGATTAGTTCATTGGTAGAACACCTGCTTCCCAAGCAGGATAGGCGGGTTCGATTCCCGTATCCCGCTCCAAATCAGAAATCCCCGGAATCCAACGGATTCCGGGGATTTTCTTTGTATATCAACGCTTCGCGGTGCTTTTAGCTCGCTAAATACTTTAACGCCACGTTGCTATTTCTTGCAGTTCGTTAGCACTTTTTCAACGAAAAATGCTAACTAAAATGCTAATAACACGGGCTAAATGTCAAGTACTTTTTTGATATAGCGCAAAAAATTCCCGGAAGGCCGAAGCCCTCCGGGAATTGCTTTATGATTATTTGTCTGTCAGCTGCTTCACGCTCTGGTTAAGTCCCGTTGCCGCCCAGCCGGACACGATGCCGACGGCGGCAGCGTTGAGCCAGTCGTGCGCTGGAAAGTCTGGCACGCCCATCGCCCAGGCGACGACGCCAAGGATCAGGCCGGCCGTGCCGCAGATGATCGGGATCCACTTGTCCGCGGCCTCGGTCGCCTTGACGGCCATGCCCAGCAGATACGCGATGGCGGTGATCGCCGCCACAGATGCAATTCCAAGTTCCATAATGATGTCCTCCTTTAATTTTTGTGCTCCAGATCGTCGATCCGGTGATTGGCCACTTTGATGCGCTCTCCGAGGAGCTCGGTGCACTCCTCCAGCTTATATGTACGCTCGATGACCTGGTTGTGCTTGTCCACTTTGCGCTCCAGCTGCCCGATGCGATACGCCTGCAGCTCGTCGCGCTTGTCCAGCTCCGCGATCAGCTTGCTGTGCTGCGCGCGGCTGTTGATGACGCCGACCACAATGGCGGCCGCCGCGCTGATCAGCGCGGCAAGGATAACCTCCGACATACGCGCCTCACTTTCCGCCGCCAGCGGCGCCCATCATCCGCTGACACACGATCAGCGTGCGCAGCATGTCCAGCGACAGATCCAGCTTGCCGCCGGTCGTACCGGCCAGCACGCCGCGGTCGATCAGCCGCTGCGTCTCCTCGCGCGCCCAACCGGGCACGTCGTCAATCGTGGCGTATCTGGGGCTGCGCGCGTCTGCGTACCGCTTGCCGATCACCATGCCGCGGATCATATCCAGCGACAGATCCAGCCGTCCCTGATCGTCACCCTGCAGCGCGCCCGCGTCCATCAGCGTGCGCACTGTGTCCTGCGCCCATGTGGGCACGTCCTTGAGCCTGTTGTATCGTACCATATCGTCGTCCTCCTCAGTATTTTTACCGGCCATTGTGGCCGCGACGTCCCGCCGAAAGCCATCCATCGTCAGCCCGAAAGCCCGCCACAGGTGCGACGGGTCTGCGTGCGCGCTTGCCACGCCTCTCGCCGCGCCTTCGGCGTGACTGATGATCACGCCGCCCTGCATCGGGTCAAAGCCAAACTGCGTGCACAGCTGGGCAAAAAGCTCCACTGCCGCCGCATACGTCCCGCGCACGTGCGCCTCGGTCGCTGCCGGGTCAAGGTCGCGCCAGCTCGCGCCGCCGGTATAGACGATGGACGCAGGCTCCGTCATCTCGATGCCGATGTGCGTTGCGTTCGCTGCGCCACCACAGTGCCACGCGCGCATGGTGTACGGCAGCGTCTGGTAGTACGTCCCGTCGCGCTGGATAAAGCCGTGCACGCACACGCTCCTCCCGCCCGGCTGGTACTGGTTATAGCCGCGCGCCATCACCGACGCATTGGGCTGCGGGCAGCCAATGCTGTGCAGCATGATGCCGCGCGGGTACAACGGTGTTGCTGCTTGATAGCACTTATTTTTAGTTGCAAATGATTCGATAATGTTGGTCATATAGTCACCCCTGTATTACGCCTTTGGCGATATTAGGCATCCACCGATGTACTCGCCGAATGCCTGCCGCCCGTGTTCGTTTAGATGTGTGCCGTCTGCCAAAAATGCGGAAGCGTTTGCGGTGTTTATGCCAAGCGCCTTATAGCCGTCAATACATGGGCAATTGAATTCATCTGCAACACCGGCCAGCGCCGTGCAAAATTCCCGCAATTTCTTCCCGTTCGCGTTTGTGTATGTTTCTGCGCCGGTGCTATCCCACTTACGATAGATTGGCGAGGAAATAAAGACGCGAATTTTTGGATAGGCAGTCTGAATCTTGCGCAGCGCGTATCGCAGCGCCCCGCACAACGTTGATGTATCATCGTCATCGGTAGCGTTGTCGATAGCGACATTGCCGGTGAAGTCGTTCGTACCGTAGTGGATGACCACCGTGTCAACACTGCCAAAGTCAATTCCTTTCAGCACCGCAAGCTGCTGTGCAAAATAATCTGCGCCGCTGGATGCCTGCGCATCCTGTGTGGTGTAAGTGCCCGTGGCCACAGCATCGGCCAGCGCCCACATAGAAAACGCAGCGTAGCCACTAGTGGGGTGTACGGCCATACGGCAGCCTCCGAAACCAACATTGTAAACCTTTGCACCCGTGAATGCCGCCGCCCATGCGGGGACGGATGTCGTGTCCCGCGTCATGCCAAATATGCTGTCGCCAAAGCACACAACCGTCTTGCCCGACAGTAGGGGCGATGCTATGTCAAAATCGACATTCGCCTTTTTGACCTTCACGCTCGGTTTGAGCACATTCTGCGTAGTCACGGTGTCGGTTATCTCCTCGTTCACAGTGACTATGGCATCAGCCGAGTGGGTCGTGACACGAAGCCACGCAAAGTTGTCCCAAAAGTAATAACCGATGCCCGAGGTGTCCCATGTGACGACATTGCCGTTTGTGGTGATAGTGCCGTATACTGCGTTGGTTCGGATGGCTACAATATCCTTGCCGCAGTTCGCCGTACCGGCTTTGTCCGCTGTCAGGGTCATCATAAGGGTCATGTCGAAGTTTGCCTGCGAGGTGTCCTTGATGCGGATGATATCGCCCTTTTTCACGGGGATGTAGCCCGAGACGGCAACGCCCGAACTGGGTATCTCCGCCCCTGATGAGTTAAGTGAAACACCGGATTTATACCCAACACCGTTGTATATTGCGCCGCTAGCGTCAACCGACAGTGGCACTTGATTAGTGTAGGTTGGCGAAGTAACAGATTCTGCTACCACGATTTCCGGAAAGTCTACTTCCTGCGCGCTGCTGCCGTCATAAGTAGCGGTAGCGCCGCCCACTTTAAGCGTCAGCGCCTTCGGGTTCGGCAGGGTTTCCGGCACAGTGGGGATTTGCACAAGGATTCTCTGTGCCGCAACTTGGAATGCGCCGTACTGCACCAAGTCCGTGGTATGGCCCGGATTATCAAGATTCTCTGCTGTCACCAGCCCGGTGATGCTGTCGATTACCGCCTTGTTCGCGTGCGTGTGCCGCGCGGTGGTGTTGGCGTTGATCTCCGCAGTCGGGACTACCGGGATATCACCCGGCGCGGCAGGCTTGTACCCAAGCGCGCCTGTGATGCTTGCCGCAGTCACGGTCGCGTCACTGCCGTCCTTGCCGGGTGTACCTTGCGCACCGGTTGCCCCGCGTGACGGCTTGCCGGTGTCCGTGCTGCCGATGTACCAATTGCCATTAGTGCCAATGGTCGGCGTGATGCCGTCCGCGCCTTTAGCACCGTCCGCGCCAGCAGCCCCCGGTTTGCCGTCCGCACCGTCCTTACCGTTCAACCCATCAGCGCCGTCTTTTCCCGGCGCACCATCTGCGCCATCCTCGATCGTGACAATGGCAGCCCCGTCCACGCTGATTGTCGTTGTCTTGCCGGACTTGGTGGCCGTTACCACCGGGCTGTGGCCATCCTTTCCGGGCGCACCGGGATCACCCTTTGCACCGTCTTTGCCGGGTGTACCAGCCGCTCCTGTGTCGCCCTTGAGGTCTGCCACGGCGATGAGGTTTGTCCACGTGCTGCCGCTATCCGTGCTGTACTGGATGTAGCCGTCCGCCACGCGCAAGTTCATGCTGCCAGCACCACCAGCCAATGCCACTTCATTGATCGCCGCCACGAGGTTATCTTTCGCGGTGGTTTGCAGGTCGCCAAGGTCGCCGATCTGGCGCTGGATCGTCTGCAGCGTCATCTGGTCTGTCGGTGTGTATACATACCCGGCGGGCTTCGCGCGCTTGTGCACTGCGAAGTTCCGCTGCACCATCGTGTACGCGCCGGTGTCGTCGGTTACGTAGGCGTAGGCCGTCAGCGTGTGCCAGTCCTGCAGCAGCTCGTCCGGGATGATGGCCGTGCCGTCTGTGTCGACGTCCACGTCCACGCTGCCGCCAAAGCACTTATTTTGATAGTGGACCTGTTTGACGCCGTCGCCGTCGGTGATTTTGCACCTCCGCCCGGTGTCCCACTGCCACAGCGCCCCGCGTCCATCTGCGATTGTAATAGTCATATGATGTCCCCCCCGTCACAGCGCGCGGATGCGGTCTGCAAAGTCACAAGCGAATATTTCACCTGCCTGACCGCTTTTTGCGCGGATTGCATCGGCAATACCCTTAAAAAGCTCGCCGAGGTTGTCAACGTACTGCACCGTCGGTGCGTCCGAAAACGCTGTGATATGCTTATCCAGCCACTCCTTGCTCGGCTCCAAACCAGCGCCGAACGCCGCGGTCAGGTCAATCAGCATGCAGGAAGTAAGCCAAAACGTTTTGTTTCCGCCGTCGTTGTTGTTGTAGTCAAAGCGGCAAGGATAGTTGCCATCACTAAAACTTGTACGATCAAACACCGCCGACAAGCGCGTCCACGCACCAGCAGCAGCGTTGACGGCCATGCCCGCGGCCGCCGCAGGCTCGGCAACCGGCCAGTACCAGTCGCAGGTTCCCGTGACTGCATCCTCAAATCGGATCTTAAATGTGGCATAGTATTTGTGCGACGCTGCCAGAGCGTGCGACGCCGACGTCAGCGTGACCTCGCCCGCGCCGGATGGGATGATTTTGATGCTGGACGCGGCCCCGTCGCCCGGCGTAATGCTCGACAGCTGCCACGCGCAGTTGCCACGCGTGGCCGGAAACCATCCCTTGCCGCTATTTGCCACGATATTAGTCATAGATACAGTGGTAGCCATGGCATGCCCCCCTTAATACGCACTGTTGATCGCAACGGCGATCGCGCTGTCAACGTACTGCTTGATTACCTTATTCTGCACGGGATTCGTCGATGTGCTCGACATCGCCGTGTCCACTATCACGCCACCACCGGCAGGAATCGTTTTAATTTCCCACTTGTGCTTATTTACCGCAAGCACCTTACCGTCATCGGAATCATCAGGATTCGGATCAGGCAGATAAGCCCCAAACAGCTCCACGGTCGCAGAGCCAAGAGCGCCAATACTTAGCACGACAGGGTAGTTAAGGATTGTACCTGTAAAAAGATAGTCGCTACTATTAAGCGCAGACACATAGCCAGTGCTGAACGACACAGGCAAACCGGTAGTGCTGTCAGGCAACGTAATATTGAATTTCATCGGCTTGTTCGCCGCAAGACTCGCAAGAATGGAATCAAAACTTGCGTCAAAAGTCACTGAGTACCTACTTGCGCCAGTCGATGCGTCATAGCCCAAATCGGACACTTTGGTCGATGTTACGGTAATGGCCTCATGCTCCGCGGCGAGATCATCTACATACGCCTTTGTAGTCGCGTCGTCGTCCTCGGTCGGCGTGCCCACCTTCACGCGCGCCTTAGCCCGCTTATCGCCGTCCGGCACAGTCGCCTCCACGGCGCCCGCACCAGATACGTTGATGCTAGCGTTTGCTCCTGCGCCCCCGTTGTCGTGCAAGGCAAGAACCGGCGTGCTCACGGACTGGGCGTTAATCCCGCCGCTCGTCGTAAGCCCCTTGACAGGTTCAAAGTCCCCGTTCACTTTCAGGTTTCCGGTGATCGTTCCGCCGGACTTGTCCAGCTTCCCACTCAGCGCCGCCTTTACCAGCGCAACAAGTTTCGCGGCCGCGGTCGGACCCGTGTATGTGGATTGGTCGTTCATGGTATCATCCCTTTCAATTTTCGCTCCAGATAGTCTGCATCTCGTCGGCCGTCATGGCAGTCAGGCCGTCCAGCTTGGTCTTGTCCGCAGCAGACATCAGGCCAGCCGCTGACTGCGTGGCCGCTGCTGTGCCGGCCTTACCGGCCAGCGCGGCAGTGATAACTTTGTTTTGGACGGGATTTGTACTGGTCGTTGATAGTGCGCTGTCCACGTCGATCGTGCCCCCACCGCCACCACCGGAAGGCGACGATCCGGAAGGACCGCTATCGGATGTGTTGTAGCTGCTGCTGGACTCCACGCTGTTGCCAATCGACGTTTTCCCGGAAAACACGAACGTGTAGTTCATGATGATCGACGGGTATTCCCGGCCGTTGATGTCCTTGACGATAACCTTGTCGAAAATGTCAAGCCGCGGGTCAGCCGGAAGATCACCAGAAAACTTATAGATCGGCTTGTTTTTCAGCTGTTCGTACACCGTCTTTGCGACTGCTTCAGCCGCGACGGTGATCGACCCGGACGGCCCTTCAATGCCCATCCACAAATTATCGTCATTCAGTTCAATGACGTAGCCTCCGGCGCCGAAGAAATACGTGTGCTCTTGCCCGTCACTGGCGAACGTCTTTTTCACGCGCACTCCAGTGACTTCAACCGGCGTACTTGCCACTTCCAGTTGGTTAATCCACTGTGTTAACGTCACATCTGTTGTAGATGTAATTGGTCGCACATACAGTGCATTCCCAGACACCACGGCATTGCCACCGCAGGCCAGCGCGATAGCTTCGATCACCTGCCGGATGGTGTGCTGTGTGTCCACGGTCGCCAGTGCGTTATATCCCAAGTCGCTATCAATCGCGCTGGGCGTCAGGCCGAGACGAGTCGCTGCCAGCCTCCATAGCTCTATGTAATTGTGCTCTCCCTGCATCTCCGTCGGGCACAGCACGTCCGCTTCCCTCATGGCATCGTAGCAAGTAAGCGTGGTAACTTCGTGCACGGTTTCCACTTCATAAACCTTAAAGCTGCCCATTGGAACCAAGTATCCATTGCCGTCGATTTTGATATCTGCCTTTAGGTGCACGGTCGCTCCTTCGTATAGATTCCGGTTATCGACGTTTTGCCACCCACCATCGTACATTTCAATTGTCGCGCATTTGCACGCGGAAAGCCCGACCGGGTAACTGCCTGATGATATCTGCGCTGTGATTTTCGTTCCACCAGGACGAAAACACGCCCCGTCTACTTGTAGGTGTTCCCCCGCCTTGATCGTCACAGTTGTATTGCCATAATACACCAATGTCACATCGTGATCCCACGTAAAAGTCGCTTCGACCACAAAGTTCGTCTGCGATGGGTAGACGCTTGTGATTTGACTTTCGACTGTTCGCATATCATGTCACCCCAAATCACGTCAGCGGATTGACGCTGACCATGTTAAATTCCACGGACGTAAACAGTTCCTTGTTTTCGTTCAGCCGGCCAATGTCAAGCTGCCCCTTGCCGACGTAAAACCACGACGTACACCACGCGCCATAGTAGGCGGAAAAGTAGTGCAGCTGGAATTGCTGGCCTTTTGCAATGATCTTCAGGATCTGCGACAGCATAGTTTTGCTGATCGACGCACGGCTATACCCAAGCGCTTCGACCGTGAACATGGGACTGACGACGGCCGCGCCGGTCTGGGTGCGGCCGCTGTCCTCCGTGTAAGTTGTTTCAAAGTCGTACGTCAGCGCGCCGGAATCCGGCTGCGGAAGTACCAGCCAGTCATCCGACGGACTTTTTCGAATTTTAATGTATTCCTGTGCCATGTGTTACACCGCTACAAGCGGGTTTTTGCCCGTTTGCCCTTTCCGCAATTTTGCTTCGGTGATTACTTCATCAAACAGTGTGCGGCGATCCAGACGCGCAATAAATTCGTATCGGCTGCCGGCACCACCGCCGGCTTCTTCGCGCACAATCTGGCGCAGCAGAGATTCCGGCGCTTCCAGGTTGTTGCCGTTTCGCTGGTCGCCCAACACGGCCAAGAACTGCCGGTTCGCCGGGATGACCGCGCCGCGCGCCAGCATCGGGATCTGCGGCACCGGCAGCGGATTCACGCCCCACATATTCTGGAACGGAGAAATGCCAAGGAAACTGGCGTTTCGGATCGTGTTCAGCATGGAGTTGATCTTATTGAACGGCACGGCGATGATCGTGTTCATGCCGCGAATGATGGCGTTGACGACCGTGCGGAAAGTATTTTCGATGCCTTCTTTGATGCCTGACCAGATGCGGCCTCCGGTGGAAAACACGTCCTTAACCTTTTGCCATGCGTCTCGGAATTTGCCCTGAAACCACTCCGGCACAGACTTGAAGGCGCTTTTGATTCCATCCCACGCAGCCACAGCGCCGGAGGCGACCTTTTCCCACAGCCCCCTGAACCAGTCCTTTACGGCCGTCCATTTTTCGATGACCCAATCCACTGCCGCCGCGACGCCAGCTTCCACATTGGCGAGGTGCTGCTCAAAAGCTGCATCGATACTGCTGATCGTTTTACTGATCCAATCCTTTATGGACGTCCATTTTGCGACGATCCACACGCCCACTGCAGCTATAGCGGCAATCAGCAGCGGTATCCACGCCCCTGTGATGATAGCAATAGCACCGCCAATAGTTAGCAGCGCCACGGTAATAGCCGTAAGGTTCTTATTGTTGAAGCCGTTTTTAATCACGTCACGAATTGCCACGCCAAGAAGGACAAGCCCCGCGACGATTGCCGTGATTGCTCCGCCAAGCACGCCAAATGCCAGCCCCAGCCCAGTGACAGCCGCAGCGGCGCCGATGATGTACCCTGTAAGATTGTCGAAATTTATGCCGTTTTTAAGCATATCGACAACGTTGATGGCCATCAGGACAGCCCCCGCGACAGCAAGCGCCAGCTGCTTTGCCTTCGACAAATTCCCCAGGAACTTCTTTCCGATTTTCCACGCAGCGAATCCAGCGCCCACCGCCGCCACATACGGCGACAGCTCGCGGACAACGGCTGCGATCTTGCCGATTTTCCCGGCATCAACTTGCTTTGACAAATCGAATTTCGGCGCTATGCCAGACGATCCGCCTCCGCCGCCGGAACTATCTTTGGATTCCCATCGGTTCATTTCATCCAAACCGGAAAGCTGCTTCTTCGTCTTTTCGGCCGCATCACCCGCGGCCGCCGTAGCTGACGCCTGATTATACAGCGCCTTTGCAGATGCATCCGCTTGTGACGCCGTTTTGCCAAACAACGAATTGATAAGCACGGACACAACGGCAGTCAATTTTGCAAGCCACGCCAAAAGCGTTCGAATTGCCGGCAAAATGTAGTTGTAGATTGGCGCAAAAGCGGAAATCAGATTCCCCCTGATCTGTGCCAACGATGTTGACATTTGTTTATCTGCGCCGATTGTGCCAAGCAGCATTTTGCGCATTGTACGCAGCGCTTTGGTAATCATGGTGAAAATGAAAACGCGCTTTGCCAATCCAGAAATTCGTTTGGTGAATTTCTTAAATTGTTCTGACACCTTCTGCGTTGTCAAAGCTGCAAGACGCTGTTTTTCCACATATGCGCTTACGGCAGCATTGGCTCTTTCCTGTGCGATCTGGCTGCCTTCGAGATTTAGCTGCGCTGTTTCCAGCTGCTGCTTTATTTTCTGGATCGCTTCACCGGTTTCCTGCGATACCGTTCCGGTGCTTCTGGTTTTCTTTTCGTTTTCGGCAACAGCCTGCAGTTCTTCCAGCTGCTGCCGCAGCGTGGCTACCTTCTGTGCAGCCTTGTCCACATTGTTCGCGGCCTTTTTCGCGTTGTTTTCCAGCTTCGCAAGGCCAGCGTCAAACTGGCCACTGTTTATCGTTGTATCAAATACCAGATCGCCGACAACATCAGCCATCGCGCACACCCCCTGTCATCAGCTGCCGGATGAATTCATCTTCGTCGTCGGTCAGATGCGCCGACTTGAAATCGATCAATTCCCGGTTTTCGTCGTAGTATTCGCGTTCCCACTTTTCCAGCTTCTTGTGCTTGCGCAGCTTCCGCCGGATGTCCAGGATCGTTGAAAACGTGCAGTCGCCAATCTCCATGTAGTAGCCGATGAACGTCCACCAGTGCATATACGGCAGCGCGCGCACGTCCCGCCCCGCCACGCGGTTGATCGGTGCGATGATCATCGGAAAATCCTGTTCCCAGTCCATCTGCTTCGGCTGCTGCCGCTGGTCGCCGCGATCCACACCGCCGTCCAAAAACCACAGCATGAATTTCACCGCGGCGGCCATGTCCGTGATCTGATCCCAGTCCGGATAAAAGATCTTGACCGCCACTTCGGCGCGATCCTGATCTGTCAGCTCCGGGTCATTCAGCGCGGCGCAGATGTCCAGAATTTCGCGGAAGTCACTTCGGATACGAAAACACCGGCCGCCGATACATGCTGCCTTCGGCAGGCCGGTATTCATGATCTGCGCTTCTTCCTGCGCTGACCGCCGCCGTTGTATTTATCCAGGTATTTCGCCTGACGCTTCTGCGCGGCAGCGGCCGCAACGTCCATCTCGCGCCGGATCTGGCGCGAAACCGCTTCCAGGAACGAAATGATTTGCAGGGAACCGGACGGCGTGAGCGAAACGCAGTAGGCTTTGCCGAACACTGTATCGCAGACGGGCGAAGGGAACGCCGCGTCCACCTGTTCGCGTGCGTAGGCGTCCAGTTCGCGGATTGTCGCGCGGGCGTCTGTATCGCTTTCCTGCGTGCCCATTTCGTCGGCTTTGGCCTTGATCGCCATCGCCGCCGCTTCCAGCCGGTCGATGATACCGATGTCGTTCGGGTCAAAATAGATCTTCCGGTTTGCGTCGCCGTTAATGGTGAACGCTTTCAGGCCGGTTTCAAAAGAAATGTTATTGCTCACGCCGTCACCCCCCTTATGCCGCCGCCTTCGTGAACGTGGCCACGCCGTCCGCAATGGCCGCAGTGCCGACCGTGCGCGTGCCGCCGTAGGTCACATCAAACGGCATGTCCACCGTCTTGTCGCCGCCCAGCGACTTCACTTCGATTGCGCAGCCGCTATAGCGTTCGGCAAACATCGCCGTGTCCTTCGTGCCGGCATAGCAGTGCACGATCATCATATCCTGTTCAGCCAGCGCTGCGACGTCCTGGTCCTTGATCGCCATCTGCCACAGCTTCGTCAGCGCGGTTTCGCCGGCGTCCAGATTGCACGGGTCAAAGGTCTGCGTGATGGTCGGCGCGGACATGGTGGTAAACGTGTTGCCGAGAATGTCCTGCGTGGTTTCTTTGTTCCAGTCATATTCCTGACTGCTGTCTTCCACACGCTTGCCGATGATCGACCAAACCGGCGCGGAAGACGTGCCGGTATTCAGGAAGGCCATCAGCAGTTTGCGGGCAATCGTCTGGCCCGCGGTTGTGTTAAAAGTCGTACTTTCAGGCATAATGCATCACCTTTCAAAATTATTATCGTACCGCATCGACAGGGACACGGCCCAGTCTTCCACACCGTCGACATAGCGCCCGGCCAGATAGGCCGCCGACACCTGTACAAATGCAGTGATCGTCCGCCCATCGCCGAGGTCTGGCCACGCGGCAAGCGTGTGCTGCTGGCCGTCCGCCGTGATCGGCTGTTTTTCAAGCCAGCGCGCCAATTTGTCCAGCCAGCCCTTGATGTGGATGCGGTCAGTTTCCGACTGCGGTACGGCGCGATATACCACCCGAAACGCATAGTTGCATTTTTGGTACACACCGCCCATGATGTCGGTCGTTTCGCTGATCACCGTCGCCGCAGCGGACGGATAGATCCCGACGCCGGACTTGTCGCCCAGCTCGCCGAACCGGATTTCCCGCGCGCCAATGGCCGGGAAATCATTCAGCAAGCCGCCCAGGATCGTTGAAAAATCTTTTGTGTCAACCATTTGCTTCCCCCAGGATGATCCGTTTGCATCCGTCCGCCCATTCTTTTCCGTGTTCGTTTTGGGCCACTTCCGCCCAGTGCGGCACGCCGGCCGCAAACCGCAGATCTCGGTCGGTCACAACTTTCACAGCGCCCTTGCGCGCCCACGGCGAACCGGTTTCCGGGTCGACCATGACCTTGCCCATATACAGATACCGCGCATATGGGCCTGGGAACACAATCTGCCGGCCACCTTCTGCGACGTATGAACGCTGCTGCAGGCTGCCGGTTTTCAGCGGCATATACAGCTTGCTGTCCGCAAGCACCTGCTGCCCCAGCCATTCCTGCGCTTTGGCGAATCGCGGGCCGTATTTGGCGAACCGGAGATTTACCCGGACGCGCCCTTTGACATAGCTGACGTCCTTATAGTGCTTGATGCCGCTCATGACGCTGTCACCTCGAAGTGCGCAATCAGCGGAAACCATGCGCAGGATGTGATGCGGTGGCACTCCGCGACTTTGCACAGCACATCGTATTCCGCCCAGTCGTGCTCGCCGCGGCAGAAATAATCGCCCGGCTGAAACGTAATCATGCCGCTGCGGTCATCCGCCGCCTGATACACTTCCGGCGTCGCATAGGTCAGCGCGCCAATGGCCGCTTTCGGGACAAGCAGCAGCACATAGTGCCCCGGCACATCGCCGGTCGTACCTGGCGTCATAGCGATTTTTGCTTCCACCTTGACGCCTGCCAGCACGTGCCGCACCCACGTATCGGCCTGACCTCGCGCGCCGCGCACGCGCGAAAAAAGCGTGATCGTATCGCTATGTAGCAGCATCAGCACGTCACCCCCGCGTACAGCACAAGGACGCCATCCACGGCCACGCCGGAAAGCCAGCGCCGAAGCAAGTCAAACACCAGCGCGTCACGTGCCGCCGTAGTCTTTGCGGCGGTCGTGTAGCAGCTGTCAGCCGCTTTATATGTGATCGATTCGCTGCCGGACGACACCGACGCCACAGGGCCGGCGGTTTTTACGCCGCCGACGTCTGCGGTTTCAGCCGCGCTGTCACGCGCCTGGTCAATGCGGTAAAGGCATTCGGCCAGTTCGCACGCGCAGTCCTGCAGCTTTTCGGCGTCGATCGTGGATTCCGGCAGCGTGCCGCCGAAGCGGTCAAACGTAAAGCGGTCGATCTCCTGCGACGCCGCACGCAGGTAGCGGGCAGCAGTCACTTCGTCGCAAAAAGGGGACAGATCGTCCCCGTACCGTTTTACGTATGTGTCAAAATCCGCGTACACCGTGATTCACCTGCCGATCACGCGCTTGCGCAGGACTTCACGTGCACCTGCGCAGCGTCCAGAACACGCAGAGCGGCGTTTTCCTCGACCTGCGCCTTCGTACCGGCAAACAGCTCAGAATCGACCATGCGGACGATGCTGAAGTTATCGCCGACACCGAAGGCGTTCGGATCGTACATGATGAATTCCACCTTCGCGAGGTTCGCCGCCGTGACGCTGGCCTTTGTACCGCCGTGCGGATAGTAGGCAAGATCAGCAGACGACGCGAAGCCGTTGACTTCAATCCAGGTGAAGCCCATGAAGCTGCCGACCTGCCCGCCGGCAGCGGCGGCGAGCAGCATTTCGTTGGACGTCGGGATATACTTCTCACCGGCGAACTCCAGCATCGTCGCGAAGAAGTCCGGGCTGCAAAGCACGATGGTGGGGTTGGCTTTCGCCTTGACCATGGCTTTGCGTTCGGCCAGCACCTGCGCCTTGAAGTTGGCCGCAGTGGTCTTCGTGGTGTTGGTGGATGCCGTGCCCTCGGAGATCAGGCAGGCCAGCGCGCACTGATTCTTTGCCTCCGCGACTTCGCGGGTGGCAAGGGCCAGATGCTCCTCGGCAATCGGGAACGCCACAGCAGCGGCCTGCACGCCGTAGATCTTCTTAGATGCCTGCAGGTTGTTGTTGAAAACAGCCTGAACCAGCGTGTCAGCGGCAGCGGTGTCCTTGAAGTCACGGCCGGGCGTGCCGACAGACGCGGCGGTGGAGGTCAGCTTGTGCCAGTAGCAGCCGCCGGCGCCGTCGACCATCACGTCCTGATAGGTCACGCCAGGCACAAGCCAGGTCTTATAAAACAGGTTGGGAAGAACAGTTGCCTTGTACTGTTCATCGACATACATGGATCCATACTGGATAGACATAGATCATCATTTCCTTTCGTAGTCTTAGCCCCTGAAAAACGGGTTGTTTTTGTATTTCTGGGCTACGTATTCTTTTGCGCCTCCCGCCGGCGGCACCATGCCGCTGTGATCGGACGAAAAGCGCGCCTTGCTGGCGGGATCGGCCACAAGGATGCCGGGGATCTCCTTGCCGTTCTGATCGGTGACAAGGCCGGTAAACAGGTCGTCGATCGACTTGCCGCGCGCATCGTCAGACCCCAGTGCTGTCACCAGCTTGTCCGTGATGCTTTCGCGCGTGATGTCGTTGACGAAATGCTTGCCCAACAGGAACGTGTCCACCGTACTGCGCAGCTTCACGGCAGCGGCGTCCTTCTTGCGGTTGTCCCGCTCGGTCTGCAGGTCATTGGTCAGGGTCGTGATCTGACCTTTCAGCGCTGCGACATCCACGCCGTCAAAGGCGGCAAGCTTGCCCTGCACGTCTTTCAGCGATGTGTCCAGCGCGTCGTGGCGTTCCTGCAGCTTGGTGAATTCCGCCACGGTCTTGTAGTTTTCGGCGACGGCCTTGCGCAGATCCGCCGCCTTTCCTTCCGGAATCGTGATACCGAAGTCGGAAAGAATGGTCTCGATGTTCTTCATGCGTAATCCTCCTAACGTGATTTTTAACAGCCCGTCGGCTGTGTGGATTGAGCCGGATGAACCACCGGCGGGGTCGTGATATAGCAAAGGGGCAGCCGGTTTCCCGTCCGCCCCTGCGTATCCTGATTCGATTTTGGGTATAAGAAAACCACCTTGCCGATTGGTAAGATGGTTTCTCTAATTATTATGTGAAATAAATTTCCGCTAAAATTTATCCGATTGTTTATTCCGCGATATGTACATAAGTGATCTTTTCAATATCCGTCGCTTTGATGAACTCTGTTGTATCCTCAATCTCATGCAGCCGCTCCGGCGGGTAATCAATATCAACCAGATATACATCCCCCGAATAGACCCCCACGATTGTGCCTTCTCTCCCATCCTTCAAGCGAACACAATCATATTCTTTTGGCCTCTGCATATCATTTTTCCCTCCTCATCTGTCCACAAATGCCGTCGTCATGCGCGGAGTTCTATCCTCCGGGGCGATGATCCATCCCGTTCTAATCGGGACATAGCGTCCATTTGCGCCCTTCACCAGCATTCGCACGGTAAATTTCTCCCCATGTTCTGTGGTTGTTTTCCCGCTGGCCTTATACCTGCCAATGCCCGCCATAATCTCCTGCATAAGCAGCTCGTAATTATTTGCATTATACCCCAGCGCCGCCTGAAATACAACCGCCTTATCTCGCCCACTGGCGCCCTCCTTCATATTAAGCGAATAGTTCAACAGCTTTTCTTTTACACCGTGTGCATATTCGTACTTTGGAAGAAGTTCTGCAGGATCTTTCGCCACATGCTCGGCGTTAAAATCGGCTATCATTTTGTCGACGCGCTTTTGCTCTCGAACGGACGCGGACGCGGTTGACGCCGCCGAGCGATCCCACCCTGCAACGGCAAGCCGCTCGTGGTATGGTTTCAGATCGTTATCGTCGCAGAACTTTGTGTAGGCCGCGTTCTGATCCTGCAGGCGCTTGGCGGACTGCGCATATTTCTCCTGCAATTTTGCCTTGCCTGCCGTATCTTCGCAGCTTTTCACGGCTGTGTGCAGCGCCGTGCACTTGCGCTTCTGCGCCCGGATGCGGCGTTCCATCGCGCGCTGCGTCTGCGACAGCTCATACGCGCGTCGGTTGGCTTCGGTATCGATCGGCTTGTTATGATTCTGGCTGACGCCCGGCAGGAACGGCGTGAAGGAATGGCGACAGTTATAGCCGCACAGGCCAAGCGGATTTTCCGGGTAGCCGGTCGCGTCCAGCAGGTTATCGAACTGCGCGTCCTTGCCAGCGATGCAGTACACCTTGCCCTGCCAGCCGGCATGATCGGCGATTGGGTCGGTATCGGACACACGCGCGCCCAGATGCTGCGACACCAGCACATGATTCCAGCCCATGTCTTTGCACTGCTGGATCGTCATGTTCCCGGATGACTGCGCCACGCCCGTGCGGATGCAGCGCAGTACCGCCACTTCCAGCGTGTCCTTATGGCCGGACGGATAGCGCACGATTGGCTGTACCTGCCCCAGCTCTTTTATGCCCTCCAGCATAGCGGCGGTGTAGGACTGCGCCCCGGTACGTACCTTCCAATACGCCGCGTCGCAGATATCGATGAACGCCTGATTGGTCGCGCCGGCCGTCGTGCGCGTGATGTTGGAAATTTCGCCGACCGTGCGTTCATAGGCGTCCGTGATGATTGCCATCATGCCGGGCGACAGGCCAGAAAACGTCACAGCGGCAGCTTCGGCGTCTGCCTTCGCTGCCTGAATGCCGCTGTCCTTGAAGATCTTTGCGATCTCCGGCTGCGATTTGCCGGTGCTTTTGGCCAACGCCTTCTGGATTTCGTCCAGATTGCCGCCGGCCTGTTCCAGCACCCATGCCTGCCATTCATCCGTGCCGGTCAGCAGCTTTTCTTCGCCGTGGCCGAAGCGGATCATGAAGCGCTCGATCATGTCGCGGGCAATCCATTCCGTCAGGCCATCCAGCAACGGCAGCAGAGTTTCGCCGATCTCCTGAAACTGTTCCGGGGTGATCATTCGGTATCAGGGAACAGCCCCGGCTTTGCTGTGTTGGCTTCGGCGTAGGCCGCTTTTGCGTCGTCTTCGCTGAAGCCTTCAAAGCGCACCAGATACATCCACCACGGCAAAACGCCGAGCTGGCAAAGGCTTTTTGTGTTCTGCCGGTCCTCTTCGTAGCTATACGTTATGTCGCCGAAATTGTACGCCACGGTATACGTGCCATAGGGCGCCAGATCGTAGATATCAGCATAGTCGTTCAACGCCTGAATCAGGTCATCCACAGCTGCCTGAATGCGGTCGCGGATGTCCTTGATGCGCTGGATGGTGCGGCGGTCATCAGCTTCCACCTGCGTTGCGGTGGCAAGGCCCTGCTTTTCGTTATAGCTAAAATAGCCTTCCGAAAAGCCGCACTTGGTCGACAAGCTTTGCAGCAGCATATTGATGCCGGTCTGGCGTTCGCCGGTTTTCAGCTTGCGATCGATTTCCTGATAGAAACTTTCGGCCGCCGAGCCGGCAACGTTTTGCACATAGCGCGGCAGCCGCACGGAAACATTCTTCCGCCCGGGCTCACGCAGCAGACGGTCATCCACAAGGGCGATCGACCGGGAATCCTGAATTTCGTCCACCATCGCCGACCATGCAACGTCCAGCCCCCGCAGCTCTGGCAAGGCGTTGGCGTAGATAGACATACCGCATGCGCCGCCGTCAATGTTGTTGGCGTCCGGCATGGTGCACACAGCAAATAGCGGCGCAGTATCATCCAGCACGGCGTCCGGCAGGATGCCCACCCAATCCGGCACTTCGTCCAGATTCACACGGGATGCCGATGCTTTGCCCTTCGCCAGCCGGAACGCGCGGTTGGAAACCACATAATGCATCCCGTCGTAGCGGTGATATTCGGCCTTGACATAGTAATAATCCGGCGTCGCCTTCGTGTCGTACAGCACAACGCCCGTCACGCGCTTTCGGTTATCCACAGCGGTGATCGTAAATTCCGGCGGCGTGTACAGACCGATGCTGTCCGGCGTCGGTTTCAGCAAGAACATGCCAGCAGCGCAGCCCACGTCCACCATGTCGCGCAGGAACGGGATCAGTTCCTCGTTCAGCCGCTCCTGCAGCCAGTCAGCGCGGGTCGATCCGGACAGTTCGACGCTGACGCCCATCGTCGCAAGGCGCGCAGCTTCGCCGGTCACGGCCTTTGCAAAATTGATGGTGCGGTCCTGATCGTTTACCCACGGCGGGGTACCCATCCAGATCTGCATCCACAGGTCTTCCGCTTCGCGCATTTCCGGCGTTACCAGCGGCGCAATGCGGAATTCTTCGCGGATCTGTTTTTTCACGCTGTCCAGCGGGATATTGATTTTCATGCACTTGCCCCCCTGCGCATCGTCAGCGGTTCCAGTGCGTACCGCGTGGCGTCGATGCTATGGTTATTCACGTCCGGGTATCCGGTGACGACGTTGCCGTCCCGGTCCCGCTCGTATTCATACTCCGAAAATTCCTTTGCCGCATTCGGGCAGCGCACCGGGTCGATGATGATGCGCCGGCGCTGCAGCCACTTCATGCCATGTTCGATTGACCCCGGACCTTTGACAGCGCCGGTGACCGGCAGACCCATTTCGCGGTGATCGTTGACGCTTTTCGGTTCGGCCGAATCGGCCGTGATTGTGTAATCGTCATAGCCGTGTTCGATGATCCAACGCGCCGTCTGTTCGTTCGATTCCTTGTTGACGTAGTGCTCCGCGAATAGATACACCGCCTCGCGGTCGCTGTCGTAGTAGCAGCGAATGAAGCAGTACGGATCGGGATACCAGCCCCAGTCCTCGCCCTGGAAGATGCGGTCAAAATGCGAAATCTCTTCATCTGTGATCTCCCGCAGCTCCAGATAGTCAAAGACGCTGCCGCCGTCGCCATTGGCTACGCCTTCATATTCGTGCTCATACGCCGCTGGGTTGACCTCTTGCAGGTGTTCCGCGTCTGCGATAAACTTCGCGCCCAGCCATTCCGGCGGGGCTTCCGTGTAGCTGGAATGATGGAAAACGCGCCCCGGATTCGGGACAAGCCGCTCCTTGTTGACCCAGCTGGATTTGCTTTTTGGCGGGTTGTATGACGAAAAATCATAGGAATCCGCGCCGCCACGCAGCACGGATTGGTTAATAGAACGTTCTTCTTCCGGCCCGCAAAGCTGGTCTTTTTCTTCCTTCCACAGGATGCCGATATAGCCAAACGGCGGCTTAATGGATTTCAGCTTCAACGGATCGTCACAGCCGCGAAAATAAATCGTCTGGCCGGTTTCTTTCAGCACGATTTCTAGCGGCGACAGCTTGCAGTTGAACTCATCGTATAGCCCTAGCTCGTTGATCGCCCATTTCATCTGGGCATACACGCTGTCTTTCAGGGTGTTGCCCATCTTGCGGATGATACAGGCATGCATCGTCGGGTTGTTTTTCAGCAGCTCGACGATTTTCAGGGATATATACGACGATTTCAGGCCGCCGCGGCCGCCTTCAAAGACATACGTCATGTTCGGCTGAATGCGCCGGTTGATGTCCACAAACGCCCGGCCTAGTACGCGCGCCGGCAGCTCATAATGTGCGGATGCGCGCGCTGCCGCCTTTGTTTCCTGCTCTTCCTTGATGCGCAGCGACTTCTCAAGGTCGCCGGCTGCGCGTAGACGGTCAGCGATGGAGGTTTCGATGCCGAACTGGTCTTTTTCCTGCCCACGCATGATCGCCGTGCGCAGCTCCTGGATCTCTTTCAGGGATGCCGTGCGCTCGGATTCGATTTTTTCCTGCCGCCGCGCTATATAGATTTTTATGTCAGGTTTTGTCAGGTTTTCCGCGCCGATGGATTTGGCGGTTTTCGCCGAGTACCCTGCTCTGCGCGCCGCCTCGGTCGCGTTGCCCAATTCGATGTAAAAATCCGCAAAAGCGCGCTGCTTTGGCGTGAGATTCATGGGATCACCCGCTATAGATTTTCGCCAGCGTTTTTACGACATCCGCCATGCTGTAAGTCTCCAGTACGCGCGTGCTGATATGCTTCCCGGTTTCATCGGTTTCTGCCTTTTCCAGCACGTATTTTGTTACCATCCGGCCAAGCCGCTCGGAGTAGTGCTGTAACTGATTGACTTTGTAATGCTCGCCGCGCTGGTTCAGCGCCGCCTGCAGTTTGTAGGTAAGTTGTTTCAGATTCATAACCGCACCAGAATGCACAAAGCACCGAACCCGAAACCGGGCCGGTGCTTTGCTTTTTTTGAGAGACATGAGAAAACCGGAGTTGACAGAGACAAGAGAAAAAGCCATGCGTACATTCTGCAAAAGGATCAAAGGAAGAGAGGTATATCACAAAGTGACTTGTGGGACCGGTCTCTCTCGCAATCCCGCGATATCACTTTAACACAGATTCCCGTGAAAATGTTCCCGATTTTTTCCCACCTTGCGCTCACATCTCCGTGAGACCGTACATCGTTATCGTGAAATTCCGCAGTGCGCAATCCTTCCAGCGGTAAGCAGTTGTTTTCTCGATGGCCAATTCCCGGCACAGCCGCTCGACGCCTCCGATACACGGCGTGATGTAAAATCGCTGCAACACGCACCTGTCCCGCTCGGAGAGCTGATTCAAGGCACGATCCACGCGGCGCACCCGGTTCTCGGTCAAGCGCTGCGCCTCTTCCAGCCGCTCACGTTTCAGGATGTTGTTGACGAGCGCATCGTCCCGGCCATTCGAGCCGCCGGCGACCGGACTGCCGTCCGCCGAGGCGCTGCGGATGCTCGTGATCTCCGTCGCCAGGTCAGCGATCTGACCGCTGATGTTTGCAATTGCCGCCTTTCGGTTCATGTAGTTGCGCAGCTCATCGGCCGCCTCCCGCTTCCAGTCCAATTAAGTCACCTCCACATAGCGCCAGCTCTGCGGTGGGCGCTTGATTTTGCCCTTGTCATGGCAAGCGTTGCAGTCAGTTGCCCATTTCGCATCGCAATCATCGCACTCATACGGACGACAAAGCGTGCTCAATGCGCGAGGCTTATCATAGATTCGCAAGCCTGATATGCGCCATGCCCAGCCTTCCCGCCCGCCGAGATACGCCTCGGCCGCATCGCGGGTCAAGCAGGCGTCATCAAAGATCTCGTCCGCCGGGACAACGCTCCAATCCGGCAAGCATATGCCATATCTCTCCGGGCTGACGCTACCGCCAAAACGGAGGAGGTGGACAGTGTCATAGCACTCAAACTCGCCGATGACCTTACCGCCACCGTAAAATTGCGGCTTTGGATAATCCGTCTCGATATAGTCCTCGTGCGGGTATCTCGGTTGCGTACAGTAGATATAGCACTTAAACGGCGTGTGCAGCTTTGGGCGGCTCTTGCGCACCTCAACGGTCTTTGTGCCATTGGCGATCAGCTCGCACCATTTGGGGCGGATGCTGATAAGTACGGCCTTACTCATTGTGCAGCGCCTCACTTCCCGGGACGATACGATCCCAACAGGCCGCGCACAGTACTTCTTTTACCTCTCGCTGATGAACATGTTCATGCGGGCACGGTTTGTTCTTCGGCTCGTAACCGTAGGTATTCGGGCATCCAAAACACCCGCCAATACAGGTTTCGTCCACCGCGTTCGGATGCTCCAGCGCCAGCAGCTCGCGGAATGTGCAGCCGTGCGACTTCCGCACAAGCATGTCTACCCGAAAAGCGTCCCAATTCGCCGTCGGCACGCCGACATAGTCGCACCACGCGCGTTCCAGCTTCGCGCCATCCGAAGACGACCAGTCCGGAAGGAACACGACGTAGTCCACCGCCTCCATCTCAGCGAAGCAGATGCGCATATAGTCCAGCTTGTCCAGCCCCTCCGGCGCTGTGGCCGGATTGATGACCGTCGCGCCCAGCCGCTCAAGCTGTGCAGCCGCTCGGGCGAATTTTCCCTTATAATCCGGATCCCCGGCGATTTTCCCTGATATGTAGATCTTCATGGTTGCCCTCCTTATCCGATCAATGTCGGTATTTCGTAATTGCACCAGAGCACTTCCGTGCGCCTATCGCCATTCTGGTTATAGGCCTTCCGCTCGATGATGTTCCAGCCACTCAGTTCGCTGTCATACATGGGTGAGTGATACCCGGATAGAATAACCGGCCCCGGGTGCGCTTTCAGCGCTGCCAGCAATGCCTCGTGGTCTGCGTCTG
>ERZ772876.1396-NODE-1396-length-24975-cov-2.514045_pt1 | contig 24975 bp, 20 predicted proteins | sample MGYA00580584_ERZ772876 | MGnify/ENA primary metagenome ERZ772876 (study PRJEB29015, sample SAMEA2737728) | human gut metagenome | biome: human gut; feature: human-associated habitat; material: faeces | place: China | collected 2012 ... | reverse complement strand
GCACCTGGCCGCCCCCGTGCACGTGAACTTCCCCTTCGATGCCCCGCTCAAGCCCGATTTCGCTGGCGCCGATTTGCAGGCCATGCAGCGCGCCGCTCGCGATTGCTTCGCTCTGGGTGCCCGCAATGCCAGCATCGCCGCGAAGGACGGCGCTCTTCTTGATCTGGGCCCGCTTGTTGGCTCTGCCGGCACATTGCCCCCTTCGAGTATCGAGGCCATCGAGCGCCTTCTGTGGAAGCGCCCCTCTCTGGTGCTCGCCGGCGAGGGCTCCTGTGAGACTGTGGCCGAGGCAGAGGAGATCCTCGCCTGGGCGCGCAAGCTGTCGCTGCCGGTGCTTGCCGATCCGCTGTCGGGCCTGCGCTCCATCGACGACCCGCTTATCATCGACAACTACGACAACCTCTGCGCTCGCGCCGACTGCCCCGTGCCCGAGGTGGTCATCCGCTTCGGTCGCTATCCTGTCTCGAAAAGTGCAACCGCTCTGCTCGAGCGCGTGCGTCCCGTCTCCCTGGCCGTTGATGTTGCCGAGACGCGCGATTTCAACGCGGCGACGGACGTGTTCGTGGGCACGACGCCCCTCGGGTTCGTGCGCAGCGGATGGCGCGCCGAGGGCCGCAAAGCCCAGCACCGCTTCGCTGATGCCTGGGTCGCCCTCAACGACGAGGCGCGCCTGCGCATTCTCGCCGTGGAGTGGGACGGCGTGGCCACCCACGATTCCGAGGCCGCGGAAGGCGCCTACGTGCGCTCGCTTCTCGAGCTGGCGCCGGAAGGCTCGTGTCTCTTTTCGGCGAATTCCATGAGCATCCGCGCCGTGGACACCTTCTACGTGAAAGACGGCAAGCCCCTGGCCGTGATGGCCAATCGCGGGCAGAACGGCATCGACGGCGTGGTCTCGACGGCGGTGGGGGTGGCGCAGCACTTCGCCCAGACGACGTTTCTCACCGGCGACTTCACGCTGCTGCACGACCTCTCCGGCCTGGCGCTCCAGCGCGAGATGCTGCTCCAGCGCCGCGGACCCGCAGGGACGCCGTCGCTGGTCATCGTGCTTCTGAACAACAACGGCGGCGCCATCTTCGACATGCTGCCCCAGGCCTCCGCCGACCCGTACTTCGAGCGGCTGTTCCTCGCGCCCCAGGACGTGCGCTTCACCGAGGCCGCCGCCGCCTTCGGCATTCCGTCGGCCAGCGTGCATACGGTCGGCGCCTTCCGCAGCGCCTACGAGCAGTTCCTCGGCACGCCGGGCATCAGTCTCATCGAAATGGCGCTGCCCCTGCGCGGCGTCCGCGACCGCTACGCCCCCTACCAGCGATAATGACGGCGTTCGTTCTTCTTCACGGGTTCGCCCAGACGCCCGCGTCGTGGGATGCAGTGGTGCAGCGGCTGCAGGCGGCCGGCCACCGCACCTACGTGCTCGACCTGTACGAGAGCAAATGCGACCTCAAGTTGCTGGGCACTGAAGGAGCTTTGGAAGATGCGGAGCAGGGGAAAGGCGTGGAAGGCGACGCGGGTGCCGAGGGCGCTTTGGCCTCGGCGTGCGACCCGCTTGCCTCCCTCGGAGCGGTGTGCGACCGGGTGGCGGCCATCGTGCGCCTGGTTGCGCAGGCCGATGGCGCGCCGGTGCTCGTCGGCTATTCCATGGGCGGCCGCATCGCCGCCGAAACCGTAGTGCGCCATCCCGATTTGCCGCTGGCCGGGTTGGTTTTGGAAAGCGCGGGGCTGGGGCCGTCCGACGAAGCGGCCCGGGCCACCTTGGCCGAGCGTAACGCCGCTTGGGCCCGGCGGCTTCGCGAAGAGGGGGTCGTTGCCTTCATGGACTGGTGGGAGACGCTGCCGCTGTTCGCCACGCAGCGCGACCTTCCGTCGGAGGCGCGCGCCGCCATCCGAGCCGAGCGTGAGGCCCACAGCGCCAAGCTCCTTGCCCGCTTGCTAGAAGCCTGGGGTGCCCACCACCAAGCCGCTGAAGCGGCTACGCTTTCTGCCGTCTCCGACCTGGCCAGGCAAGGCGTTCCGGTGCTCTACGTTGCCGGAGCCCTTGACGAGAAGTACGCCGCGGTAGCCGCCCGCGCCCATGCTGCCGGCATTCCTGTGGTACTCGTTCCCAATGTCGGCCACAACGTGCACCTTGAATCCCCCTCCGCGTTTGGAGGGATCGTTGAAGGCGTTCTCGCTGAAGATGTTTCTGCTGAAGGTGCCGTGGCTCGAAAATCATGAAAGATCGGATATCAGGCTGAAAAGGGATCTTTTTCGTACTTTCTAAGTCGCGTGCGTAAAGCCTTCTCGCCGGCTTTTCTAAATTATGAGTTACAAACACACTTTATTATGCTAAAGTGTCGGCCATGATTTTCGTTCAGGGACATAAAGGCGGCATGGACGCGGCGGCGCTCGCCGTGGCAAGCCAGCACATCGCCCAGCAGTCGTGCGATGCGGTGGCCTGCACCCTCATGAGCGCGCACAAGGCTGCCCAGTGTTGCACCGACGCGGTCGAGCGTGCGCTGGCCAGTGCGCACAAGGCGGCTCAGTGTATCGCCGAGGCGGCCCGCGCTGTCGCCAGCCAGCACGAGGCCCAGCAGTCCCTGCGCGAAGTCTCCCCACAATTCGAGTTCCGATACCTTTAGCACACGGGTTTTCGCCCGTGGCTATTTTTTTGTAGCCAAGGGCGAAAAGTCGTGTGCGCCATCGGACGTATCCGCGCAATGGAAGGAAAGTAGAAGGACATGATCGCGAAAATTCTCTTGGTAATTGCCTTCGTGGCCGTGGCGGTGGCGGTGGGCATCTACTGCCGCCGGCACACGGGCACCGTGGACGGCTTCATTCTGGGCGGCCGCAACGTCGGCCCGTGGATGAGCGCCTTTGCCTACGGCACGAGCTACTTCTCGGCTGTGGTGTTTGTCGGCTACGCGGGCCAGTTCGGCTTCAAGTACGGCATTTCGGCCACCTGGGCCGGCATCGGCAACGCCATTATTGGCTCGCTGCTCGCTTGGTGGGTCCTAGGCCCCCGCACCCGCGAGATGACCCATCGTCTGCAGGCCTCCACCATGCCGGAGTTCTTCGGCAAGCGCTACGACTCCCGCGCCCTGCGCATTGCGGCGGCGGCCATCATCTTCGTGTTCCTCATCCCGTACACTGCCAGTGTGTATAACGGCCTGTCGCGCCTGTTCGGCATGGCCTTCGCGCTGCCCTACGACGTATGCGTCATCGGCATGGCGGTGGTCACCTGCGTCTACGTGGTGCTCGGCGGGTACATGGCCACGGTCATGAACGACTTCATCCAGGGCATCGTCATGCTGCTCGGCATCATCGCCGTCATCGTGGCGGTCATTCTGAACAACGGCGGCTTCTCCGAGGCCATCATCTCGCTGTCCCAGATTCCCGCCGAGGGTTCGGCCATGCAGGGCCCCTTCGTCAGCTTCTTCGGGCCCGATCTGTTCAACCTGCTCGGCGTGGTCATCCTCACGTCGCTGGGCACCTGGGGTCTGCCGCAGATGGTGCAGAAGTTCTACGCCATCAAGACCGGTCCCGCCATCAAACAGGGCGCCATCATCTCCACCATCTTCGCCTTCGTGATGGCCGGCGGATCCTACTTCCTCGGCGGTTTCGGGCGCCTCTACGAGGGTCAGATCGAGTACGCCGCCAACGGCACACCCATCTACGACTCCATCATCCCGACGATGCTGTCCACCTTGCCTGACGTGCTCATCGGTCTGGTGATCGTGCTCGTCCTGTCGGCCTCCATGTCGACGCTCTCGTCGCTGGTGCTCACGTCGTCATCTACCCTGACCATCGACTTCATCAACGGCAACATCATCAAGAACATGTCCGAGAAGAAGCAGCTTGTCTGGATGCGCGGCCTGCTCGTGGTGTTCATCGCCATCTCGGCGCTCATCGCGCTGTTCCAGTACCACTCTTCGGTGGTGTTCATCGCCCAGCTCATGGGCTACTCTTGGGGCGCGCTGGCCGGTTCGTTCCTCGGCCCCTTCCTGTGGGGTCTGTATTCCGGGCGCATTTCGAAGGCGAGCGTGTGGTGCTCGTTCGCTGTGGGCGTGGGTCTGACCGCCGTGAACATGGGCCTGGCGCTGTCTGGTGGCACGCCGCTTATCGCGAGCCCCATCAACTGCGGCGCGCTGTGCATGATCATCTCGCTGGTCATCGTGCCGGTAGTGAGCTTGTTCACGCCGGCGGTGCCCTTCCAAATTAAGCCGCCGACCACCGAAGGTGCCATCGACCGCGAGTACGACCGCGAGCTCGCCCAGGAAGAGCTGGAAAGCGCCACCGCCAGCGCCGCTGCTGACGTATAAGGGATAGCAGCCGCAACTGAAGAAGAGAAACCTGGAAAGTCCCGTGTGATCGCGGGACTTTTCTCTGACTAACTCGGATATACTTATGCTGTTCTGTCACCAGAAGGCCGGGGGCAGGGCACCGGCGACGGCCGCGTTTCGTTGTCATGCGAAGAGCGCTCGCAACGTTCGCATTGCGCATTCGCGCGCAGAGCATTCGTAGCGTTCGCATTGCGCATTCGCGCACCGAGTGCTCGCATCGCGCTCCGGCGTCGCGCGTTCGCGGGTGTCATGCCCTCGGCCTCTTGAGGAAGGAAGGTCATGGAAGGGTTCGAACTCATTGCCACGGGCCTGTGGTCCATTGTGCCGCCGATTTTGGCACTGGTCCTGGCGCTCATCACCAAGGAGGTGTATTCGTCGCTGACCATCGGTGTGTTCACGGGCATGATCATCTACCAGTTCACACTGAACGGCGTCGGTGGCGAGCAGCTCGTCGCCTCGTTCACCATGGTGCCCCAAATGATGGCCGAGCAAATAGCCGGCAACGGGGCGCTGCTGTTATTCCTTGCGCTTCTGGGGGCGCTTACCGTGGTCATCGCTACGGCCGGCGGCTCCCGCGCCTATGCGGAGTGGGTGACCACGCACGTGAAGAACGCCCGTGCCGCCTCGATCCTCACGGCGCTGCTCGGCATCATCATCTTCGTGGACGACTACTTCAACTGCCTCACTGTGGGCGCCGTCATGCGCCCGGTGACGGACAAGTTCCGCGTTAGCCACGAGAAGCTTGCCTGGATCATCGACTCCACGGCGGCCCCGGTCTGCATTATCGCGCCGGTGTCCTCGTGGGCGGTGGCCGTGGGCGGCTACATGGGCGAGGACGGCTTCAACACTTTCGTGGCCTCCATCCCCTATAACTTCTACGCGCTGCTGACCATCTTCTTCGTGTTCTTCATGCTGTTCCTTCAGAAGGACTTCGGCCCTATGGCCGCGGCTCAGGCCGATGCCGAGGGCCGCATTCCGGCGGAGGGCTCGGCGCTTGAGGCGGTGTCCCTCGCTCGCATCGCCGACAAGGCCCAGGTCGATTTGGAAGGCGCGCCGAACATTCCCACCGTGGTGACCGAGGAGGGCGACATCGACGATGCTGCCGCCGGGGCCATCGAGGAGTACAAGGGCCTGAACATTTCCGATCGCGGCACCATTTGGGATCTCATCGTGCCCATCCTGGTGCTCATCGTGTTCTCTATCCTGGGCATGATGTACATGGGCGGCTTCTTCAGCGGCGTCGATTTCGCCACGGCGGTCGGCGAGAACCCGGTCATGGGCCTGTGCATCGGCGCGGTGGTGGCGCTGTGCGTGGCGGCGGCCATGTTCCTGCCGCGCAAGCTCATGAACCTGGGCGGTTTCGTGGAGGCGATGTCGGAAGGCGTGCGCTCCATGATCGGCGCCATCATGATCCTCGTGCTGGCCTGGTCGCTCGGCGGCTGCTGCCGCTATCTTCTGGGTACCGGCGAGTTCGTGTCCGGCTTTTTGAACGGGCTGGGCGTGGGGCTCGACCTTCTGCCGGCGATCATCTTCCTGGTGGCGGCGTTCATCGGGTTCGCCATGGGCACGAGCTGGGGCACCATCGCGCTCATTCTGCCGATCATCATCGGCGTGTTCGATGCCGCTGACCCGCTGTTCCTCGTGGCCGTGGGCTCGGCGCTGGCCGGTGCGGTTTACGGCGATCATATCTCGCCTATCTCCGACACGACGATTCTGTCCTCGGCCGGTGCGAAGTGCAACCACCTGCGCCACGTGGCCACGCAGATTCCCTACGCGACCCTGGTTATGATCGTGTGCTTCGTGGGCTATGTCATCGCTGGCTTCACGAAGAGCCCCTGGATCTCGCTGGCGCTGGGCGTAGTGCTCATCGTAATCGCCGTGCTGGTGCTCGTGCGCATGGAGGCGTCGAAGAAGGCGAAGGCATAAACCGCTCGCTGGTCACCCCTACGGAACGAACAGAAAGAAGGCCCCAAATCGGGGCCTTCTTCGTTGGTTGGTCATGGAATGCGGCGCCGCATCCGTTTCGCGGCCTCTTAGGCCGCCGCAGCAGCTTCGGCGAGCAGGCGCTGGCTCTCGGCGATGAGGCGCCCGGCCAGAAATTCCTTGCCCATGGCCTCGTTCTGAGAAGCGTCCAGCAGCATCTGAAGTGTGATGCTGTCGAAGTAGGCGTCGTAGCCGGTGAGAACCAGATCGTACGCTTGCTTGATGCCCTGCACCATGGACGCATCGGCGCGATCTTTGCGACGGGTGCGCGTCGTGTCCTTGGCGTCGTCGTCCAGCGCGTTCACCACTTGCAGTAGGGTGATCTTCGAGGGGTCGTTGGCCAAACGATAGCCGCCGTGCTTGCCGGGCCTCGCCTCGATGATGCCGGCATTGCGCAAAAGCTGCGCGAGCTGAATGAGGTAGTCACGGGGGATCGACATGTCCTGGGCGATATCCTTCGACGAGCAGGTGTGCCCCTGCGCGGCCAGGTACAAGACGGCGCGCAGTCCATAATCTGTTGATGCTTTGAATTGCACTGCAGCCTCCTAACGTGTGAACGCCTACGGGTCTGCAGCTTGCGCTCCATCGACGCGAACGAACGGCTCGTGCCGACGTTGCGTCACCCGCAGGTGTGTCGGGAGCGGTCCTTTTTGTTCCCGGCACTTAGCAGTATGCGAGCCGCAAAACGCAAATACAAGGGATGTACCAAACGATGAGCGCACCGATTCGCTTACGTAAACACCCTGTTGAATTCAGTAATCGATGAGCGTTTAAGTGGGGAAGGGGAGCGCAAGGAAGCTGACAGGAGAGGCGCGGCGGGCGGATGGAGCGGACGGAACGGACGGCTATGCGAGCCCCAGCACCTGCATCACGAGCAGCGCCACGGTGAGCGCCGCCACCACACCGACGGTGGCCCACAGAAGCACCTTCGACACGCGGCCGCTTCGGTAGTCGCCCATGATGTACTTGTCCGCCGAGATGATGGCCATGAGCGCCAGCAGAATGGGCAAAATGACGCCGTTGACGAACTGGGCCGTCAGCATCATGCCCAACAGGTTCACATCGGGAATGAGCACCACGATGGCCGAGAACGCGATCACGAAGGTGAAGATGGATTTGAACGTGGGGGCCTCGCGCCACTTGAAGGAGACGCCCGCCTCCCAGCCGAAGGCCTCGCAGATGACAAACGCGGTCGTCAGCGGCAGCACGCAGGCAGCTAAAAACGACGCCGCGATGAGCCCCACGGCGAAGAGCGCCTCGGCATAGGGGCCGGCGAAGGGGGCGAGCGCCGCGGCGGCGTCAGCGGCCGAGTCGATGGTGATGCCGGCGGGGAAGAGCACCGCGCCCGTAGTGACGATGATGAACCAAGCCACCACGCAGGCGGCGATGGTGCCGGAGACGGCGTCGGCTTTTTGCGAGAAGAGGTCTTTGGGGGTGAGGCCCTTTTCCACCACGTTGCTCTGGGAGAAGAACATCATCCACGGCGCGATGGTGGTGCCGATCATGGCGATGACGAGCGAGATGAAGCTCACGTCGCCGACGAAGGTGGGCACTACGGTGTCGTGCAGCGCCTCGCTCCAGTTCGGTTGCGCGAGGAATGCGGCCACCACATAGGTGAGAAACACCAGCGACAGCCCTAAGAACACCCGCTGCACGCGCTTGTAGGAGCCGCCCACCACGAGCAGCCACACGCCCAAGGCCGCCACGGGTACCGAGATGTACTTCGACACGCCGAACATCTCCATGCCCGAGGCGATGCCGGCGAATTCGGAGAAGGTCGTCGCCACGTTGCCGATGAGAAGCGCCAGCATGGCGAAGGCGGCGATGCGAATGCCGAAGCGCTCGCGGATGAGGGCGGCGAAGCCCTTGCCTGTGACGGCGCCCATGCGGCCGGCCGTGGTCTCCACGACGGCGAGCAGCACGCACATGATGGGGATGACCCACAGGGTGCCGAAGCCGAAGTTCGCACCGGCCGTGGAATAGGTGGAGATGCCGCCGGCGTCGTTGCCGGCCATGGCGGTCACGATGCCCGGCCCCATGGCCGCCAGCACCAGCAGCAGCTTCGACGGCTTTTTCGTCGCGGCGGGGCCGATCTGCTCGCCGGCGGGAATGCCCGTGTCGGCGATTTCCTCGGCTGCCTGGTGCCGCGCGCTCTCTTCGGCACCTAGGCGCTCGGCGGCCGTCGTGCGGATGTCCTTCGCGTTCATGACAGCCTCCTAGTAGTGCAGGCCGCCGAGATGCAGCGAGCCCGCCAGCTGCAGCAAAATCAGCGAGTAAAGGAACAGGCCCATGAGAGACGCAACGGTAATGCCGGCAATCGACAGCACATTCATCTTCGTCTTATCGCCCGCCACGTCGTCCTCGATGGCGTCCCAGGCGTCGTCGGTGGTGACGATGCCGAGCAGGGTGCCGTGCTCGTCCACCACGGGCATGGCCGGGATGTCGTACTTGAAGATGTCGGCGGCCACGTCCTCCTCTTCCTCGGAGGGAAGGCAGCTGATGATGTCGTCGTACATGATGTCGCCCATGAGGCGGTCGGCGTTGTACAGCACGAGCGTGCGCAGGGAGTTTACGCCGAGCAGCTTGCCGTATTCATCGGTGATGTACACGTAGTGCACCGTCGGGTGATCCTCGGGCAGCGCGCGCAGCACTTCGATGGTGTCGGCCACGGTGGCCGTCTTCGGCACGGCCACGAACTGGGTGGTCATCATGCCGCCCGCGGTACCGTCCTTGTAGCCGAGCAGCCGGCGAATTTCCGCGGCGTCTTCCACGCCCATAAGGCGCAGAAGGGTCTCGGCCTTCTCGTAGGGAAGGTCGCGTACGATGTCGGCGGCGTCGTCGGGGTCCATGTTGCCGATGAGCTCGGCGGCCCGGGCGTCGGGCAAGTCGTCGATGAACTCGGCTTGGTACTCGTCTTCCATCTCGGAGATGGCCTCGGTGGCGCGGCTGTCGTCCAGGTGCGCGAACACGCTGGCGCGCTGCTGGGGATCCAGCTGCTCCAGGATGTCGGCCACGTCGGCGGGATGCAGCTCGTCCAAGCGGCGATGGGTCACCGACAGCTGCACTTCGGACAGGTCGCGGTCGAGCAGGTCCATGTAGTTCCAGGCGATGAGCTGCTCGTCCACCTTCTTGTGGAAGAGCTTCGCCACGTTCACGACGGCCTTTTCCAGCAGCGGATGCAGCCCGCGCAGGATGCCGCGCACGCCCACTTCGGCGCCGAGCAGGCGCAGCTGCGTGCCGGACTGCGAAAGCTTCAGATCGTTCACGCGCACGACCTTAAGGCCCTGGGTGTCGACGATCTGGCGATCCATCAGGTCGCGGGCCAGCAGCACCTCGTCGGGCTGCAGGTAGCTGAAGCGGATGTCGTGGGCGTCCACCGACAGCGTGATGCCGTCGTCGTCGAAGGTGTCGACGTACTTGCGCCACGAGATCATGAACGGCACGCGCCCGGGCCCCTGGAAGGCCAGGCTCGTGATGCGCGGAAAGACCTCGCCGGTGGAAATGGCCAGGTCGGATATGGTGCCGAGTCGTTCGCCTTGGGCGTCGACCACGGGCTCGCCGATCATTTGAGAAAGATAGAGCATGCGTGTTCCTCCGTGCGGTAGGCATCAGCGCATCGGAATGGGGCGGCGTGCGCGAGTCGCTGACTCTGCGAGATTAAGCGCGATGACGCCCAGGGCGATGGGTGATGCTCAGCAGTCGTCCCTTCCGACGACCGCGCGGAGGCGAGAAGCCGGAAGTCTACATACTGTGAGGTTTCGATTTTCGAACCTTCAAGTACGTTCCTTTCCTTGGCCTGACAAAAAAAGAACCGCTCGAGGCGGCTTCTATTCTGTTCTGAACGATCCAAAATGGTGCGCCGTGAGGGATTCGAACCCCCGACGTACTGATTCGTAGTCAGTCCCTCTATCCAGCTGAGGTAACGGCGCACTTCCGAACAGCAACGATTATTTAACCATGACCCCAAAGCCTTGTCAACGAGAATTTTCAACTTTTTTGAAAATGCGCCGTTCGCCGTGCGGAGTGGCGGTCGTGGAAGCCCCCGCGCGCCCCGCCTTGTGCAGGCGTTAGAATAGTCCGATACCCGTGTAGCGACCATTTTTCCGGGAGGGTGCCCCATGGCCATGGAAATAGATGAAGCCGTCATCCGCGTGGACAACCATGCCGAAATCGACGAGGTCGAGCCCATCGAGATCAGCGACGACGAGGCTCGCCGCGTGCGCCTGTACGAGAACTTCTACCAGGTGAATGCCATCGATCCGGCGCTGTATGCCCAGCACGACGTGAAGCGCGGCCTGCGCAACGCCGACGGCACGGGCGTGCTCGCGGGCATGACCAACATCTCCAACGTGCACGGCTACGTAATGTCCGACGGCGAGAAGATGCCGGCCGAGGGCTCGCTGCGCCTGCGCGGCTACGACCTTTACGACCTTCTGGGCGATTTGGACCCGACGCGCCGCTTCGCTTTCGAAGAGGTGGCCTATCTGCTGCTCATGGGCGAGCTGCCGACGCAGGAACGTCTCAACCGCTTCGTGGAAGTGATCGATTCCCAGCGCGAGCTGCCCGACGGGTTCACGGCCAGCACGCTTATGGTGGACACCTCGCCCGACCTCATGAACATGATGGCCCGCTCCATTCTGCGCCTGTACGCGGCCGACGAGTCCGCCGAGGACCGCTCGCCCGAGCACGAGATTCACACGGCGCTCTCGCTTATCAGCCGTCTGCCGCGCATCATGGTGCTGGCCTACTACGCCAAGCAGGCCGCCTTCAACCATGAATCCATGATCATGCACCGTTTCGTGCCCGGGCAGTCCACGGCCGAGACCATCCTCTCCATGCTGCGCCCCGACCGCTCGTTCACGCCGGAAGAGGCCCGCATGCTCGATATCATGCTGTGCCTGCACGCCGAACACGGCGGCGGCAACAACTCGTCGTTCACGACCCATGTGCTCTCCTCGGCGGATACCGACCCCTATTCCACCTATGCGGCGGCCTTCGGCTCGCTGAAGGGCCATCGCCACGGCGGCGCGAACCACCAGGTGCGCGCCATGCAGGCGGAGATCAAGGAAAACGTGAAGAACTGGGAAGACGACGACGAAGTGGCCTCCTACCTGGCGAAGATCGTGAACAAGCAGGCCTATGACGGCACGGGGCTCGTCTACGGCATGGGGCACGCGGTGTACACGCTTTCCGATCCGCGCGCCGTCATCGGCAAGCGCTTCGCCGAGCAGCTGGCCGCCGGCACGGAATACGAGGCCGAGCTGAACCTGCTGAAATCCATCGAGCGTTTGACGCCCGAGGTGTTCGCGCGCGAGAAGGGCTCCACCAAGGAGCTGTGCGCGAACGTGGACATGTACTCGGGCTTCATCTACTCCATGATGGGCATTCCGGAAGATCTGTTCACGCCGCTCTTCGCCTGCGCCCGCATGGCCGGCTGGGCAGCGCACCGCTTCGAGGAAATCGCCGCCGGCAAGCGCATCATCCGCCCCGCCTACAAAAACACCATCCGCGGCACCAAGCCCTACGTGCCTATTGAGCGGCGGTAGGGGAAGCCAAGAGCCTTAAGATGGATCACTTTCGTGCCCAGTGCTTTGTGAGCGTAGCAAGGCATTTAAGCATTTCCAAGGCCGCCGAGGAGCTTTTCGTCACGCAGCCCGCCATGACGGCTCAAATCAAAAAGCTTGAGGGAGAGCTGGGGTCGGATCTGTTCATCCGCGATGGTGGTCGAATGATTCTCACGCCGGCGGGGAAAGAGATTTTGGGGCTGCTTGAGGAGCACTTAGAGGTTGCGGAAGAAGTCGACCGCAAGCTCGACGTTCTTCGATCGAACGCCAAGAAGAAGCTGGCCATCGGGTTCCACGGCCCTATGGGCTGGGCTGGGATAGCCCAACTTGTCGGAGCGTTTGCCGACGATCACGCCGATGCAGAGTTCGAGATGGTCGAAGGAACCTGGGATGTGCTGCTTGACAGGGTGAGCAGCCATTGCCTTGATGCGGCCTTCGTGGTATCGAGCGAATTCGAGAAACGCGGCGGCATGGGATACTACGATCTCTTTCGCGAGGGGCTCTGCGCCGTGCTTCCCGCCTCGCATCCTTTGGCTGCCAAGGAGTCGGTGACGGTGGCCGAGCTGGTCGACGATACGATTATTACCGTTAATCCGCGCCTGATGCCGTCATATCTCAAGCAGAGCGACCGGCAGATGGTGCGGGATGGCTTGGGGCCGAAACGGGGAAGTGTCGGGAATTCCTTCGGCGCTACGCTTACGCTTGTGGCGGCGAATCAGGGGATCGCCTTCGTTCCCCGCAGCTTCAAGGTGCCGTCAGAACTTGTGGCCTATCGCGATCTTGACGAGGATGGTTCCGACATCATCGCGTCGCTCGTCTGGCGCAAAGCGAATAAAAATCCGTTGCTGCCGCTGTTTGCCGAGTTTTGTCGCACTTGGAGCTGGGGCATATCCAATGCGGGCTGCACGGCGTTATGGACTGCATCAGAATAAGTGATTTGTAGCAAGAGATTCTCGTTCCTATACTTTTTCGTAGGCGATCGCTTTAGACAATCGTCTCGAAAAAAGGAGAACGGGGCAATGGAACCTACGGTATCTCGGCGCGCTTTCGTTAAGTGCGCCTTGTTGGGGGCGTTGGCGGTATCTGCGGCCGCGGTTGCTGGCTGTTCGGCGGATTCCGCGCCGGAAAAGCTGGCTGATTCTTCGGGAGAGTCCACCTCCCATAATCCCTCTCGGACGGAGTCGTGCGACATCGTTGTCGTTGGATCGGGAATGGCCGGCATATGCGCTGGTGCTCGCGCTGCCGATTTGGGCGCGCACGTTATTGTGCTCGAGCAGAACAGCTCTCTGGGCGGCACATCGACTGTTGCTGAAGGAGTTGCGGGCGTGAACTCTTATATTCATGTTCGAGACGGGATTGAGATCAACGTCAATGAAGCGGTGAACAGGGTTGAGGAATATTGCCACTGGGGCGCCAACAAGGATGTGCTGACTCGATTCGTGACCGAGTCGGGTGCTACCATCGATTGGCTTCACGACACCTGCGGCGTGCGGTTCGCGGCGGCGACGAGTTTTCCCGGCTCGTACCCGGCTTGGCATTTGCTGTGCGACGAGGAAGGAAAACAGGTTACGATAGGCCCCGGCGTCATCGAGCCTCTGGCAGCATTTATCGGGGATCACGGTGGTGAAGTTCGACCGGACAATCGCGCCACAGGTCTTATCACCGAGGGCGATGCCGTGAAGGGCGTGTACGTGTCCGACGGCGCCGACGAATACGCTATTGAAGCTGATGCAGTGATTCTCGCAACGGGTGGTTACAGCGACAACCAGGAAATGTTCGAGAGCTACTCGCGCATTCCTTTCGACCGCGTGTACGGTTGGGGCATTCCCGGCCGAAACGGCGATGGCATTACGTGGGCCGAGCAGATGGGCGCCATGCTGCACAACGCCGGCACGGTGATGTTCGCTGCGTCTCGCGTATCGGGAGCGACGATGCTGGCTGATAAGCTCAACATGCTCATCAGCTTCCAGTGCATGCTGCGGGTCAACGATAAGGGCAGGCGATTCTTCAACGAGTCCATGTGCATGGATTTCACCACCATATCGAACGCCATCTTGGCCCAGGTGGGAACCTTCGCCCTTTTCGACCAGGCGTGGCTCGACAGCGTTGCGGACGAACTTCTTCCGGTGGGTTGGGAGCTGTACGGGTTCCCGGAGAATGCCCCCTGGCCCGAGGCGCGTGACGTGGTAGACGAGGCGGTTGCGGCAGGCAATTTGGTGAAGGCGGATACCTTGGAGCAGCTTGCAGAGCAGCTGGGCATCGATGCGGCCGGCCTGAAGGAGACCGTCGAGCGGTACAACAGCTTTATCGAAAGCGGAGTAGATGAGGACTTCGGAGCGGTGACGGCAATGCTGCCGCCTATGACGCAGGCCCCCTTCTATGGTGGGAAGATCACGGCGGGAAGCTATGCTACCTGCGGTGGTTTGTACGTGGATGAGAACCTGCGCGTCATCAGCAAGAACGGTGATCCGATCCCGGGTTTGTTCGCGCTCGGCGGAGACGCAAGCTCGATTTACGGCAACGACTATGACGTGGGAGTGCTGCCGGGCTCGCAGCAGGGCTGGTGCGCCACAGGCGGTCGCCTCGCTGCAGAATTCATCCTAGGGGCCTAGGGGGCGTAAGGCGGCATATGGGTTAAACGCTCAATTGCCTGCAGTCCCTTTATGGCCATTGAAGGAGGGATTCCGTCTTCCCTTCCCAGCGGAGTCCCTCCTTCGTTTTGCTGCATCTATTGAATAAAACGAGCGACTGAATGCGCATTATGCCATCTGGGCTTTCCGCGGTCTTCCAGCTTTGGGAATCTCGGACAGGCGCTTCTCTATGCTTGCGACGCTGACCCAGGTGCGCCGCCCCTCGCGGTATCCGTCGAGTACGCCGGCATCGAGCATATGAGTAATTCTGCCCGCCGACACTCCTAGCATGCGCGATGCTTCGGCGGCGCTTACGACGTCGCCCTCGACGATGTAAGAGGGATCAGTTTCGAAAAACACCATAACGTCTTCAGCGCCAGAAGGACAACGGTGGCGCTGAGGCTCAGGTACTGCTTCACCATGTCCCAACAGCGATGCCACGTAAGTTTTGGCGGCATCCGCCCCCATGGCTACGGCACCGTTGAACGTATCGCCGCACGAGAAGCACCCGGGGAGATCCGGGAATTCGACGGAGTAGCCTCCCTCCTCCTCGGGCGTTAAAATGGCTTGGAAAATGAACTTGCTCATGTCTGCTCGATTCTACGCGCGCGTTTATAGCCAGCCGACCGTTTTCGCTATACTGCGATAGGTTCCAAGGGGAACTTCTTTCTTTGATGTAGGGACAACAACCATGATGCTCCCTTTGCGGAATACCTTATGGCTGCCTTTGCCGTTCGACTCAAGCCAGCCCTCTTTCCTGAGTCTCTTAAGGATTTCCCGAACTTCTTGCTCTTTCGGCATTCTGGTCTCTTCCTTCGGCCGATGCGGATAAGATAAAGTACTGCCATTTATTAGTCAAGCAAAATGACAATACTTTATAATTTTTGTTGATTAGTGCTGGTGAATCGGATGGGATGTATCCCCTGTAGAGGCCCTGCTTGTTGCTAGTCCATTACATAGCCAAGATCCAGGTATGCTTCAGCTTTATCGACAGGGATTTCGCTATCGACGCTAGCAGAGAACGAGTTTGTTGACTGGGGAGCCATAGTGTCTATGTAGGTAAAGGTGCCACCTACGATGTCGCCATTGTTGTTGCGCAAGACGATGTTTGCTCTTGCGAGAGAGAATTCGGAATCGGTGTCGTTGTGCGCTGCGCCTGTTATGGTTGTATCGAAGTCTCCTGGCACGATATTGAGCGAATCGACGTACAGAGTTCTATCAATGTCCCCTTGGGTGACATCAGGGATCATTGTCCAGCAATTGCCCGAAACCGTCGGCGACACCTCAATAGACGCTGCATCCTCAGCATCGAAAGTGTATCCGCAGACTGCGAGTTTCCCGGAGGCGAAAAGAGTTGAGAGGTAGTCACTTTCCGAGCCAATAATGTTTCCATCAGCGTCTTTAATGGTGATATTGACGCTAATGTTTTCTGCTGCCCATGAGGTGTTAGGGTTTTCGATAATCGCAGCATAGTAAATTTGACCATAGCTATCCACGGAAAACCCGGATTCGGAGACGATGAGGTCTTTTGGCGACTCCTCAACGGGGTCGCCATTGGCTTCAGTGGAATCTCCCTGTTCTATGTGCTCGGCTTCAGCAGAAGCCGGCGCTTCTTGTTGAGTCGGCTCTTGGATGGTTCCTCCGTGCAGTTCCCCTCCGGCGCACCCCAGAGCCACGAAAGAAAACATTGTGCATATTGCAATAACGAAAGCTTCTCTCATCCTCATGTCCTTCTCCTGTCGTTTGGCTGGTATTTTACATGCCGACGATTTTGCGAACAAAAGCAAGAATAAGCGAATGATGAAAAATAGTAAAATGCATTTTGAGGTTTAGCCGTAATGCTTCGAAAGTAAGTACGCATTCTGCGATGTATCGGAAACACATTGTGGTCGGCATTGCAGGGTGCAATTCGCTCATGTTGCCGACAGGGAGCTTCAAATGATTGCCGAAACGTCGTGGTGACAAAATAAAGCCCCGACGCATCGGGGCTGGTAGGTTCTGGCGGAGGCGGTAGGATTTGAACCCACGGTACCTTTCGGCACGACAGTTTTCAAGACTGCTTCCTTAAGCCACTCGGACACGCCTCCGCGTTATTGGGTGCCCGCCACTGCACGGCGAGCGTGACGCACAGGATACCACATTCTCACGGCGATTATGGAGAATTGCCCGCTTCGCTGCTCTGCGCGTCGACCGCTTGCGCGATCTGCTCTCCTTCCGTAAGTGTGGCACGATTTCCCGATTTCCACCTTCACGAGAGCTGAGCGTGACGCGATTTCCCGATTTCCACCGGATTTTGGCTCTTAGAGGGGGTTCTCAGGTGGAAATCGGGAAATCGCGCCATGTTTCCGGCTCGTCCCTCTCGCGTTCTTCGCGTTCGCTATAATTCCCCTCATGAACGAACATCGCACACCCGAAGAGCAGCAGGCGCTCGATGCGCAGTATATGGCGCTGGCCTTGGAGGAGGCGCGGGCTGCCGGAGCGGCGGGGGAGGTGCCCATCGGTGCTGTGGTGGTGTACGAGCCCATCGACCGCGGCACGCGTCGGTCGCTGGCTGAGCCGCGTGTCATTGCCCAGGGGCGCAACTGCCGCGAAACCGACCGCGATCCGGCCGGGCACGCGGAATTCCTCGCGATGAAAGAGGCGGCCCGTGTGCTGGATGCTTGGCGGCTAACCGATTGCACCGTTTACGTCACGCTGGAGCCCTGCATCATGTGCGCCGGCCTCATGCACCAGGCGCGTGTCGCCCGCTGTGTGTACGGTGCGCCCGACCAGAAAGCGGGCGCGGTGGGCACGCTGTACGACATCCACGCCGATGAGCGCTTGAATCACCAGTTCGAGGCGACCGGCGGCGTGCGCGAAGAAGAGTGCGTGGCCCTGCTGCGCGACTTCTTTCGCGCCCGACGCAGGAAAGAGAAGGAACGCGAATGACCGAGAATGCGCAGCGCAATCGCGAGGCGGAAGTGAATCTGCTGGCGGCGGCCCGTGAGGCTCAGTGGTCGGCTGCCGCCTTCATGGGGCCGAGCACGATGAAGCTGGTGTCACCGGCGAAGGTGAACCTGCTTTTGGCTATCGGGGCGCGCCGCGAGGACGGCTACCACGATGCCGATACCATCATGCATGCGCTTGCGCTGCATGACACGCTGTATCTGCGTGCGGAAGGTGTTTCGGCCGACGAGTTGGCGAAGCGCGTTGCCGAAGGGGGCGCCCGCGCCGACGTCGCGGTGGGCGGTCCGGCGGACAACCTCGTCATGACCGTCGACTTGGCTGACCGCACGGGCCAAGACCTCGCTGTGCCGGTGGCTGACAACCTCGCCTTCAAAGCCGCTGATCGCCTGTCCCGGGCGGTGGGCCGCGATCTTCCCGAGGCCATCCAGCTGCGCATCGAGAAGCATATCCCGGCCCAGGGCGGCTTGGGCGGCGGCTCGTCGAACGCGGCGGCGGTACTCGTGGGCCTCGCGAAGGCGTGGGATCTTGCGGCCGATGACGAGCGCGTGGCCGACGTTGCCCGGTCGCTCGGGGCCGATGTCGCGTTCTTCCTCCATGGCGGCTGCGCTTTGCTCGGCGGCGTCGGCGAGGTGCTGCAGCGCCGTTTGGAAACGTCGCGGCGCCCCGTGGTGCTGGTGAAACCGGCGGAGGGCGTCTCCACTGCCGAGGCCTATAAGCGCTTCGACGCTGCGCCGCGCCCGGTGCCCGAAGAAGAGCTCGCCCGCGACCTTGCTGCCACCCGTGCCGACGATGTGGCGCTCGCCAACAACCTCGCCCCCGCGGCCGAGGCGCTTCTGCCTGAGCTGTCCGTCGTCCGTGCATGGCTCGCCGAACAGGCAGGGGAGAACAACGTGCTCCTCTCCGGTAGCGGCTCGGCCACCTTCGCCCTCGTAGACACCTTCGCCGAGGCCAGCCGCATCGCCACGGCCGCTGCGGCTCGCGGCTGGTGGGCGCGCCCGACGAGTCTCTCCGGCCTGCGCGCCGCCGTCGCCCCTTCGCGATAAAGAGCGCCGGGTAACGAATGGCCGCGCCGTCGTTCATCAGCTGCCCTTTTCGTATACACTGGCACTGCCGCAATCACGTGCGCTAGTGTCCAAGGCATCTCGCCGATGCCGCCCGAAGAGAAAGGATGAGAAGTGGGTTTTCTCGCTCGCCTGTCCCGCGTTGTCCCTCTGCTCATCGTCATGGCGGTGGCGGCGGGACTCATCTACGTGGTGGTCACCTACCGTCATTCCCCGGCCCGCGCCAAAGAGGTGCTCATCAAAATCTTCACGTGGTTCAACGGCATCGTCGTCGGCTTCTTCGCCTTGGTGTCGGTGTACGCCTTCTTTGACAACGCTCCGGCGGTGCTCGATCTGTCGCTCAGCTTCATGGTTGTGGGCCTTGTCGGCCTCCTCGTCACGCGCCTCGCCAACTGGCGCTTCCTCGCGCATCACCCCAACTATCGCAAAAAGCGCCTCGCCGCCACCACCCGCCGCCGCTGGCCGTGGCAACGGTAGGAGTTTTAGAAGAGGTGGATGCCAGTTGAGACTCGAAATGGCATGAAGGGGCTGCCAGTTGGGTCTAGAAATGGTAAAAAATGCCAGTTGAGGCCCCAAATGGCTAGCTGTCTTTGTCCATTTCGGGCCTCAACTGGCATCAACCCGCATTTTCCAAGCGTAAAGGAGCGGGACGCTCGGAAACGGGGATCGGAGCTTCGCAAATAAAAAACTCCCCGCAGGGAGTTCGAGAAAAGGCAAACTGGCGGAGGAGTAGGGATTCGAACCCTAGATGCCCTTGTGGGGCATACTCACTTAGCAGGCGAGCACCTTCGGCCTCTCGGTCACTCCTCCGCGTAACAATGCATCTTACCCGAGCGCTCCGGTTTCTGCAACGAAAATATTCCTCGTTGCTCAAAGAATCCTGCTGATTTGCGCACAGACCGACGTGTGCTGGCGATGCCGCGGCGTCTCGGCGCGCCGGAATCGATCGCTTGGGCGAGAGCCGCCGACGAAGCGGGCTATTTCTGGTACCCTGTTCACGAAGGAAAACGCGCAGGCCGCTGAGGCGTCCGCGCAGACTGCCAGGGAAAGGAAACGCGCATGATCGGTCGCTACACTCGTCCGGAAATGGGTCGCATCTGGGAGCTTGAGAACAAGTTCGCCATTTGGAAGGAGATCGAGGTTCTGGCCTGCGAGGCCCAGGCCGAGCTCGGCCAGGCGGGCATCACGCGCGAGGAGGCCCAGTGGATCCGCGACCACGCCGATTTTACCGTGGAGGAGATCGACGAGATCGAGAAAGTGACGAACCACGACGTCATCGCGTTCACCACTTGCATGGCGGGCTACATCGACGCCGACATTCCCGAGGGAGCCGACAAGCCGAGCCGCTGGGTGCACTACGGCATGACCTCCTCCGACCTGGGCGACACGGCCCTGTCCTATCAGGTCACCCAGGCTTGCGACATCATCATCGACGACATCAAACGCCTCGGCGAAACCTGCAAGCGCCGCGCCTTCGAGTTCCAGAACACGCTGTGCGTCGGCCGCACCCACGGCATTCACGCCGAGCCCATGACCTTCGGCATGAAGTTCGGCAGCTGGGCCTGGGCTTTGAAGCGCGCCCTCACCCGCATGGAGGAGGCCCGCGCTGTGGCCGCCACTGGCGCTATCTCCGGCGCGGTGGGCACTTACTCTTCCATCGACCCCTTCGTGGAGCAGTACGTTTGCGAGAAGCTGGGGCTCACCCCCGACCCGCTGTCCACCCAGGTGCTCGCCCGCGACCGTCACGCCCAGGTGATGGCGGCCCTCGCCGTGACGGCCTCCACCCTGGAATCCATCGCCATGCAGGTGCGCCTCTTGCAGCAATCCGACGTGATCGAGGCCGAGGAGCCGTTCACGAAGGGCCAGAAGGGGAGCAGTGCCATGCCGCACAAGCGCAACCCCATCACGGCCGAGCGCGTGTGCGGCCTCGCCCGCGTGGTGAAGGCGAACGCCCAGGTGGCCTTCGACAACGTGGCCCTGTGGTTCGAGCGCGACATCTCGCATTCCGGCGCCGAGCGCGTGGTGCTGGCCGACAGCTTCACGGCGCTCGACTACATGTTCGCGAAGATGCAGTGGATGCTCGACGGCCTGCAAACCTACCCGGCCAAGATGGAGCACAACCTGTGGCGCACGAAGGGCCTCATCTTCTCCAGCAAGGTGCTGCTGGCTCTGGTGGACGCCGGCATCTCGCGCGAGGATGCCTACGTGATCGTGCAGCGCAACGCCATGAAGGTGTGGGAGGACATCCAGAACGCCGTAGACGGCCCCACCTACCGTGAGCGCCTGGAGGCCGACGACGAGGCCATGGCCCTGCTTTCCGCCGAGAAGCTGGCCGAGATCTTCGACCCCTGGGACTTCCTCACCCGCAAGGATGTGGTCTTCGACCGCCTGGAGGCCCTGGAGTTCTAGGGAGTGCACTCGCAGCTGGCAGGAAGATAATCCGGTTGCCGCCGCAGGCAAAGGCTGCGCTACAAGACCGACCCTGTAGCGCAGGCTCCGTCTGCAGCGGCAACCGTCCAATCTGCCTTTGGCCTTCGTGAATCTCGGTTAAATCTATTTGCTCTCGGACTCATCGACAAGGCTAATGAGCTGTTGCTTGGAATGAACGCCCAGTTTCGTGTAGATGCGCTTTGTGTGCGATTGCACCGTGCCGGGGGCAACGAAAAGCTTCTCGCCGGCAATCTTGCTCGAATAGCCGAGGGAAACGTAATAGAGCACTTCCTCTTCCCGCTGGGTAAGGCCGAACTGCCTTGCAAGGAATGCGCAGGCCGTCCGGCGGTTCTCCGCATTGGTGTTGCCGTCTTCCTTCGACTCACGCGGGCCGGCCTTCACCATGAAGAAGGAGAAGATGACTACGATGGCGAGCACGAGCACGGCGGCAATGGCAAGCGAGGCCGATCCGAGGATGGCAGAGGTGTCGAACGCGAAGTTGGTGGTCAAGACAGGAAGCAGCACATAGGAAAACGCCGTTGGTAGCCAGTAAAGTATTAAAAGGTACAGGGAGAAGCTGCGCACAGGGCCCGAGTTCCCCGAGAAGGAGTTCACGGCCAGGGCGACAAGAAGCAGGCCGTCGAACACGCGGGCAAGTGCCAGCACCACGATGGCGGCAAAGGAAAAATCGCCATGCGTGACCGAGAGGAAGCTGACGGCTATCAAGCCGAGGAATAGGAAAACGAAGAGCACATTGCCGAACAGACAGATGATTTGGAGATACTGGTTCGGCTTTGAGGACGCTCCCGCAAGGATCAAGCTGAGAGCGAGCAGGAGCACAAAAGTGATCGTCAAGGACAGCGGGGCATCACCACGGCTCTCAATGGTGGGGTCGGCGACATACAGCAGTCCGTGCAAGAGCACGATGGCGAAGAAGATCACGTAGAAAAATTGCCAGCTGCGATTATAGGCATCGGACAAGGCGGGCTTGGTTGCATCGCGGGCCTTGGCGGGGGGCTCAAGGGCGCCGAAGCCGATTTGAGCCGCCCCGGAAAGCCCCACGCCGCAGATGGCGATGAAAGTGTAGAGCTGTGTGGGAACGAGCTTCGCGAAGGCGGTTAGACTGACGAGCGCCGCAATTAGAATGGTGGTGACGACCGTTTTCAGGTCAGTCTGGCAACTGAGCTCCCCAAGCACCATGAACGTGCGCACGGCAACCCCCGAGAGCCCCACAGCATAGCAAACGGCACCGAGAAGCTCCCAAATCAGAGCGACATCGGCGTCGAATAAAGTCGGGGCAACGAAAATGGCAGCTGTTCCTCCCAGCGCCACGGCGGATAGCGCCACGATGCTGGAGCGCATGGCAAGCCACTGCCCTACCTGTTTCTGGAAGGCGATGCAGCAGGCGAGACACAGGGCGAGAACGGTCGAAAAAAGGGTGAAGACGGCGAAACTGCTTGTTCCGAATACGCCGAAAAGCGTAGTGTGGAAGAAGTTGTGCTGCAGGTAGGGCATGAGGAACAGGAGGCTGAAAAAGCACCAAACGACCTGTCGCTTCTGCTGGGGGGAGAAAGTGCTTTTCGCAACTTCGGTGTTTTCAGAAAATTCACTCTGCGCTGAAGGCATTGAGTTTCCCCTGTTCAAAACGTTGTTTGCCCTGTTTTTGGTCACAGCCCGAAATGCGAGATTTCCAAAATTGTCCAAAAACGGGAGTTTCGCTTCCCTCCGTCTTTTCGCATGATCGGACCTGTGCATGATAACAAATCGTTGCATGCAGTGATTGAGCAGTTTCAGGAGAGGAGATCTTATGGCGGCAAATCAAAGCAGAAGGACGTTCGTGAAGACAGCGGGGACAACGCTTATGGTTGCTGGGCTCGCGGGCATGGGACTTGTGGGTTGCAGCTCGCAAGGTGCCTCCAGTGGCACGGGCAGCACGGGCGACGCGTCCTCCGATGGGTTCGAATGGGATGAAGAGACCGACGTCCTTGTCGTTGGCTCGGGCTTGGCCGGCGTGGCGGCAGCCGTTACCGTGGCAAAGGAAGACCCGAATGCGACATGCCTTCTCATTGAGAAGGGCCAAAGCCCCCTCGGCAATGGAAACAGCCCGTTTTCCACCGGTATCTTCATGTACACGACGGAAGATCGCGAGCAGGATGCGCTCGAGTATCTCAAGGAGCTTCGGGAGAATGAGGAAACCGGGACGCCCGATGATGTGCTCGAGGCATTCGCGAGCGAGATAGTCCATAATCTGGATTGGATCAAAGAGCTGGGCGCCACCGACGCGGATCTTACCATCATCCCCGGCACGGCCGACCTCGTGTGTTTCCCGGAGTACCCCGAACTCGAGCATTCCGCGTCGTGCGATTATGCCGCTTTCGGAGCGGAGGGCAGCAAGTGGGACCATGTCACGAAGTTCATGAACGACGTTCTAAACGACTTGCCTGCCATTACCTTGAAAACCCAATGCCCCCTGACGGCCTTGGTGCAAGATCCTTCCACGAAAACGGTACTCGGCGGAATTTACTCTGACGGAAGCACCGAAAGAGATGAAGGCGAAGGCGAACAAGGGCGTCATCATGTGCTGCGGCGGCTTCGAAAACGATACCGTCATGCGCCAAGACTACCTTTCGGCGCCGCATGCCCATCCCGTAGCGGGCATCAACAACACCGGTGACGGCCATCGCATCTGCACGCTTCTGGGCGCTGCTGAGTGGCATATGAATTCTGGGGCCGGGTTCTGGAACACCATCCGCAAGCTCGATGACTCTGGGTGGGGCAAATACAGCGGAACCGGCAGCATCAATACGGCCCTCGGCATTACCGTAGCGAGTAACGGACGGCGCTTCTACATGGATTGGGATGCGTGTGGCACGATCGATTGGGACCAGTACTATGAGGGCGTGCCGCTGAATGCCTCCGTGGGGTCGCATCACGGCCACATGCAGTTCGGGGGTGATTGGCACCTGCTGCCTATGCCTAAGATCAGCTGGTTCGTGTGCGACCAAACGGCGATTGACAACGGCGTCTTCGCCCTGCAGGGCGAAGACCCGGTGGCCGAGGGCTTCGGTTACAAGGCCGACACGCTCGAGGAGCTTGCTGCTCAGGCAGATCTTCCTGCCGAGCAGCTCATTGAAACTGTTGACCTTTGGAATTCCTATTGCGAGAACGGGAAGGATCCGGCCTTCTTCCGGCCGCCGAATACACTGACGCCCATTAAGACGGCGCCGTTCTACATCATGATGCAGCAGCCTCAGATGCTGAACACCGACGGCGGCCCCGTTCGCAGCGCGAAGGCCGAGATCATCGACGTCGAAGGCAATCCTATTCCGCACCTCTATTCGGCCGGCGAGTTCGGTTCGGTGTGGTCTAGTCTCTACCAAGGCGGAGGCAACTTGGGCGAGTGTCTTGCTTTCGGTCGCATTGCCGCCAGAAGCGCGCTTGCCAACTAATACTTGCTCTCTACGATGCCCTCCCTGCGCCCCGAGATCTCTGTTAAGGTCTCGGGGCGGTTTGCGCCTCTGCGGAAGGCACGCGGTGCGTGCGTGGAAGCTGGCTAGTCCTTCGCCGTGTTCAGCAGCATCTGGATGCCCTCGTCGATAATGCTGGAGGTCATGGCGCCCATATAGCCGCCAAGAATATTGCCTTCGGCATCGATCAAGTAGGTCTGCGGGATGGAGTTCACCCCGAAGGCAGCCGCAGCCGAGCTGTCCTTATCGAAATAGACGGGGAAAGTGTAGCCGTTGTCTGCGAGGAAGGTCCTGGCGGCTTGTTCCGTCTCGCCGCTCATGCCCGTCATATTCACGATGACAAAGTCGATATCCTGCGCATGCGCCTCCCAGGCCTTCTGGATGTCGGGCATCTCGCTCTGGCACGGACCGCACCAGCTGGCCCAGAAGTTCAGCAGCACTGGCTTGCCCTTGAAGTCGGCCAGGGTGAGGGTCGCTCCGTCGGCGTCGGTCATGGTGAAGTCCGGAGCCGGGGTGGTGGCTGCGTTGGTGCCGTTGCCGTCGCCGGTGTCGTCGGCGGCATCTACCTCGGTTTCTTG
>ERZ772876.1382-NODE-1382-length-25183-cov-9.146211_pt1 | contig 25183 bp, 23 predicted proteins | sample MGYA00580584_ERZ772876 | MGnify/ENA primary metagenome ERZ772876 (study PRJEB29015, sample SAMEA2737728) | human gut metagenome | biome: human gut; feature: human-associated habitat; material: faeces | place: China | collected 2012 ... | reverse complement strand
CATGTGCGGCGAAGAAAATACTTCTCGGCCTGCAAACGTGCGCGCCGTCCGCCTCTGGCGGACGGCGCGTGCGCTGCAGTCAGGCCGCAAGCCTCTTTGTCAAAAAGTAATACTTTTTGATAGTCTCAACAGGGCCGCGGAATTTCCGCGGCCCTGCTTTTTGTTGCTCAGGATGATCAGCAGCTTACTGCATGCCGTTTTCGTAAGCGGCGATCATCTTTTTGACCATCTGACCGCCGATACTGCCGGCCTGACGGGACGTCAGATCACCGTTGTAGCCCTGCTTGAGGTTCACGCCCATTTCGGCGGCGGCCTCCATTTTGAAGCGGTTCATCGCCTCGCGGGCATTGGGGTTGACCAGATTGTTGCTGTTGGAAGTAGCCATTTCGTTTTCCATCTCCTTTTCGTGTTTTGGGTTTCTTGACCCGCTCCTATTTTTTGCGGAGCATGCGGAAGTATGCAGCGCGGCAATATGCAATTTCTGCAAGCTCTTTTTCTTGGATTCTGCTTTCGGTGACCGTTTTATTGGACATATGATGCTGTATATTAGAGACAGAAAACGGTTCCGCTATGCGCGCGGATGATTCTGATTCCGAAAGGAGATGCGCGGTATGTACGTTTTGCTGTTTCTGGTGCTCCTGCCTATTGACGTCTTGATCGAGCTATTGAAGCTCAATAAATGACCGGCTGTGTGTGAAAACAAATAACAAGCTATGGAGATTTTAAACGGGGGGCGATATATGCTTCTCACTTTGGATGATATGAATTTTATATCCCAAGCAACTTTTGGGGGCAAAAATGGTCAACTTGTGGCTAAAACCGATCTTTTAGAAGAAGAAAAAGAAAGACTTTTGGATGTCGATGAAAGAAATCTCATAGCTTATGGTGCGCATTTAATTTTGAATCACATACGCGTGTTGCGAAACCGAAACTTGACACGAGCCGCCAAACGGTATAAAATTTAGCATGCTATTTTGGCATTCTGTACGTATTTGCAGGGTGTCGGCATAGAATCAGGATAAGACGGATTTTTATAGAACTATAAGGAGAACCGACTATGTGTGGAATTGTTGGATACGTCGGCGCGCAGCAGGCTGCGCCGATCCTTCTCGAAGGGCTGCAGAAGCTCGAATACCGCGGCTATGACTCGGCCGGCATCGCCGTGCTCGACGGCAGCACGATCGAGCTTGCCAAGGCCTGCGGCGAGATCAAGAATCTGCTGGCCAAAACGCATGACGGTAGCGATCTTCACGGCTATATCGGCCTCGGCCATACGCGCTGGGCAACGCACGGCGCGCCGACGGAGGCGAATGCCCATCCGCACGTGAGCAACGACGGCAAGTTCGCCATCGTGCAAAACGGCATCATCGAAAACTTTATGGAGCTGCGCGAGATGCTGCAGGCCAAGGGGTTCCGGTTCCATAGTGAGACGGACACGGAGGTCATCGTTCACCTGCTGGATATGTACTACACCGGCGACGGCAACCTGAAGGACACCGTCATGAAGACGCTTGGCCGTCTGGAGGGCAGCTATGCGATCGGCATTCTGTGCGCCGACTGCCCGGAGCAGATGTTCCTCGCGCGCAACGGCTGTCCGCTGATCATCGGCGTCGGCGCGGGTGAGAACTTCTTCGCCTCCGACGTGACGGCGCTTGTGTCGCACACGAAAAATGTGGTCTATCTTGACGACGGAGAGCTCGCCGAGGTGCGCGCCGACGGTTATACCGTCTTTGACTGCACCGGAAAGCCCGTGCACAAGCCTGTCTCCCGCGTCGCGTGGGACATCGAGGCTGCCGAGAAGGGCGGCTACGAGCACTTCATGCTCAAGGAGATCATGGAGCAGCCGCGTGCCATCAAGTCCACGCTCGACCCGCGCGTGAAGGATCACCGCGTCGTGTTTGACGAGCTGAAGATGACCGACGAGCAGCTCATGGGCTTCAACAAGATCATGATCACGGCCTGCGGCTCTGCGTTCTACGCGGGGCAGGCGGGCAAGTATGCGCTTGAAAAGCTCACGCACATTCCGGTCGATGCTGACCTTGCGAGTGAGTTCCGCTACCGTGACCCGATCGTGGACGAGCATACGCTCATGATCATTATTTCGCAGTCCGGCGAGACGGCGGATACCATCGCCGCCATCCGCGAGGCGCAGTCCAAGGGCGCGTATGTGCTCTCGATCGTCAACGTCGTCGGCAGTACGATCGCCCGCATCTCGGACGATGTCATCTACACCTGGGCAGGCCCGGAGATCGCCGTTGCGACCACGAAGGGCTACACCACGCAGGTGTCGGTGCTGTATCTGCTGGCGCTCTATCTGGGCGAAAAGCGCGGCTGCCTGAGCAGGGAAGAGGCGGCAAAGCTCACGGATGACCTCATGATCCTGCCGCAGATGGTGCAGCGCGCCATCGATCTCAACCCGCAGATCGCGCAGCTTGCCGAGCGCTATAAGAATAACCCGTCGCTGTTTTTCATCGGCCGCAATGTGGACTACGCCGTCTGCATGGAGGGTTCTTTGAAGCTCAAGGAGATCTCCTACCTGCACTCGGAGGCCTATGCTGCGGGCGAGCTCAAGCACGGCACGATCGCGCTCATTGAGGAGAACCGCCTCGTCATCGCCGTCGCGTGCTACGAGCCGCTGTTTGACAAGACCATGAGCAACGTCAAAGAGGTCAAGGCGCGCGGTGCGCGCGTGCTTGGTGTGGCGCTCGAGGGCAATCGCGCCATCTATTCCGAGGCGGACGATGTGATCCTCGTACCGCGCATGGACGACCTGTTCGTCGTCCCGGCGGAGATCGTGCCGCTGCAGCTCTTTGCATATTACGTCGCAAAAGCCAACGGCTGCGCGATCGATAAGCCGAAAAACCTCGCGAAATCCGTTACTGTCGAATAAGGAGAGCGTCATCCATGCCGAATCAGTCTGTCATCGTCCTCGATTTCGGAGGACAGTATAACCAGCTCATTGCGCGCCGCGTGCGCGAGTGCAATGTCTATTGCGAAGTCAAGCCGAACACCATGACCGTGGATGAGATCCGTGCCTTTGACCCCATCGGCATCATCTTTACCGGCGGCCCGCAGAGCGTATACGCCGAAGGCTCGCCGCAGGTCGATCCGGAGATCTTCCGGCTCGGCATCCCCATCCTGGGTATCTGCTACGGCTGCCAGCTCATGGCGCAGTATCTCGGCGGGGAAGTGACCGCCGCCGGTAAGGATACCGCGCGTGAGTACGGCAAGACGGAGACTTGGTTTGACACCGATTGCCGTCTGTTCCGCGGCCTGCCGGAGCAGAGCATTACGTGGATGAGTCACGGGGACTACATGGCTAAGGTGCCGGAGTCGTTCCGGCTCGTGGCGCATTCGGATGCCTGCCCGACGGTCGGCATCTGCGATGAGGCGCGCGGCTTCTACGGCGTGCAGTTCCACCCCGAGGTCAACCACACCGAGTATGGTCAGGCCATGCTGCGCAACTTCCTCTATGAGGTCTGCGGCGCGACCGGTGACTGGACGATGGGCGACTTCATGCGCAAGTCCATTGAGGACATCCGCGCCAAGGTCGGCGACGGCAAGGTGCTGCTGGCGCTTTCCGGCGGCGTGGACTCCTCCGTTGCGGCGGCGCTGCTGGCCGAGGCCGTCGGCAATCAGCTCACGTGCATCTTTGTCGACCACGGTCTGCTGCGCAAGAACGAGGGCGATGAAGTCGAGGCCGCGTTCCAGAACTGGGACATCAACCTCGTGCGTGTCAACGCCGAGGAGCGCTTCCTTACGCGCCTGAAGGACGTCTCTGACCCGGAGACCAAGCGCAAGATCATCGGCGAGGAGTTCATCCGCGTCTTTGAGGAAGAGGGCAAGAAGATCGGCTCGGTCGACTATCTGGCTCAGGGTACGATCTATCCCGACGTGATTGAATCCGGCACGAATGTCGCTGCCGTCATCAAGAGCCACCACAACGTCGGCGGCCTGCCGGACTTTGTGGATTTCAAGGAGATCATTGAGCCGCTGCGGCTGCTGTTTAAGGACGAGGTGCGCGCGCTCGGCCGCGAGCTCGGTCTGCCGGAGTATCTGGTCATGCGCCAGCCGTTCCCGGGGCCGGGTCTGGCCATCCGCTGCCTCGGCGCGGTGTCCAAGGATAAGCTCGACATCCTGCGCGACGCGGACTTCATCTTCCGCGACGAAATCGCCAAGGCGCACCTGGAGCAGACGATGAATCAGTACTTCGCGGTGCTGACGAATATGCGCTCTGTCGGTGTCATGGGCGACGGCCGCACGTATGACTATACGCTCGCGCTGCGCAGCGTCACGACGACGGACTTCATGACCGCCAACTGGACGCGCATCCCGTATGACGTGCTCGACCGTGTCTCGGTGCGTATCGTCAACGAGGTTAAGGGTATTAACCGCATCGTCTACGATATCACCTCCAAACCGCCCGCCACGATCGAGTGGGAATAATCCCCGAACGGCCAAAAAGCCTTGCAAATGCTGGACTTTTGCGCCCGGGAATTGCCCCGTGACAACAAAATGACAACATTTTAGATTATCCAAGAATAAAGAGCTATCTGATTTCTGTTAGAGAAGTCAGATAGCTCTTTTTGTTCATATCACTAACTCGATATAGTCAGTAAGATCTTTTACGAGTTTAATACACAGTTTTGCTTCTCTGGAAGTAATAATGCTCCCATTGGGATGCGCCAATGAGTGTCTATTTCGTAAATCATTTATGGAGCTTATTATTCCAGATGCACTGCGAAGGGCGGTTTTAATGATGCCCGACTGATCTATTGCTATATTAGAACTCACATAAGTATGGAGCTTATTATATAGTTGATTAAGTGTATCAGACTCTTCATAAGATTCACCAAGATCGTCAAGTTTTTTTCGTAAATAGCCATGAAATGCTGTGTGTACACGATCAAATGCTGAATCAAATTTTCCGTCACGCATGAATAGTTCTGCATCTTCAATAGCCTTGGCCACTGCGTCAGTAACAGATATTTCAGAAAAATCGATCACTTCGTGGGGGGTGACTATAATGCCTGTTTCAATATCCGTAAGATAGTGGTCGTCTTGCTTGCCAAAAATCTTCTTAGCAATGATTAAGAGACTTTTTTCTGATTGTTTGATTAATTCATAATTTTCGACAGGAACTTGAATGTGGAGAATAGCACTGTATGTGTTCCATTCTTGACGAGTGAAAATGCTAGTATACTCAATGTATGTGTTGCTTTTCAAAAGTGCTGAAATCACATTGGTTTTTTCTGAAATTGTTGTTCTATCCAATTCTAACGCTTTGATGAGTGTATTTCTAAAATCTATATCATTCATTTTTATTCATCCTTTCTTTAAACGCTTCGACCATAGCATCGCTGAATTGTTGAGAAGGCACTTTCACAAAACCGGAAGTTTCATCGTACTTCGGATAATTATAACGCCACTTGTCGTAGTCCTCCCGGTTGATTTCGCCATTGTGGAGCTTTTCTGCCTGCTGTGCCCACGCTGTGAGCATTTCGGAAAGCTCAGCGGCGTCCTTCCCCTTCCGGGGATCAACACGCAGGGAAACGCCGTTTTCGCCGGTTTCCACCGTCAGGCCGTAGCGATCTTCCAAGGTGAACAGCGTATGCATCAGGCCAAGATAGCTATCAATGTCCGGCACGGACAGCGCCAGTGTCGAAACACCCAGCGCACCGGCAAGGCTCTCCGTCAGCTCTGCCTTGGGTGTTCTGCTGCCGGATTCATACTGCGCCATACGGATGTCGGCAGTCTTTTCAGGAAAGCCGACCACCTGTCCCAAGTATTTTTGTGTCATTCCCCGCAGATTACGGAAAAAGCGAATTCTCTCACCGATTGCCATAGCACAACACTCCTTTATGTATTGTGCAATTAGTATAGCATATGGATTTAAGTTATGTCAAGATAACAAAAGCAAAAAAGTTAAATATTTTCCTGCAAGCCGCTTGACAATAGCAAATTCGCTTAGTATAATAGCTATAGCAAATAGCGTTAAGTTATTTGTAGGCAACAGAATATCCGTCGTGCGTCACGGTAATGGCGTACCCGCTCGGGCAAATCGGAATGCGGCCAGAAAGTTCTCCGACACGAAATAAGAGAACTATAACCAAACAAAAGGGGTGATGAGATGGAGAATACGAGCTTTATGAAAGTGGATGAAGTGGCACAGGAATTGGGTATTTCCAAATCCTACGCCTACAAGATCGTGCAAAAGCTGAATGAGGAACTGAAAAACAAGGGCTTCCTCACGATTTCGGGACGAGTCAACAAGCAATATTTTATGGAACGCACCTGTTACGGTGCCGTTCAGAAAGAGAGGTAAAAATGTCCGTTTACAAAGATACCAAAAACAACACTTGGAAGGTCTACTACCGTTTTACGGATTGGCAGGGCAAAGTCCACCAGTCTACGAAGCGAGGCTTTCCAACCAAACGAGAAGCTCTTGCTTGGGAGCGGGAACAGCTCCACAAGGTGGAAGCCGATCTGGATATGACCTTTGAAAGCTTTATAGACACCTACACAGCCGATATGAAGAACCGGCTGAAAGAGAACACTTGGCACACCAAAGAGCACATCATTCGCACCAAACTGCTCCCGTACTTCGCCAAGCGGAAAATGAACTCGATCCAGCCCAAAGACATTATCGCTTGGCAAAATGAGATGATCAAATGTCGGGATAAGAGCGGCGAGGCGTATTCGCCGGTGTATCTCAAAACCCTGCACAATCAGCTCAGTGCCATTTTCAATCACGCTGTGAAATTCTACGGGCTGAAAGACAATCCTGCCGCTAAGGTCGGCAATATGGGAAAGGCCAAAGCAAGAGAGATGCTTTTCTGGACGCAGGAGGAATACAAGAAATTTTCCGAAGAAATGATGGACAAGCCTGTTTCTTTCTATGCCTTTGAAATGCTGTATTGGTGTGGCATCCGGGAGGGTGAACTGCTGGCGCTGACCCCGGCGGATTTCGATTTTGACCGGGAGACGGTCACGATCAGCAAATCCTATCAGCGTATCGGTGGCCGGGACATCATCACTGACCCGAAAACGCCGAAAAGTAACCGGACGATCAAAATGCCGGAGTTCCTCTGTGAAGAAATGCAGGACTATATGAAACAGCTCTACCGAATCGGCAAAAATGACCGGCTGTTTGAAGTCACGAAAAGCTACCTTCATCACGAAATGGACAGAGGCGCCAATGCCGCAGGGGTAAAGCGCATCCGTATCCACGATTTGAGACACAGCCATATTTCACTTCTGATTGAAATGGGCTATTCGGCGGTAGCGATTGCTGACCGGGTGGGACACGAAAGCATCAATATCACCTACAACTACGCCCACCTGTTCCCATCCACGCAAAGCGATATGGCGGACAAGCTCAATCAATTCAGGAAGGGCGGTACAGATAATGTCATTGAAGAACAGAGACGAGCATAATCGCTGGCGCAGCAAAACGGTTGCTTTCCGGGTATCGCCGGAGGAAGATGCTCAAATTGAACGCTATGTGCAGCTCTCCGGGCTGACCAAGCAGGACTATATCACCCGGCGGCTCACCCACAAGGATGTAGTAGTGTACGGCAATCCCAGAGTTTTCAAGGCGCTGCGGAATCAGCTTGCCGAAGTGCTTTTGGAATTGCAGCGCATTGAGACTGGCGGCGCAGTCAATGATGAGTTGCTTGACCTAATTGAAATGATAGCCGATATTCTCGGCGGAATGAAGGAGGAATCTGAATGACCAACGAAAAAGAAATGACCGCTCCCATTGTATCTGTTGGCGCAGATACGGAGCAGTCATCCCAAAACCTTACTGGCAATAGTTTAACCGATTTTGACCCAGATTTCAAGGGGTTTGATGAAATGCAGAGAGAAATTCTGCGAATGATGGATCCGTCCTATCTGAAAACCGTGTCAATGTCTGAACTGTTGGACAATGTGTACCAGAGCAAGCCGCCCCTTGTGGACGGTCTGCTCTACCGGGGTACTTACCTTTTTGTTGGCGCTCCGAAACTGGGCAAGAGCTTCCTGATGACTCAGCTTGCCTATCATATCAGCACCGGCACGCCGCTGTGGAATTATCCCGCCCGCAAAGGTACGGTGCTGTATCTTGCACTTGAGGATGACTACCGGCGCTTGCAGGAGCGCTCTTACCGGATGTTCGGCACGGCAGAAAATGAGAGCCTGTTCTTCTCTGTTTCTGCCGGTCAGCTCGGCAGTGGCTTGGATGAACAGCTCACCAATTTTCTGCGGGAGCACCCAGACACTTCCCTTATCATCATTGACACACTTCAGAAGGTGCGTGAGGTCGGCGGGGACAACTACAGCTACGCCAACGATTACCAGATCATCACCCGGCTGAAAGCGCTGGCGGATAGCTATGGTATCTGTCTGCTTCTTGTCCATCACACCCGAAAGCAGCAGTCAGACGATAAGTTTGATATGATCTCCGGCACCAACGGGCTGTTGGGTGCAGCGGATGGAGCGTTTCTGCTCACCAAAGAAAAACGTACCGGTAATGCCGCTTGTCTTGATGTATCCGGAAGAGATCAGCCGGATCAGCGGCTGTACCTTTTCCGCAACGAGGAAACACTTGCGTGGGAGCTGGAGCGTGTGGAAACGGAGCTTTGGAAAGCGCCGCCGGAGCCGCTGCTGGAACAGGTTTCAGCTTTTCTTTCTTCGACTGGTAAGGATTGGGCGGGAACGCCCACAGAGCTTTCGGCACTTCTCGGCGTGGATATGAAGCCCAATGCCCTGACAAGGCGGCTGAACGTCAACGCCGGACGGCTGCTGAATGAGTACGGCATCCGATATGAAAGCAGCCGCAATCGGAACGAGCGCACTGTAAAGCTTGCAGCGACAGAGCGGTCGTGACGATATGTGACGGTGTGACGATATTTCTATGAGCGGGTGCGGTATCAAAAATACCGTCACTATCGTCACACACCGTCACAGAAGTTTCGGCGGGGTGCAGGGTGACCTTTTCAAAGGGCAGCCCTGCTGGGGAGGCAACCGCAGTTGCCGGGGCAAAGCCCCATAGCCCCCTCGGAGAGCGCAATAGCATCTTTTGATGGCCGCAGGCTGTCAAAAGTGCTTTTGCGTTACTCTTGACAAGAGTAACAGAACCCCGGCTGCGGCCGGAGAAGTGAAAGGAAGTGAGATTTTATGAAGAGAACAATCAGCGCCGAGGTGGGCAAAGGCTCTGTCAACCACAACAGCCGCAAATTTCGGGCGGAGAATGTGGATGGAAGCCGCACGCACCTGAACATTGATTATTGCAATGAACGCATCCAGACGGTATACCACCAGCTTTTCGATGAGGCCCTGAAACGCTACAACGAGAAGCAAACCCGTGCAGACCGGCGCATTCCGAACTACTACGAGAAAATTCGCTCCGGCAATCAGGAGAAGCCCTTTCACGAGATCATCCTGCAAATTGGAAACAAGGAGGATATGAGCGCCACCGGCGAGTATGCGGAGCTGGCACGAACTGTACTGGATGAATACTATCGAGGCTTTCAGGAGCGCAATCCAAACCTCCGGGTGTTCTCGGCACATCTCCATATGGACGAGGCAACGCCTCATCTGCACATTGACTTTGTGCCGTTCACCACCGGGAGCAAACGAGGGCTTGATACCCGTGTGTCGCTGAAGCAGGCGCTGGCGGTGCAGGGCTTCAAGGGCGGCACTCGTGGTGCAACGGAATGGGCACAGTGGGTACAGTCCGAAAAGGAGCAGCTTGCCGCCGTGATGGAGCGGTATGACATTCAGTGGGAGCAGAAAGGGACGCACGACAAGCATCTCTCTGTTCTGGATTACAAGAAGCAGGAACGGGAGAAAGAGATTGCGGCGTTGGACAGCACCCTGGCCGAAAAGCAGGACGAGCTGGAAACGGTGCAGAATCGAATTGACAACTTCGATCAGGGGGCACATTCCATTGAGCGGTTGGAGCAGCGAATTGAGTCGGATGCAGAGTTTCAGCTCCCCGATCCACCCGCCCTGATGACCGCCAAGACCTACAAGCAGCGATTTGTTGACCCACTCATTAAGAAATTGAAAGAGGTTATCCGAGAGGTGTTCTACCACTATTACAAGGCTCTGGACAGCTATCACCGGCTGAACACCACCAACGGGCGGCTCTACCGAGAGAACGAGCATCTAACCATCGTCAATGACAAGCTCAAAGGAGAAAATGAAGTCCTACGCTCCGAATTGAAGGATTTCCGCTTCCTGCGGAAGGTCCTTGGCAGTCAGCAGATCGATAATCTGATTGCACAGGCAAAAGATATGGAGCAGCAGCGAAAGCAAACCCAGCGCACAAGGCGCAGAAATACAAATTTTGAAAGGTAGGAACAGACAATGGCAAAGACGATTTTTGAAGAAATGGGCGGTACTTACACGCAGGTTGGGGATTATCTTCTTCCTGATCTGAAACTGCCCGAGGAAGAACAGCAGCCCATCGGCGTGTGGGGACAGCGCCACCGGCGTTACCTGAAGGATCATCGACGGGCAACCTATGCGACCTTGTTCACCGGCGGAAAACTGAACAGCTACCTTGCCGACATTGACCGACAGGCGGAGGAACTATTCTCTCGGCTGGTAAAGCAGATGGCCGAGGCGGAAGGTGTCACGGAGCAACTCAAGGCAGACAACCAAATGGAGTGGGTCGGCAGGATGAATAATATCCGTAATCGGGCTATGGAGATTGTGAATAGCGAGTTGATTTGCGGTTAAAAGTATAGTGGCGGCAAGGAAATCCTTGCCGCCATTTTTGGATTTTTTCTCAAAAGCGGTCAAAGCACCTCAGATTCTATCTCCATACGGCAGAGACTTCATATAACTATCCATAGAATTAAAATCCGGTGTACCATCTGCGTTTGCTGGCAGCATTAATTCTAAATATGGTAATGTTATGTTAGCTTGTCTGCCATAACTATAACGGTATTTGTTGGCCTTAAGAACAGTTATGCAAAACAATTTGACAAGTTTACTCATAGGCTGTAATGGAATAAGCAAATATAAATCTCGACCGCTATAAAATGGTTCTTCTTGCAAAAAAGTGGAAAGAACGCTTCCGCCACCTGCACAAGTAATTAAACCTGCAGGTTGAGGTTCTTTTCCTTCAACTGGTTTAACTCGTGCACTAACTCCATTATTAGATTCTGTACGAGCAACAAAATTTATTGCATCGGGATCACCATCTTCAGCTTCTATACAGGTGTTCAGTTCCATATTTATGCCGTATTTAACTTCAAACAATTCATTCACTTTAAAGTCTTTCCAGGTCTCAACACCAAGTGTATGTGATCCGTACCCCCCCCGGTTAGCGGTAGCTAATGGCTTGTGATTGAGAGACTTAATATAGCTTTCCATATAGTCCCAATCAGGCGTATTATCAGCGGCGGCAGGAAGTTTCAGCATAGTATTTGAAATCAGTTCCATTTTGAAAGCTCTGCCATAGCTGTATTTATATTTTTCCTGCTTAAGTATTGAAATGATAAACAGTGCTGTATGCAGATTAATCCAATCAGCACGACAAATAACCATATGATCTCCGCATACGAAGTCCTCGCCCTGATAAAAGCAGGTTGCTGTCGTATCGCCAATGGCAATAGCATTTGCTTTTTCAATACCTGAGAGGCCATTATTCAAAACATAGCAATCACAACCATTGTTCATTTCTGTTCTGGAAACAAAACGAATTGTGTTGTCAAGGGGGACATCGTAGCATTCAAGTTCACCTTTTACGTGAGCTTCAGCCTTATACATTTCCGAAAACAAATCCCCAAGGCGGAATTCTTTCCAGCTGTCTACATTAAGATTCATAAATATGCCCTTCCTTCACAAGATAGGCGAGATAATCATTTATTGTTTGCTGAAAATCCCGTTCTGAAAGCTTTGTATAATCTGTTTTCATATATGCTTCACACAACCACTCATCGTCACCGCTGACTTTATGTGTGGCAGAAAGACCATCGACAGAACGGCGGTTTCTGTATAGCTCTATCCATTCTTTCTCAATTTCTACCCAACGGCTCTTTCCGGTGGTCGAATCAACCTGCTCTACTCGGCCAAGATTCTTTTTCTTTTTGAAGCCATCATCTTTACAATATCCGAAGAATGTATCAGGGTTGGAAATATCGGTGTGCTTTATTCCAATTTTGAAAACCATACAGCAAGCAGAAGCACTTGCTCCTGGGTAGAATATTTCATTTGGAAGGGTAAATACGGCATCGAGGGTATTTTCCTCAAGGATTTCTCTTTTGAGTCGGGCTATTTCGCCGCTGGTACCGATAGCACAGGCAACGGGAAGCAATACTGCCAGTTTTGCCTGATGATTGATAGAATTTAGCGTGTCAGCCAAATACTTTACAAAATATAATCCTTTTGACGGATCTTCTTTTTTGTCCCTTGCCCAAGTATCAACATAGACCTTCGGAAGATGGACTCGTTGGCCATTATACGGAGGATTCATCAGAATCACATTCGGTTTTGCTTCCTTGATCCACTCCGCCAATGCAAAGCAGCTTCCCTTTACAATGTTAGAATTGCCGTCCGAGTGAATGAGCATATTCGTTGTGGCAAGGCCATACACATTTTCATCAAACTCGATACCGAAAATCTGATGCTTTTTCACTTCTTCCTGCTCAGCAGCAGTAGCGCAGTCATCCAACGCCTGAGTCATTGCTCTTACAAGGAAAGAGCCACTTCCGCAGCAAGGATCGAGTACGACGGAATGCTTATTTACACCCGTTATTTTTGCCATAAAATCTGTAACGTGGTCAGGTGTGAAGGCTTGGTTTTTATCCGACTTGCCAACATATTTGTTAAATGTGACAAAGAACAGATTCAGCAAATCCTGTCCGGAGGTGCTCTTGTCATTGATAAAAGGCAATATGTTATCTTCGATGAACTTTAATATTTCCCTGAAAGCAGCGATGTTAAGCTGTCTGACATACTGGTCTCCGAGGACATTTCTGTTAAGCAGAGCCAGCTTTTCTGCTTTGTTAATATCCGAGTTGAGTAGGTCTTCCAATACCTCTTTGATTCGGGTTCGAATCTGTGCAGCGGTCAGCGAGGGCGTGGAATAGTCGAGACCGTTTTTTAACGCAAGGAGGCACGTTCCAACAAACTGACTACGCAGTTTTTCAGGAATGCTATGGCGATGCAGCATTTCATTGAGTTTATAGGTGTTCTGCATCACCTTTTCCTTATCGTTGATCTTTGATGTATAAAAATCAACATATTCGTCCATTGTACGAAGCGCCGTTTCTTTCGGCATCAGATCACCGTCGGAAATAACGCCGCGCCAAACCTTGACATTATCATTTATTGTGTTAGCAAGTATGGCAATGATTTTATTCCCAGTCAGTGCCTTTTCATATTCGACATAAGCGGATAATTGTTCTTCATCTGCTGCTGTAAAATTCTGTTTTGTTTCTATGAGGACAGAAATGTTATCCTTAACAAAACGAATATCCAACTTTTCAAATCTGCGGCCCGCACTATTTTGAATGGGCGCAAAAGTCAGCGAGGCAGCAGAAAATGCCTTGGGATAACTGTATTCATCGTTTTCAATATTACTTGTTAGATATGCTCTGCCAACTGTCGAAATCATATCAGCTCTAATCATAATTCTGCACCCCTATTTTTACTCCATTTTCCACTTGACGCAGACCAGCAGTCCGAATATTCTACGAGCTGTACTGCCGCAGCAAACGGGCTATTCAAAAAAGCATCTATCGTTCTCAGCGCGACATTGAAATCATCGGTCTTTGTATCGATCTTCCGGCAGAAGGCTTTCCACTTCTTCTGCATTGCATCGTCGCTGCCAAAGGCCATGACCTGCTCAAACTGCTCCACCGTGAACTTGTGTCCACGGTTTTCAAAGGTCTTTTTCAGCGCTTCCGTCAGCGTTGCACCGTTGAAATCGAACTTGTTTGCAAGATAATAGAGATCGTAATAGTCCTTCATTCGGCTGGAAAATTCCATCAGACTGAGTATTGCATCCAACTTCTCGGCAACTGTCGTTTCCAGCGAGTAGGTATTGACCGTCGGTGCCTCAAAACCGTCAAGCTGCGTTGGTATCTTCCGCTTTTCCTGTCTCGGCACGATGACATCGCCTACGCCGAAATCAATGCCAAAAGGAGTTTTTGTGTTCTTTATCCTTGCTACGAGGGAAGCACCAATACCGGCGTACTTCTTTGCCACAGCAATGGGAGCCACATTTTTGATTTCAAATGTGATAAAATCGTTGCCTGTTTCGGTTGCAATGATCTCCTCCAATATCGCCTGGAGCTGTTCCGGTGTATTGGGCATCTTTCTGAGCAGAAAATCCACATCAGCCGTAACACGGCTATCGAAATCCGTGAGGGAATAGAGGAACAGTCCGCCTTTGAGAACCAGGTTTTCCGCATATTTTGACTTTTCCAGTCGGCGCAGGAACTCTTCCTGGCAGAAAAGCTGTAAGCAGAGCTGATAGCTTCTGCCGCTTTTTGCGGCTTTGTTTTTGAGCCGTGCAAGCACGGATGCAGCCACGTCAGCCATTCAGCAGCACCTCCATCACACTCATCATTTTCTTATAAACACCCATTTCCTTTGCGTATTTGGAAAGATTGGCAAGGTTTTTCTTTTCATCCGCCACATAAGCATTGACGGCTTTGTTGAATATCTCGTTATCCAGCTTCGTGCGGTACTTGAAGCAGTCGCAGACGGTGCGTTCACGGTCATAGACCGGAAGCGTTACGCCATTGAAGGTGCCAGTTGTTTCCCCCAGGTGATACATCGGATTCTGCACATAATACGCTTTCACCGGCACTTCCGTCTGAATCGCCTTCACCGTTCTGGAATAAGAGCGTGGGACGGCAATCGACCATTCTCTGGGCGCAAAGTCGCTATAGCCGTAGTAGAACAGAGCTGATTCCACGCAGATGACCCCGTGCGTCATCAGTTTCGAAAGGATAAGCTCCTCTTTGGGCTCGTCCCCGACAGCCAGCTTGTAATACCCTTTCTTCACACGCTCGAGATACCCCTGCTTACAAAGCGCATATACATCTTGGTCTTTGAGTCCGGCAGAAATGAAATCCGATTTCTTTGCAATTTCTCCGATGGCATCAAAAACTTCATTAACGATATCGTACTTGCTCAACCTGTCACCAACTTTCTTCACGCAATATTTGCATTATGCGTGTTTATATTATAATGCCCAGGCCCTCAAAAATCAATATGTTTTGCACGCTTTTTGAAAATGTTGCGTGTAATTTTGAAAAGCGGTATTGCAATTCAAAGAGCACAGCGCTATAATATCCATACAGATTGGATCTACACCAACCTATCTGCCTGACAACACAATGACAACAGGAATTATGATACACCGTAATTCTTGAATAATCTAAGCAATCCCGATAATCGGAGCTAAACGGTCTATACAAAACTGTTTAGGTCATGGTTTCAGGGAGCGAGTGGGAATAAGGAGCGCTGTCGGGCCGAGCGGCCTCGCCCTTCTTCTGGGATGAACGGTGGTTAAGTGGGAATACTGCTGGAGAAAATGGGGAATACAGCTGTTTTGAAGGCGCTCAAAAGCTGTATATAACGGAGGAGGAAGCGCATGCCTAAAATCAAACAGAATATACTGTGTCTTATGTCAGCATTTTTATCCTTGTGGGCCCTAACGTCTATGCTGAAGCTCGATGCCGGTCGGTATCCCATCAGCAACAGTGTTTTTTCAGTCGTGCTTTTTGTCGGCCTCTTTTGGCTGATACGGGCCGCCTATTTGCGCATAAACAAGCGGTTGGCTGTGGTGTCCGGTGTGTTCGGCTTTTTCTTTTCGGCTTTTATGATATGCGGCGCCAATATCCTGCAGCGGCAGTATGCCTTTTTAAATAAACCGTTTACATGGCTGCGTATTCTTGCCGGCGTCCCGCTGTTCATGGCGCTGATCGTCATGATTTTGACGACGCTCCCCAAGTGGAATGCGGTCACAAAGATTTCAAAGCTGGAAAATTTTTCCACACGTGTTTTCGGGTGGAAAAAGGTGTTTTTTATCAGCTGGCTGCTCATTTTTTTGGCATGGGTTCCCGGTTTGATCGCTTCTTTCCCTGGCATATATGCCTATGACAGCGTTTATCAAATCGGGTATTATCTTTCCGGCTCCATTTATTTGCACCATCCGTTGATCCATACCTATCTCTTAGGGTTCTGTGTGGTGACTCTGGGCAATCTCTTTGGCAGCCCGGAAATCGGCATGCTTGTTTATTCCCTGTTTCAAATGCTCTGTCTTTCCGCGACGTTTGCCGCCATCTGTTATTATATGGCGCGCAGGAATACATCCGTATTGATTCGGGCGGCGTTTTTACTGATTTTTATGTTTTTGCCGGTAAATGCGTTAATGTCTTTTTCCGCAACCAAAGACGTCATTTTTTCCGCTCTTTTTGCTCTAATGATTTTGGGTCTATTGCTTATAGCCGAAAGTCCGTCCCTTTTAAAAAAGAACCTATTTTGTTTGGTATGCGTCCTAGTCACTTTCTTCATGATGATTTTCCGCAGCCAAGGCATTTATATTTTCTTTTTTGGTATGATTTTTTGTTTTATATGGCTCAGAAAGCAATGGAAGAGAGTATTGGCCATTTTTTCAGCGTGTGTGGTTTTGTTCCTGGTATACTCGGGACCGATCACCACTTTGTGCAAAGGGAAAAAATTTGACGGTTTGAGAGAAATGATGAGTATCCCGTGCATGCAGTTGTCCCGGGTCATGCTTTACGCGCCCGATAAGCTCACCGCGGAAGAAAAAGAAATTATTGAAGACTACATTCCGGGCTATAAGCACTATTCCACCTTCACCTCGATTTCGGATTCTATGAAAAACACGTTTAATGCGGCGCGTTTTCGCGAGAAGCCCGGCGAATTTATCAAACTGTGGGCGCGTATTGGTTTGCGATGTCCCACTACGTATATTGACGCTTTCCTGCGCATCACCGTTGGCTTATGGTATCCAGATATGAATTACCGGGATCCAGGGGCGTATCATCCGTATTGGGAATATATATCCACTCAGCAAAATGCTCAAGGCTCCTTTTTCATTGTTGAAAGAACCCCGCCGTCCGGCATGGAATGGCTGTCGAACTTTTACGACACGCTGACGTATAAAAATAGCTATCAGAAGATTCCGGTTATATCCATGCTGTTTAGCTCTGGGTTTATGGTTTGGATTGTTTTTCTATATATAGCGTGGTGCCTTTATCAGAGAAAATACAGATACCTGGTTCCTGCCAGCTTCCTGGTTGCTCTATGGCTGACCCTGCTTCTGGGACCGGTAGTTTTGTATCGCTATGTATATCCCATTGTTATGTCGGTTCCTCTGCTCATCAGCTTTGTCTTAACCGAGGAAAGCGCGTCCCAAGAAAGAACCAATCAATAACCGTGAAAGGAAATCTTTATGGATACAATCGCTGTTTTAATTCCCTGCTATAACGAAAGCCAAACAATTGAAAAAGTTGTCACCGATTTCAAGAAGGTTCTGCCGGAAGCTGTCATTTACGTCTATGACAACAATTCCTCCGATCATACGGATAAAATCGCGGAAGCAGCGGGTGCGGTTGTGCGTCATGAATATCAGCAAGGCAAAGGTAATGTCATTCGCCGCATGTTTCGAGAAATTGATGCCGCTTGCTATATTATGGTAGACGGCGACGATACGTATCCGGCTGAAAACGCCAGAGAAATGGCGGATTTGGTGTTGAACAAACAGGTTGATATGGTGGTCGGCGACCGTCTGTCTTCCACGTATTTCACGGAAAATAAGCGGCCGTTTCATAACATGGGGAATCGGCTCGTTCGTTCCAGCATCAATGCGCTGTTTTCAAGCAGGATCAAGGATATCATGACCGGCTATCGCGCTTTCAGCTTCCAGTTTGTCAAAAGCTTTCCCGTGCTGTCCCGCGGTTTTGAAATCGAAACCGAAATGAGCATTCACGCGGTGGACAAAAATATGTCGGTGGACAACGTCGTTATTGATTATCGGGACAGGCCTCAGGGCAGTGTATCCAAGCTCAATACGATTTCTGACGGCTTGTCCGTACTGAAAACCATATTCGATCTATGGAGAAATTACAGGCCTTTTCATTTTTTCACGGTTCTTGCCGCTGTACTGACGGTTATCGATGCTCTCGTGTTCATACCGGTAGTTTTAGTTCCCTATATCCGGACCGGACTGGTCCCGAATTTCCCAACGCTCATCGTCTGCGGCTTTGTAATGGTTGCCGCTCTCATGGCTTTTTTCAACGGCATGGTTCTGGACGCCATTATTAAAAAGGAAAAGCGGGAATATGAATTCCGTCTGCAGCTGCTGGAAAGCATGCGCCGGCGGCAGGGTAAGGATTAACACGTACAAAAAAGCGAGCGGTAACCCGCTCGCTTTTTTATGACCAAATCATAGCGCAGGACATATTTTTGTCACAGCTTATTTAAAAAATTCCTCATTCTTCTCCAACCAACCGACACATAAGGGGCCTATACTAAAACCATGACGAGGGGATACTTCCCCCCACCTGGTTAACAACAAAAAGGAGGAAACCCTTATGTATAATCCCTATCAGCCTATCGGCCCGGATAACCAGCCCGATAATACCGTCCAAACCGGATGGACCCGCGTGGAAACCGCCTCCGCCGACAATCCGCAGTCGGAATCCCCGGCTCCCCCGCCCGCCGCCTATGTTCCCTGGGCCGCGGCCCCGCAACCGCCGGCGCCCCGTGAGAAGCCCCGCCGCGACCGCCGCAAAAGCGCTTTTGCCGCCGTAATGGCCGCCTGCATGGTTTTCTCCCTGGGCTGCGGCTTCGGCGGCGGTTATCTCGCCAGCCGGCTGAACAGTACCGCCTCGTCCTCCGGCGCCTCGGGCGGCCAGCCCGTTTTCTATCAGTCGGTCTCCAACAACACCAATAAGGGCAGTCTCTCGGTGGCTGAGGTGGCCGCCAAAGCTGCCGATTCGGTGGTGGAAATCAACACCGAAACCGTGTCGAGCAGCTTTTACGGCGGTCAGCGGGTCAGCCAGAGCGCGGGCAGCGGCGTCATCCTGTCGGCCGACGGCTATATCGTCACCAACAATCACGTTGTCGCCGGCGCGGACAGCATCACCGTGCGCACCCGGGACGGTAAGTCCTACGCCGCCAATCTGGTGGGCACCGATCCCGATACCGACCTGGCCGTTCTCAAAATCGAGGCCAGCGGCCTGACCCCCGCGGTGCTGGGCAGCTCCGACGACCTGGTCGTGGGCGAAACCGCCGTTGCCATCGGCAACCCCCTGGGCGAGCTGGGCGGCACCGTCACCAGCGGCATCATCAGCGCCCTGAGCCGGGAAGTCACCATCGATAATCAAACCATGACCCTGCTGCAGACCAACGCGGCCATCAACCCCGGCAACTCCGGCGGCGGCCTGTTCAACAGCAATGGGGAGCTTGTCGGCGTCGTCAACGCGAAATACGCCAAGGAAGGCGTGGAAGGCCTGGGCTTCGCCATCCCGATAAACACCGCCAAGCCCGTCATCGAACAGCTTATCAGCCAGGGCTATGTCTCCGGCCGCGTGGATACTGGCTTCACCCCCATTGACCTGACTGACGAGGCCACCGCTATGCAGTACCGCGTCAGCCGCACTGGTGTCTATGTCTATGAAGTGACCACCAATACCGACGGCTTCCAGTCGGGCGACCTGCTTCTTTCCATCGATGGGAAGGATATCGACTCGATGAGCGACTACAACGCGGCCCTGCAAGGCCGCAGCGTGGGCGACCAGCTCGCCGTGGTCGTCCTCCGAGGCAACCGGCAGCTGCCCCTCACCCTGACCCTCCGGGACGCCAACGCCTCCGCCGCGCAAGGCAGCGGCATCTGAACCAGCCGATCAACAAGACCGGGAACGGATTCGTCCGTTCCCGGTCTTGCATTTCGTCGTGGAATCCAGTATGATAAGCGCAGGCGTGCGCCATTTCATCATCCCGCGCTTATGGGGCGAACAGGGTGCAGCCCATGGCCTTGAACTGCCGGATTTTTTCGTCGATCAGCGCCTCGCTGACCCGAAATTTCGTCGCCAGACAGGTCTTGCACAAAAACGTCTCCGCCCCCCGGTTGACCAGCTTTTTATGGGCGCCGATTTCGTCGGCCGTCAGCCGGCGGCCGCACTGATAGCACGTGTCCATCCTAGCGGGCGTCGACGACGCGGGCGCGGAAGATCCGGCAGTCGTGGGGCTGGATGACCTCGCGATACAGGTAATCCTGCGGCGCGGCGGTCTTGCCGCTCCAAAGTTCCCGCATCTCCAGGGTTTTGCCGCACACGCGGCCCAGTCCCATGTCCGCCAGGGTGAACTGCGGGCCGCGCACCTCGTCCGTCATGTTGAACATGCCGATGGCGAAGTCGCCGCCCTCCAGCAGCTTGACGATGACCGGGGTGTCGGCGCCGCCCGAGATGATGTAGGGCTGACGGCAGGCGGGATCCTGATTGACGGCCAGCACGTCGGCGTTGGTCAGGATATCCAGGGACTCCTGGCGGATGTTCCGGATGTCGCAGCCGATCATCAGCGGGGAATTGAGCATCGCCCACAGCGTGAAATGGGTGCGGTACTCCTCGAAGGTGCAGCCGCCCATGCCCACGTTGCCGGCGCCGTCCATGCCGACCACCAGCATGTCCATGTCGTTGAAGCAGCCGGTCCCGTTGTAGGCCTGGATGTCCACCTGTTGGTTGAACAGGGACTTGATGGATTCCCAGTTGTCAAAAATATCCCCGGTGGAACGCCACATACCCGCGCCGGTGGTTTTGATCCAGCTCTTGGTGTCCTCCGCGCCCCAGCTGCACGCGCTGAACAGAATGTCCCGCCCGCAGTTCGCCAGCGCCGCACCCATGCGTTTGTACAGAATGTGCCCCGGCACGTGAGCGGGCCGGTTGCAAAAGTCGTATTTCAGAAAATCCACGCCCCACGAGGCGAAGGTGGCCGCGTCGATAAACTCATACTCGAAGCTGGAGGGATAGCCCGCGCAGGTCTGGTTGCCGGCGCAGGAATACATGCCGAACTTCAGCCCCTTGCCGTGGACATAATCGGCCAGCGCCTTCATGCCGGAGGGGAACTTTTCATGACTGGGCACCAGCCGGTGGCTGTCGTCCCGTTCCTTTTCCGCCCAGCAGTCGTCGATGACCAGATAGGTGTAGCCCGCGTCCCGCAGGCCGGTGGACACCATGGCGTCCGCCGTGTCGCGCACCAGCTGCTCGTTGATATTCTCGCCGAAGGTGTTCCAGGTGTTGAAGCCCAGTGCCGGTAAATTCTTGACCATGATTCTGACCCCGTTTCCTCGTTAGTCTGATCCCCCGCGGACGGGTGACCGATCGGGTTCATTCTAACACGGAAGCCCCGGGTTTTCTATCTCCTATCGTTCCCACCATATGGAATATCGTACCATGATTCCCCCGCGCCATGCCCGGCGGAAAGGATGAGTCGTCATGATGGAGCTGATAAATGCCCCCGGCTGGGCCCGCAATGTCTATCCCGTCACCTACCTGAGCGGCAGCACCCAGGACTGCGCCGACCTGCACAGCTTCGGCCCCGGCATGCGGGAAATTTATATTCTGCACTATGTCCTGCGGGGCCGGGGCGTGTTCGAGGAAAACGGCAGGGTCTTTCCGGTGGAAACCGGCGGCACCTTCTTGGTGCGGCCCCGGGCCGTCATTCGCTACGCCCCCGACCCCGCCGATCCCTGGGAATATATCTGGGTGGACTTCTGCGGCAGCGAGGCCGCCGCCCTCCTGAGGCAGACCGGCTTCTCCTTCGGCTGTCCCGTGGCCCCGCCCCTTCCCCGGGAGGAGATGGAGCCGCTTTACCGCCGGATTCTCGCTGCCGGGGACGGCCATAAGGAGTACCACCAAGCCCGGGCCACTGGCTATCTCCATGTGCTGCTGAGCACCTATATGGAGAAATTCCCGCCCGATCGGCCGATGGACGACGGCTATGGCTATGTGCAGAGCGCCCTGCAGTTCATTACCACCCGTTACCACCGGCCCCTGTCGGTGGAGGATATCGCCGCCCATCTCGGCATCAGCCGCACCCACCTGTTCCGGCTGTTCCACCGGTTCCTGGCCGTTTCCCCCAACGAATACCTGGCCCGCTTCCGCGTGCAGAGCGCCTGCGCCATGCTTTCAAGCAGCAACCTGTCCGTTAAAAGCATCGCCCACGCCGTGGGGTATGAGGATCAGCTGTATTTCTCCAAGGTGTTCCGCCGGCTGACTGGCGAGACTCCCACCGGCTACCGCCAGTCCCATCCCCCGGCTGAATGACGGGCGCGCCGATCCTCAGCTGGTGTAATCCTCCAGCAGTCGCTGCAGCTCCTTGTCGTCGTATACTGGGATTCCCTGGTGCAGCCGCTCCTGCTCCTCGGCGGGCAGGCTGGCGACATAGACGTCGAATACCTGATCCGGCCGGGACTGCCCCGCCAGGAATACCGCCACCTGTCCCTCGTACTGCCCGATGGTGTACAGTGCCTGCACCGAAGTGGACGACGCCGGATCGGCGGGCCCCCGCGCCCCCACGAGCAGCAGGGTGGTGATGGCGCCCAGGGACAGCGCGGCCGCGGCAATCAATATGGTCAGACGGCGATGTATCGTTTTCATGCCAGCACATCCTTCTCAGGCGGAGCGGCCGGAACCGGCCGCCTGCCTTTTGTTTTGATAAAAAAGTTCTCTGCACCTACTATTCTTTCCCAATCTGGGGCAAAATATCCAGGGGCGCTTTCTCAAAAAGGTTACGAAGCTGTATCCGTAGGGGTCGAAACTCTTACAGTTTTGATATTTGACTTTTTCCTTGCGGTGCTATAAGATAGGGAAAGACCAAATGTTTCCTCGGCCAGTCCGTACGGCGGGTTCGCGCCTGCCGTAACATACCGCCGGGGCCCCCCGTATTTTAATAGAGTAAGGAGGCAAGACAGATGGCTGATTCCCGCAAATCCGGAAAATGGCGCGCCGTGATGAAAAAAACCGCCGTGCGCCATACCCTGAAGGCTGTCTCCGCCGTCTTCAAGTGCCTGATGACCATCCTGCTCATCGGCGTGATCACCGCCACCATGGTGGGCTGCGTGATGGTCGTGTACGTGATGATCAACTTCAAGGATAACGACGGCATTCCCACTGAGCTGGGCCAGATGTCCATGAAGGCCACCACCACCGTGGAGGTGCAGAACGACAAGGGCGAATGGGAAGTGTTCCAGCAGCTCAAGGGTACCAACAGCATTTGGGTGGACGGGGATGAGATTCCCCAGTGCATGAAGGACGCCGTGGTCGCTATCGAGGACGAACGGTTTTACGATCATTACGGCGTGGACTGGAAGCGGACGATTTCCGCCTTCGCCAACCTGATTTTCCACTTCAGCTCCACCGAATACGGCGGATCCACCATCACCCAGCAGCTGATTAAAATCACCACCCAGGACGACGATCACAGCATCGAGCGGAAAATCACCGAGATTCTCCGCGCCATCGAGATGGAGAAGAATTATTATACCAAGCCGGAAATCCTGGAGGCGTACCTGAACAACCTGCCCCTGACCGGTGACATCGTGGGCGTGGGCGCGGGCGCGCAGTATTATTTCGGCAAGGACGTGAGGGATTTGTCCATTGCCGAGGCGGCCGTCATCGCCAGCATTACCCAGAACCCCAGCAAATACAACCCGTATACCCGCCCCGAAAACATCCGCGCCCGGCAGCGCCTGGTGCTCCAGAAGATGTATGAGCTGGAATTTATCACCGAGGAAGAGTATAAGCAGGCGCGCGGCGAGGAGCTGCACTTTAAAAACGGCCTCAAGCACGCCGCCGTGGAAGACTACTACATGGATTTGCTTGTGGAGGACGTCATCGCGGATCTCATGGATGTCAAGGGTTATACCTACCGCATGGCCCAGAACATGGTGTATCACGGCGGCCTGACCATCCGCTCCGCAGAAAAGCCCGCCCAGCAGAAGGCCGTGGAGGAAATTTACGCCAACGAAAAGAATTTCCCCAAATCCATCGCCAAAGATAAAGAGGATCCCCAGGCCGCCATCTTCATCATGGATTATTCCGGCCGTGTGGTGGCCACCGTCGGCGGCCGTGGGGAGAAAACCGCCGACCGGGTGCTCAACCGATCCACCCAGTCCAAGCGGCAGCCCGGCTCCTCCATGAAACCGGTATCCGTCTACGGCCCCGGTATCTTCTATAATGTGATTCACTACTCCTCCCTGGAGCGGGACGCCTGGCTCAAGGAAGTAAACGGAAAGAAGTGGCCGGTCAACTACCGCAAAAAGGCCGCGGATAACGGCAATGTGCTGCTCAACTACGCCGTGCAGGAATCCCTGAACACCGTGGCTGTCCGCGTGGTGGAGAAGCTCACCCCGCAAAAGGCCTTTGATTTCGCCACCAACACCCTGCATCTGTCCACCCTGGTCAAATCCCGGTCCACCGACCGGGGCATCGTCTCGGACATCGACCTGGCCCCCATGGGCCTGGGCGGCCTGACCGATGGCGTGTATGCCCGGGATATGGCCGCCGCCTACGCCGTGTACGGCGGCGGGGGCCAATACAACAAGCCCTATACCTATTACGAGGTCAGCCGTGCCGCCTCCGGCGGTGAAAAGGAGATCCTGCTCCAAAAGGGCCCCCAGAACATCCAGACCATTGACGAGGGCACCGCCTACGTTATGAACCGCATCCTCCAGCAGGTTATCACCAAGGGCACCGGCTACAACGGTGTCGGCAACCAGTGGAAGGGATGGGAGGTCTTCGGCAAAACCGGTACCACCAGCGACGATAAGGACGTGTATTTCTGCGGCGGCACCGCTTACTACGTGGGTGCCTCCTGGTTCGGCTACGACTATAATAAGAGCCTCAACAGCTCCCAGACCCTGTATGCCAAAAAGCTGTGGAGCCAGGCTATGAAGGCCCTGCATAAAGGCCTGGAGCCGAAATCCTTCGACAAGAAGGGCAACACCCAAGAGCTGCAGTATTGCACCCAGACCGGCCTCATCGCCACCGCCGGCTGCCCCAAAGCGACTGGTGTGTAAAAGAGTGACAACACCCCCGGCCCCTGCACCGTCCATGGCGGCGGCTCTCCCGCCGCCAACCCGCCGGCGGGTACCACTCAGGCCGGCGCGACCACCACCAGCGTCCCGGCCACCACCAGCACCCCCGCC
>ERZ772876.1369-NODE-1369-length-25373-cov-9.203215_pt1 | contig 25373 bp, 17 predicted proteins | sample MGYA00580584_ERZ772876 | MGnify/ENA primary metagenome ERZ772876 (study PRJEB29015, sample SAMEA2737728) | human gut metagenome | biome: human gut; feature: human-associated habitat; material: faeces | place: China | collected 2012 ... | reverse complement strand
CGCAGCTGCCGGAGCGGTGCTTAAGCCGCAAGGCGGGAATTGTGCGGTGTTGCCAGTATAATCCCAGAGGGTTCTGGTATTGATAAGCCGTAAGGAGAGGGATACTTTTGATGAAACTTACTAAAAAAGAATTTGAAAAAATTCTCAAAGACAAGGTCGTCAGCGAATGCGGCGTCACGTTGGACGTTGCTTCCGCCGAGCAGATCTACCGCTGCATGGCAATGATCGTTCGTCAGATCATGTCTGACCGCCAGAAGCAGTTCCAGGCCAAGACCTTGGGCGAAGGCAAAAAACAGGTCTATTACCTCTGCATGGAGTTCCTGATGGGCCGCAGCCTGCGCACCAGCCTGTTCAACCTGGGCCTGAACGAAGTTGCCGAGCAGGTTCTGGCTGACGCCGATATCAAGATCGACACCATTTATGAGCAGGAGCCTGATGCAGGCCTCGGCAACGGCGGCCTGGGCCGTCTGGCTGCCTGCTACCTGGATGGCATGGCTACCGACTGCATCCCCGGCACCGGCTACTCTATTTTGTATGAGTACGGCATCTTCAAGCAGAAGATCGTGGACGGCTGGCAGCAGGAAACCGCTGACAACTGGCTGCCCGGCGGCCAGGTGTGGATCAAATCCCACCCCGACCAGGCACAGGAGATCCGCTTTGACGGCCAGGCTATCGAGACCTGGGAGGGCGGTTTCCACCATGTCAAGTACGAAAACTACAACTCTGTCATTGCTGTTCCCAACGATATGTATGTTGCCGGTTACGGCACGCAGGGCGTTTCCAAGCTGCGCCTGTGGCAGGCCAAGGCACCCAGCTTTGATATGAGCAGCTTCAACGCCGGCAACTATAACACCGCTATCAGCCAGTCTGCTTCCGCAGAGCTGATCTCCAAGATCCTGTACCCCAACGATAACCACACCGAAGGCAAGATCCTTCGCCTGCGCCAGCAGTACTTCTTCAGCGCTGCTTCCGTTGCCGATATCCTGGGCAACCACCTGAACCAGTACGGCACCCTGGAAAACCTGCCGGATAAGATCGCCATCCAGCTGAACGATACCCATCCGACCATTGCCATCCCCGAAATGATGCGCATTTTGCTGGATGAGTGCAGCTATGAATGGGATGCAGCTTTCGACATCTGCCGCAAGGTCTTTGCTTACACCAACCACACTGTCATGAGCGAGGCTCTGGAAAAGTGGAACGTGGATATCTTCCGCTCCACCCTGCCGCGTATCTGGCAGATCGTGCAGGAAATGGACCGCCGCTGCCGTGCTGACCTGGAGAAAGCCTTCCCCGGCGACCAGGGCAAGATCAACTACATGGCAATCATTGGCGACAACCAGGTCCGCATGGCCAACATCTGCGCCTACACCTGCCATTCCATCAACGGCGTTTCCAAGCTGCACAGCGAGATCATCAAGGACAGCGTGTTCCATGATTACTTCCTGTATAAGCCGGAAGCATTCAAGAACGTTACCAACGGCATCGCTTACCGCCGCTGGTTGCTGGCTGCCAACCCCGGCCTGACCAAGCTGCTGGAAGATTCCATCGGCCCCGGCTTCAAGCAGGATGCTTCCGAGCTGAAGAAGTTCGAGAAGTTTGCCGACGATTCCGCCATGCTGGATAAGCTGGCCGCCGTCAAGCGCGCCAACAAGGTGAACTTTGCCAACTATCTGGAAAAGACCACCGGCCAGGTCATTGACCCGGATTCTATCTTTGACTGCCAGGTCAAGCGCATGCACGAGTACAAGCGCCAGCACCTGAACGCCATGAACATTGCCGCTGAGTACCTGTACCTGAAGGCAAACCCGAACGCTGATTTTGTGCCCAAGACCTATATCTTCGGCGCCAAGGCTGCCCCCGGCTACTACATGGCCAAGCAGATGATCCGCATGATCTGCAAGCTGGGCAAGCTGATCGACGAGGATCCCGCTGTCCGCGGCAAGCTGCGCATCGTCTACCTCGAGGACTACTGCGTCAGCCTGTCCGAGCGCCTGATGCCCGCCTCCGAGGTCTCTGAGCAGATCTCTCTGGCCGGCACCGAGGCATCCGGCACCGGCAACATGAAGTTCATGCTGAACGGCGCGATCACGCTGGGCACGCTGGACGGCGCGAACGTTGAGATCGCCGACGCTGCCGGCCACGAGAACGAGATCATCTTCGGTATGCTGACCCCCGAGGTCAACGCGCTGAAGGGCATGGGCTACCACCCGAACGCCTTCATCAACGGCGACAACACCGCGATGGCAGTTCTGGACTTCCTGGAGAAGGGCTGGAACGGCGAGAACTTCAGCGAGGTCACCAGCAACCTGCGCAACTCCGACCCGTACATGGTCATGGCGGACTTCAAGGACTACCGCCGTGCCCAGCACGACCTGCAGGAGCTGTACCGCGACAAGCAGAAGTGGAACCACATGAGCCTGAAGAACATCTCCAACGCAGGCATCTTCAGCGCAGACCGTTCCATCATGGACTATGCGCGTGACATCTGGGGCGCTACTCCCGTCAAATAATCTGGTTATCTGATTTTTGCCGTGCCCTGTTCGGGGCACGGCTTTTTTGTGCAGGCTTCCCCATCGGGGGAAGCTGTCACCGAAGGTGACTGATGAGGGCCAAGTCTGCCCTGCCGCCCTTTTGCCGGGCCATAGCGGCAGGCTCTCCCCTCATCCGGCCCTCCGGGCCACCTTCTCCCCCAGGGGAGAAGGCTTTACGCTAACGTAAAGGGGAGACTTCCATGTCCCACACATTCTACAACAGCCTCGACCTCACCTGCAAATCCCCGTTCGGGGCGGTGAAGGCCGGTCAGCCTGTGACCTTCAACCTGACCGTGCCGGAGGACCTCGGCTACGTTGACCCGCATCTGGTGCTGACGAAAGACTGCGAGGACCCCGTCCACTACCGCATGGAGTTCACGGGCCAGACACCCAAGGTCAACCACTTCGCGCTGACCGTCACGCCGACGACCTCGGGGCTGTACTTTTATCACTTTGACCTCTACACCGACTTCCGCCGCATCTACCGCACGCCGGGCGGTGAGGGTGTGCTCAGCTGGACTGACGGTCAGGACTGGCAGCTGACGGTCTACGAGCCGGACTTCAAGACGCCCGACTGGCTGAAAAACGGCACGATGTATCAGATTTTCCCGGACCGCTTCTGCGAGGGAAAGCCTAACAAAGCGATGCCGTTTGCAGACCGCATCTACCGCGCCGACAAGACCGGCGAGCCGTATTTCTGGCCCACCGAGCAGAGCGAGGGCTACCTGAACATGGACTATTACGGCGGCGACTTCGCGGGAATCCAACAAAAGCTGCCGTACCTGCGCGATTTAGGCGTGACCTGCATCTACCTGAACCCGATTTTTGAGGCCCACGCCAACCACCGCTACAACACGGCGGACTACCTCAAGGCCGACCCGCTGCTGGGCACGAACGAGGAGTTCAGCGCCCTGTGCGCCGCTGCCGCCAAGGAGGGCATCCGCATCATCCTGGACGGCGTGTTCAGCCACACGGGATCGGATTCCCGCTACTTCAACCGCGAGGGCCGATACGGCCCGGGCGGCGCGTACCGGGACCGCAGCTCTCCCTACCGCAGCTGGTACGACTTTGACTCGGGCTATCCCTGCGGCTACCGCAGCTGGTGGGGCTTTGAGACGCTGCCCGAGGTGCAGGAGGAATCCCCCTCCTACGTGGAATTTATCTGCGGCAAGGGCGGCGTCATCGACACCTGGCTGAATCTGGGCGCGTCCGGCTTCCGGCTGGACGTAGCCGACGAGCTGCCCGACGATTTTATTGAAAAAATTCGCGCTGCCGTCAAATCCCACGGCGAGGACAAGCTGCTGCTGGGCGAAGTGTGGGAAGATGCGACGACGAAGGAGGCCTTTGGCCGCCGCCGCACCTACCTGCGCGGGCACGGTCTGGACGCTGTGATGAACTACCCGTTCCGCAGCGCCACGCTGGATTACCTGCACGGCGCGGACGTCACCGCCGTGGCCGACGCTCTGATGCAGATCTGCGAGCACTACCCTGCCCCGGCGCTGAACTGTGCGATGAATTTCCTGTCCACCCACGACACCGAGCGCGCCATCACGGCGATTGCGGGCGAGCCCTGCAATAACCGGGACCGCTACTGGCAGAGCAAGCGGGTCATTCCCTCCGGCCAGATGGACGAGGCCATCCGCAGACTGCTGCTGGGCTACGCGATGATCTTCACGCTGCCCGGCGTGCCCTGCGTCTACTACGGCGACGAGATCGCCATGCAGGGCTACCGCGACCCGTTCAACCGTGCGTTCTTTGACTGGAACTCCACCGAGCAGCGGCTGCGCGGCCCGATCAAGACGCTGGCCGCCCTGCGCCGCAGCTGCGACGCCTTTGACGGCGGGCGGCTCGAGATCGTCCGTGCCGAGGGGGATATTCTCCACTACCGCCGCGTCGGCGTTGTCCAGACGGCGGAGATCATCCTGAACCGCGGCCCGCATCTGATTGCCGAGGAAGCCTTCGGCAAGAACACCGAGGTCAACCCCGGCGGCTTCACCGTGCTGGTCGAGGACAACCACCCGGAGCATGTGGGGTATTTTTCTGTCTACTAATCCGGGGACGGGTGCCTCCCTTGCCCCTCTCGGCCACACCCATTTATAGCAGTCTGTAGGGGCCGGGCATGCCCGGCCCGCAGCCTTACGCTAACACCCTTTTCCGCTTTACACCCCTTTTCACCCCGCATCCCTCCAAAATTTCTCTTGCAAAATCCCCTTTTCCGCGTTATAATACCCTCAAGGTAAAAGGGAGTAAGGGACGCGCCCCTGCCGCGCGCCGTATCGCTTCGTCACCACGGGTGGCCTGCCGCCCCGGGGCATACTGTGAACACTGAGACTTTTGCTGCAGACTTTTTCTGCGGCAGGGGTCTTTTTTTGTACCCTGCCGCCCACAAACGGGAGGTATCATACATGCAATTTCTGCAAACCTTCGCCGGGCTGTTCGCCAACTTCGGCAATCTCACATGGCAGATGGTGGTCATGTGGGTCATCGGCGGCCTGCTGATTTACCTGGCCATCGCCAAAAAGATGGAGCCGAGTCTCTTGCTGCCTATGGGCTTCGGCGCGATCCTTGTCAATCTGCCGCTGTCCGGGGCCATCACGCAGGGGACTACTGTCGGCCCCATCAGCGCACTTTTTGACGCCGGTATGTCTAATGAGCTGTTCCCGCTGCTGCTTTTCATCGGCATCGGCGCAATGATCGACTTCGGCCCGCTGCTGGAAAAGCCGTGGCTCATGCTGTTCGGTGCGGCGGCGCAGTTCGGCATTTTTGTCACACTCGTGCTGGCGGGGCTGTTCTTTGACCTGCCCGACGCGGCGTCCATCGCGGTCATCGGCGCGGCGGACGGCCCGACGGCTATCTTCGTGGCGAACACCCTGAGCAGCAAATACCTGGGTGCCATCATGGTCGCGGCGTACAGCTACATGGCGCTTGTGCCCATCGTGCAGCCGCCGGTCATCCGCCTGTGCACGACCAAAAAAGAGCGGCTGATTCGGATGCCGTACCAGAAGGGCAGCGTCAGCAAAACCACCAAAATTTTGTTCCCGATTGTGGTCACTATGCTGGCCGGGCTTGTCGCGCCCGCCAGTGTGGCGCTGGTCGGCTTCCTCATGTTCGGCAACCTGCTGCGCGAGTGCGGCGTGCTGAACGCCCTGTCCGAGACCGCGCAGAACGTACTGGCGAACCTTATCACGATTGTGCTGGGCCTGACCGTGGCGGGCCAGATGACCGCCGACAAATTCGTCCGGCCCGACACACTGCTGATCCTGGCGCTGGGTCTGGTCGCGTTTATTTTTGACACCGCCGGCGGCGTTTTCTTCGCCAAGCTGTTGAATTTGTTCCTGCCCGAGGGCAAAAAAATCAACCCGATGATCGGCGCGGCAGGCATTTCTGCGTTCCCGATGAGCGGGCGCGTCGTCAACCAGATGGGCCTGGCTGAGGACAACCAGAATTTCCTGCTGATGTACTCGATCAGTGTCAACGTCTCGGGCCAGATCGCGTCGGTCATTGCCGGCGGCCTGATCCTGACCCTTATGAGCAGCTGCGTATAAGGAGGTCAACCCATGTCAATCGCACTTCTTCCCGTCACCCTCTCGATGCTCTGCGCCGGTATGGCCGGCATCTTCCTCGTCCTCGGCGTCCTCGTGCTGGGGGTGTATGCACTGAATAAGTTTTTCAGCGGAAAATAAAAAAGCTTCTCCGAATGGAGAAGCTCAACTTACAGGGGCGGGCATTGCGCGCCCCTGCTTTTTTATATTTTACAGGTTTACTCCTTCGCCACAAACACCACGCCCACGGCACCGGGGCCGATGTGGGTGCCGATGGTGGGGCCGATCTGGCCGACGCGGCCTCCGGTCAGGTGAAGGTTCTGGTGCAGGTAGTGGTGCACCGGCGCGACCAGCTGCTTGTCATCGCTATAAATCAGCGTGTAGCCGTAAAACGGGTCAATGCCGCCCTGCTTGTCCAACTGCTTGAACATAGAGACGAGCGCACCGGGGCGTCCGCGGCCCTTGTCCACGAGCTTGATCTCGCCGTCCTTCAGGGCCAGCACCGGCTTGATGCCCAGCGCACCGCCCACAATGGCAACGGCGGCGGGCAGCCGTCCGCCCTTTTGCAGGTGCTTGAGGCTGTCAACGATGGCAACGATGCGCACCCGCTTTTTGAACTGCTCAAGCGCGTTGAAGATTTCCTCCGCGGAGAGGTGCTCCTCGTCGCGCAGACGCAGAGCCTCGCGGACGATGAGAGCCTCGCCCTGGGTGGCGGACTCAGAATCAACGATGTACGGTGCAAAATCGGCGTCCGCAGCGGCAAGTCTTGCAGACTGGAATGTGCCGGACAGCTTTTGGGCAATCGTGATGACGATGACCTCGTCCCCCGCCGCGGCGGCATCCTCATACGCCTGTATATAGGCGGACGGGCTGGGCTGGCTGGTGCGGGGCAGCTTGCTGTCGGAGGCCAAACGGGCAAAAAATTCATCCTTCGTCATCGTGCCGTCATCCTCCTGCGAGCTTCCGTCCATGAAGGTGACGGTCATCGGCACAACGGTAACGCCGGGGGCGTTCAGCTCCGCCGCGGTCAGATCGGCGGCGGAATCGGTGAGAATACGGATCATAGCTACTCCTTTTTATAAAGCAGCGGCGGGGCCGTGCAGTTTGTTGACTATTCAATAACTCGTTCAGTATACCACAGTTTTTCCGCGCTGTAAAGTGGATGAGGGCATAGAAAAAGCCCCCTTGCGGGGGCGGATTCTGGCAAAAATGACAGCGTGGAAAGCAAACAACCACACTGCAGGGGCCGGGCATAGCAAATGGCCATTTGTGGGAAAGCGGCGGGCGGATACGGAATCCGCCCCTACGGAAGATGTGATTTGGGAAGAAGCTATAAATAAGGGCAGAGGGCGGCGCAAGGCGGCGGGCGGCATATATACCGCCCCTACTGCTCTATAAGCTTTTTAGCAATGCAATACCCGCACACGGCCCGGCAGGGAGGCTCCTCCCCTACTCCTCAATGCCCAATAGCTCTGTGGCCGTATCCGGGTCAAGCTGCTGGACGGATTCGAGCTTACGGGTGATGGCGCGGCTGCGGGGGCCGATCAGCTCCTCCAGATCGGACCCGGTCTGATTCAGGTGGCGCTGCATCTGCTGCAGACCCGCGCCGAACTTTTCAAACTCGGTCTTGACCGCACCCAAGATCGTCCAGACTTCACCGCTGCGCTTCTGGATGGCCAGCGTGCGGAAGCCCATCTGCAGGGCGTTGAGCAGCGCCGCCATTGTGGACGGCCCGGCCACCGTGATCTGGTAATCCCGCTGCAAAAGCTCCGTTACACCGCTGGAAACCACCTCGGCGTACAGCCCCTCAAACGGCAGGAACAGGATGCCGAAGCTCGTCGTGTAGGGCACCTCAATGTACTTGTCGTGGATGTCCTTGGCCTCGGCGCGCAGGACGTTGTTCAGCGCCTTGCGCATGGCGGCCACAGCGGCAGCATCGCCGCGCTCCTGCGCCGCCTGCAAATGCGCGTAGGTATCGCCCGGGAATTTCGCGTCGATGGGCAGCCAGACCGTGCCGTTCTGCCCCGGCATCTTGATGGCGTACTCCACGCGGTTCGTGCTGCCGGGCACGGTGGCGACGTTGCAGGCGTACTGGCCGGGGGCCAGGATCTGCTCCAGAATCGCGCCGAGCTGCACCTCGCCCAGGATGCCGCGGGTCTTGACGCCGGACAGCACCTGCTTTAAGCTGCCCACGTCGGCGGCCAGATTCTGCATCTCGCCCAGACCCTTGTAGACCTGCTCAAGCTGGGCACTGACCGTCTTGAACGAGTCGTTGATGCGCTGCTGCAGCGTGTCCTGCAATTTTTCCTCGACTGTGCCGCGGATCTCATCCAGCTTTTTGTTGTTGTCGGCGCGGATCGTGTTCAGACCCTGCACCAGCGCACCGCGCACACTGTCCATCCGGGTCGCATTGGAGTCCTCAAGATTTTTCAGCCGCGTTTCCATCATCGTCAGCTGGGCCAGCAGGGCATCGTTCGCGGCCTTCTGGCGGGCGGCCCCGGCTCGGTCAATGGATTCCAGCCGCGCCGTGCTGGCGGCGGCGTTCTGGCGCTGGTTCTCGGCCAGAACGGCAGAAAAATCCCGCAGCGTCGCCGTCGTTGTGCGGGCGCTCTCGCCCTGCATGGCGCGCAGCTGCTCGGCCAGCAGGTCGGTCTCGCTCTGCAAAACCGGCGTCACCGCGCGGACAAAGTCATCCGCCGTATCAATTTTCTGCTGCGGTTCGTCATTCTTGTGCATCACCTTTGCCAGCACCACGGCCAGCAGGATGTCCCCCGCCACGGCCAGCACCAGCAGCACATACAAAATCCAGCTCATAGGCACCTCACCGGATCAGCAGCAGCGCCGCGCCGATCACAGCCAGCACCGCCGCAAAAAATTCCGTCTCCCAGCTTTTGCGCTCCACACAGCGGGCGTTGGGGTTGTACCAGACCTGCAGCACCTTCCCCTTGTCCTTGTCGTGCCTGAACCAGAAGGCGTCGTTCGTCTCCAGCTCCAGCCGCCGACCGTTGGCGTACAGCTCCACCAGATAGCGGTAGCCGCCCGCGCCTCGGCTGTTGCTGGTGGATGACGCACGGCGGCATTCCAGCACGCGGGCGGGCAGCAGCACGGCCCCGCGGACCGTGCGGTATTTTTCCACAATGGCGGCTGCGGCCAGTGCAAAAAGCACGGTGCCCAGCACGCGATACACAATCAGTAATGTTGTCGGCATGGCAGTCTCCCCAAGGCAACACCGCATAATTCCCGCCTTACGGCTTAAGCACCGCTCCGGCGGCTGCGGCACCTCACTCGCCGTATCGGCACTTAGAATTATACGGTATTGCCCTAACATTTGATGCTTCTATGATACAACATTTTGGTGTTAAATGCAAGCAGTTTTAACACACTTTCGCACTTTAGTGTATTGACTTGTTTGGGCAAATTTGCTAGAATATTAAAAGATGCCAAGACCGAGCAAATGCAAATTTTACAAAGAAAGAGGTCGGCGCACCGCTGTGCGCCTTTACGCTATGCAGCAGAATGAACGTAACACCGCCCTGTATGAGGCGATCCTGCGACTGAACAGCCTGGATGAGTGCATCCGCTTTTTTGACGACCTGTGCGCCGTGACCGAGCTGCGCACGATGGAGCAGCGCTACGCTGTGGCCGGGTGCCTTTTGCAGGGCAAGGTCTACAGCGAGATCCGCCGCGAGACCGGCGCATCCAGCGCCACGGTCAGCCGCGTGAACCGTATGCTGAACTACGGCACCGGCAGCGTGGCCGAGAGCGTGCGCGAGGACCTGGCCGCACAGGGCGTCACCGCCGACACAAAGGAATAAGGAGGGTCCCACCATGTCCGTTTCGATTCAGGATTTCGGCAAGTCCACCAGCGGCCAGACCGTTAAGCTGGCGACGCTGAAAAACGATTTTATCGAGGTGCAGCTGCTGAGCTATGCTGCCATTATCCATCGCATCATCGTAAAAGACCGTAAGGGCAATCCCGTGGACGTCGTGCTGGGCTATGACACTGCCGCCGACTATGAGCTGAACACCGACAGCATGGGCGCCGCCGTGGGCCGCTTTGCCAACCGCATTGCGGGCGCGCAGTTCCCGCTGTATGAGGAGATCGTCCATATCACGCCGAACCAGAACGGAAACTGTCTGCACAGCGGCCTGCACGGGTTCAATCACACGATGTTTGACGTGGCGCTGACCCCCGGCGAGACCGACAGCGTGACGATGACGGCCACGAGCCCCGCCGGGACAGACGGCTTCCCCGGCAATTTTGATCTGACCATCCAGTACAGCCTGGCCAAGAGCGGGCTGGTCATCCGCTACGGGGCGACCACCGACGCGCCCACCGTCTGCAATATGACGAACCACAGCTATTTTAACCTGAACGGCCACGCCAGCGGCAGTGCGCTGGGCCATCGCGTGACGGTGGACGCCGATTTTTACCTCGAGGCCGACGCCGCCAGCATCCCCACCGGGCGCAAGCTGCCGGTCAAGGGCACCCCGATGGACTTCACCGAAGAAAAGACGCTGGGACTGGACATCGGCGCGGATTTCACCCCGCTGACCGATTGCTGCGGCTACGATCAGTGCTATGTCATCCGTGACAGCGGTCTGCGCCACGCCGCCTGGGCTGTCGGCCCCGAGACCGGCATCCGCATGGAGGTGCTGACGACCCTGCCGGGCGTCCACCTGTACACGGCCAACTTCCTGGCCCCGGTCACGGCGGGCAAGGACGGCGCACACTACGCTGCCCGGGATGCCGTCTGCTTTGAGACGGAGGACTTTCCCGACGCACCGAACCACCCGAACTTCCCCGACACGACGCTGCTGCCGGACAAGCCGTACAGCTCGACGACGATCTACCGGTTTGATTTGGCGGAGATGTGAAAACGGGCGAACGATGTTCGCCCCTACAGCACCCCTTTTTCACTCGCCTTGTAGGGAGGGGCCTAGACCCATCCGCCCCTACGGACCGGCAAGCAGCGTCGTAGGGGCCGCACATGTGCGGCCCGCGGCCTTCCCACAGACGCTCGCCCGCCTTATCCTGCCGGGCCGGGCATACCCGGCCCCTACCGCGTAACCGTAAAAAAACCGCCCTGCACGTTTTTTCGTGCGGGGCGGTTCTTTTTTACTTCTCTTTGCTCAGCAAGATCCGGTCATTGTCCAGCGCGTGGCCGACGTTCTCTGCGAAGCGGTCCAGCAGGCCGTCCACGGTGGTGTGGGTGCGCTCCTCGCCGCTGATGTCCAGCACAATATGACCGTGGTCCATCATCAGCGTGCGGTTGCCCAGTGTCAGCGCGTCGTGCATGTTGTGGGTGATCATCAGGCAGGTCAGGTGGTTTTCGGCCACGATTTTTTTTGTCAGCTCCAGCACCTTGTCCGCCGTGCCGGGGTCCAGCGCCGCCGTGTGCTCGTCAAGCAGCAGCAGCTTCGGCGTGACGAGGGTCGCCATTAGCAGGGTCAGCGCCTGGCGCTGGCCGCCGGACAGCAGACCCACGGGCTGCTTCATGCGGTCCTCAAGCCCCAGACCCAGCGCGGAGAGCTTTTCGGCAAACAGCTCCCGGTCCTTTTTGTTGATGCGGGAGAACGCCGAGGTGTGCCCCGACGCGCGCAGGAAGGCCAGCGCCAGATTTTCCTCAATCGTCATGTGCGGGGCCGTGCCGCGCAGCGGGTCCTGGAACATGCGGCCAATCGCCTTGGAGCGCTTGAAGTCCGGCAGGAAGGTGATGTCCCTGCCGTCCAGCGTGATCGTGCCGGTGTCGGCGATGAACTCGCCCGCAATGGCGTTGAACAGCGTGGACTTGCCCGCGCCGTTGGAGCCTACAATCGTCGCAAAGTCGCCGTCGTCCAGATGCAGGTTCACGTTTTCGAGGGCGACCTTCTCATTGACAGTGCCCGGATTGAACGTTTTGCTGATGTTTTTCAGATCAAGCATGGCGGGCACCTCCCTTCTGGGCGTTGGCGCGGCGGCGGCGGAAATCTGCCTTGGCCTTGAGGGCCGGGGCTGCAATGGCCAGCGCGACGATGACGGCGGAGATCAGCTTCAGGCACTCCGACGGGACGTTGGCACGCAGGGCCAGCGCAATAATGAAGCGGTAGATGACGCTGCCCGCGACGGCGGCCACAGCCTTGACCCACATGCCGCCGCGGCCAAAGAGCGTCTCGCCGATGATGAGCGAGGCCAGGCCGATGACGACCATGCCGGTGCCGAGGTTGATGTCCGCCGAGCGCTGGTACTGGGCCAGCACCGCGCCGGACAGCGCGGTCATGGCGTTGGCGATGCAGAGGCCCACCGTGATGGTGAAGGCGGTGTTGATGGACGACGCACGGACCATGTCCGGGTTATCGCCGGTAGCGCGGATGGACAGGCCCAACCGGGTGCCGAGGAACGCGATGAGCAGTGCGCAGACCACAACGGTGACAAGCGCTGCCACGATGAGCTTATAGGGTGCGCTCTCGCCAAAAACGCCCTGTGCAGCGGTAAAGACCGTTTTGGTTTTCAGCATGGGCACGTTGGAGGAGAAGCCCATGACCGCAAGGTTGACCGTGTACAGCCCCGTGTTGGTGATGATACCCGCCAGAATCGACGGCACAGCGAGCTTTGTCTGCAAAAACGCGGTGATAAAGCCCGCCGCCGCACCGGCCAGCATGGCCAGCGGCAGCCCCAGGAACGGGTGGCCCGCCACGGCGGCGGTGGCCGACACGGCGCAGCCCAGCGTGAACGCACCGTCGGTGGTCATATCGGCGATGTTCAGCACGCGGAAGCTCAAAAACAGCGCCATAGCGACCAGCGCGTAGATAAAGCCCAGCTCCAGTGCATTCAGCACGGTGGCAACGGTAAACATAGGGTGACTTCCTCTCTGATTAAACTTGTCCCCCTCTGCGAGGGGGATGTCCGCAGGACAGGGGGAGAGAACCTTGCCACTGCCCGAAATATTTCGGGTGATGGCCAGGCTCTCTCCCCCACCGCCTGCGGGCGGAGCCCCCTCCCAGAGGGGGCCGGGATTTTTTTATTCCGCCGTGGTGACCTCGACGACCTGGCCGGCCAGATCGTTGAAGGCGCTGTAGTCGATGCCCAAGGCGGCGGCGGTCTCGGTGTTGACGGTGATGATGCCGCCATCCATGATGTGGTACGCGGGGACAACGCCGGTCTCGAGGATGTCGAGCGCCATGTCGGCGGTGTAGGTGCCCAGCTCGGTGTAGTTGACGCCGCAGGTTGCAAACGCACCTGCCGTGACGAAGCTGTCCGCGCCGGTGTAGAACGGGATGCCGCCCTTGGTCAGTGTCTCGGAGACAGCGGCGGCAGCGGCCATGACCACGTTGTCCGTCGGGGTAAAGACGGCATCGACCTGGCCGACCATGCTGGACGCGGCGGTCATGATCTCGTCGTTGGTGTTGCCGGTCTTTTCGACGTAGGCAATGCCCTTGGCATCCAGATACGCCTTGGCCTCGGCAATCGGGGTCGTGGAGTTGGCCTCCGAGTTGGAGTAGAGCAGGCCGACGGTCTGGATGTCGGGCTGAACGGCGAACATCATATCCATGATGGACTGGGTGTTCAGCGCGTCGGACGTGCCGGTGACATAGTCAATGTCGGTCAGGTCTGCGGCGGCGGGGTCGGAGATGGCCGCGTAGATGACCGGGGTCTTGGTGGACTCGGCGGCGGTGGTCATGCACTGGGCGGCCAGCGTCGCAATGGGAATGATGGCGTCATAGCCGTCGGCGACGACCTGTGTGCCGATCTGGTTCAGCGTTGTGGCGTCGTTCTGGCCGTTGAAGTCCTTGTACTCGATCGTGATGCCCTTCTCGGCGGCCTTGGCGTCCAGCTCTTTCTCAATAGCCACGCGGATCTCGTCGAGGCTGGCGTGGTCGAGCTGCTGGACAATGGCGACCTTGTAGCTGTCAGCGGCGGCGGTGTCCGCGGTGCTCTCGGCAGCGGACGCGGTGGTTTCGGCGGAAGATGCGGCAGTGTTGGCGGTATCGGCAGTGAAGCCGCAGGCGGCCAGGCTGGTCATCATAGCGGCGGCGGACAGAACAGCAACAAACTTTTTCATGGTAAATTCTCCTTAATTTGTAAATTGTAGTGAATGTCAGGTCTGTAGGGGCGGCCATTGCCCCTATAGTGCCCGGTGCGTTCCCGGGCCATCCAGTTTTACAAATTCAGGCTTGCCATCGCTCTTTCATCAGGTTCATGTTCCCTCTCCCCCATTGTCAAAAACAAAACTGCCCTTGCACAGAACTTCTCCTGTGCAAGGGCAGATAAAACAAATCTGTGGTGCCACCTTGCTTGCCGTGCTTACTATACAATCACGGCCACTCTGTAGGGAACCAACATTCCCCTGCTCTGTAACGGGAGCTGCCCGTCAACGGATACTGCGGGCCATGCCCGTTTCCCCGTGCCCTCCGCGAACCATTATGCAGACCCGCTCTGTATCCCCTTCCCAGCATCGGGGACTCTCTGTAACTGCGCTGTGTGCTTTACTTTCGCTTCATTGGTTTAAAGCATTTATACCACACACGGGCGTGATTGTCAACACCCAATTTCAAATTTTATTCAGATTCTGCGGATTCCGGCGACGCCATGTTGTTTTTATCCAGCACAAACAGTTTTTGCACCTGCTCGGCCACGGGGGTGTCGGTGTCCTTCAGCAGGCAGTTCTCCGTCAGGTAGGGGCTGTCCTTGCCGTCCAGCGCCAGCAGCATATCTTTTCCGCGCAGGGCGTCGCTGCCCAGGTACTCGGTCAGGCTGTCAGCGTCCCAGGCGGTCTCGGTATCGTCGGGCGTGAAGCTGCCGGCGTTGCTCCAGGTGCCGTAGACTGCGCCAATGGCGCAGACGCGCTGCGGGTCCTCGCCCTCGCCGTATTTCTGCTTATCCAGCTGCGCCTGCAGCTCGGACGCCATGCTGCCCTCGGTCATCAGGGCGCTGGCCTCGTCGGTAAAGATCAGGATGCTGTCCTTCTTATAGGTTTTCAGCAGCTGCTTCGCGTCGTAGGTCGGCAGCTCACTGTCGTCCGCGACGTTCAGCGTGCCCTGCATGGCGTAGTACAGGCGGGACACGGCGGCGTAACTGCTGCCGAAGAACCGCTCCATCTGGCGCGGATATTTGGCCATCGCCGTCTTGAACCAGTAGACGGCATTGCTGGTCGTGCCGCTGCGCATGACCTGCACAGCCTCGGCGATCTCTGTCTCGGGCGTGTTGTAGCTCGCATTGGCCAGCACGGTCAGCGCTTTGCCCACTGTCGCACTGCGGGCATCTGCCCCCAGACCCGCGGCGTGGAAAACACCGGGGTAGCGCGTGCGGACGTGCTCCCACAGGGTGCGGGCGCTGTCGCGCCGGTCGGCGGGCAGCACGGACAGGTAGCTGTCCAGGCTCCCGGTATTGCCGGTCTGCAGATAGTTGTCCAGCAGCACGCCCGCGGCGGCGCCGTCCGGCACGGCCACGACCCGCACGCCCGCGCTGTACAGCTTGTCGATCAGCGCACCGCGCAGCTCATTGCCGCGCAGGTTGTCGGTGTCGGCCACAAAGACGCGGTACTCGTCGCTGCCGAAGTCCGACGCATCGAGCGCATAAGTCATATCAATGCGGTGCAGATACTTACTATTGTACTCCTCCACGGGGTTGGTCACGTCGGCGCTCTCGCGGGTCGCAATGACCAGCTCGCCCGCGGCCTCGGCGGCAGCGGTCTCCGGCGTGGCGGCAATGACCTCCTCGGCGGTCTTATCATCGTACAAAAAGTCCTGCAATGCCTTAATATTCACGACCCAGTCGGGGTCGTACATCAGGCGGTCATCCATGCCCGTGCGGATGCCGTAGGTGCCTTGCAGCGGCATGGACATCTGCTGCACATCGCAGCCCAAAAAGCCCGGCAGCTGTACGAGCAGCGCGGCGATCTCGGACTTGGTAAAGTTCGTCTGGATCAGCGGCAGAATGGTGTTGAGCAGGTTGTCCAGCTCCATGACGCTGGCGTTCTGCACCTGATCCAGCACGGCCTTAATGACGGTGCGCTGGCGTTCGACGCGCTTCCAGTCGTTGTCGATCTTGCGCAGACGGGCGTATTGCAGCGCCGTGTAGCCGTCAAAATGGTTGGGGCCCGGGTCAACGTGGTTGACGATCAGCATCGAGTTGGAGGGGACCTCCCAGTTCAGGGCCTTGGCCTCCATCTCGGTAATATCAAGGTCTACGCCGCCGACGGCGTCCACGATCTGGACGAAGGAGTTGAAGTTGACGCGGACGTAGTGGTCTACCTGCACGTTGAAGCAGTCCTCGATGGTTTTCATTGTCAGCTTTGCGCCGCCGTAGCGGAAAGTGTGGGTGATCCAGTCGTACTGGCCCTCATAGCCGTCCAGCAGGATCGGCACGCCGGTGCCGCGCTCGATGGAGACCAGCCGGATGACGTGATCCTTGATGTCGAGCGAGACCAGGATCATGCTGTCGGAGCGCGCGTCGTCGCTGAACTCGGTGGTGTCCTCCGTGCCGTCGAGCTGGTTCAGGTGGGTGAAGGCATCGGCGTCGTTGACGGCCTCGGTGCGCTCGTCGGTGCCGATGAGCAGGATGTTCAGCACGTTGTCGTCAGAGAACGGGCTGCCCTCGGGCATTGTCATCTCGCTTTCGGTGTGGGTCAGGCCGGTTCCGTCCAGGTCCTGGTCCTCGTCCGCGCCGATCTCCCCCATCTCGCTGACGCTGCCGTCATCATAGCGCAGCAGGTCGAGCTTGCCGTTGACGTAAAGGGCCGCCAGCACAGCCAGCACGGCCAGAATGCCGACAACAATGACCGCGATTTTGCCACCCTTGGGCAGGCGCCGCCACGGGTTCCTTTTTAGCGCTCCATCGGTTGTTTTTTCGGTTTTCGTTTTCAGTTCGTTCATATTTTTACTTTCCCCTGTTGTTGCCTTGCCTATAATCCTGTTGTGTAGGGGGCAACGGCCGCCCCTACATATATTCAGCGTGTCGAAAAACCTCCCTCTGCGAGGGGGCCAAGGGGTGAGCACACCTTTTTCGACAGGCTGATATATTACGTGCGTTTTAAGCGTTTGGCGATTTGCCGCACATCACAACAATAATACAAAAACGCCAGCCCTGCAAAGACGGTCAGTCCCAGTGCGCGCCAGGTGAACCAGCCGTGCTGGATGCTGTGGGTGCGCAGCACGATGAACCACGCCGGGGTCATCAGCGCGCAGAGCCCCAGCGGCAGTGCGCGTGCGAGCTGCTGCCTGTCCCGGATGCTGGCCGCAAACAGCGCCAGAAGTAGAACGACAGCCAGCACCAGCGGCCAGAACAGGTGTTTGCCCGCCAGTGTCGTATATACAAAATGTAAAATATTACCCCAGGTCAATTCCATGCCGTGCCAGCTGTCGGCGGCAGTGCGCACGCCCACCTGATGCAGCGCGTCGGCGATAACGTTCTGCCCGGTGATAAGCCCGGCCAGCACCCATTTGGATGCCCAGCAGAGCAGGTAGCCGACGCCCCACGTCAGGCTGCCGCCCACAACGATGCCGCACTGCCTTGTGCCGGCCCGCAGGCGCTGCTGCGGCTCAAGCAGCCAGCAGACAAGCGGCAGGCCAAGGGTCAGGACCGGCGTGACGAGCAGGTCGCAGAACGACGTCACAACGCCAAGAACCAGCAGTGCCAGGCAGACATCATCGCTGCGGCGGGGCTTGGCCAGCACCCAGACGCAGCCCGCGTAGGCAACGGCAAAGCAGGTGAAAAACTGTACCTGATGCGGTGCCCAGAACGCCGTGACCAGCAGCTGACTGACCGCGAACCACACCGCGGCCCGCAGCCCGCAGCGGCGGCGCAGCAGCACCGCCACCGCGGCAAACAGCGCCGCCAGCACCAGATACTGCACCACGCGCACGCCGGTGATGTCTGTGATCAGCAGCAGCGGGCGCAGCCAGATCAGGTAGCCGTGCCAGTACCGCGCGTAGGAGAACGGCACAAGCGCGGGCGCGTCGGTGCGCTGTGCGCCCGCGGCCCAGTCCCTTTCTATGTACCATTGCAGGTCGTCGGCCAGCGTCTTAAAGTTATCGACGTTGTAGGCCGTATTCGTCATCATGGCGGTCAGCGGCGGGGCCTCGTCGGCGGACGCGGCCTCGGTCAGCATGATCGTGTCGGTGTAGTTGTCCATCTGGAACAGCTTGAAGTTCAGATATTCCGGGTACAGCCCCTCACCGGCGATTTTCACCGCTGAGTCGTAGACATGGTCCCGCACCGGCTCCCCGGGCAGGGCGTAGGCCGCCAGCAGCAGCACGAAAAGCGCTGCCAGCGTCACGGCGAACGCCGCCAGCGCCCGCAGGGCAAAGGGTGGTTTTTGGTTTTGTGGTTTTGCCATGCGGCACCCCTTTCACACAAAAATACAGTTTAATTATAAAACAAAACTCCCGCCGTTGCAACGGTGGGAGTGTGAAAAAAGGTTGAACAAATGTTGGGACGTCCTTGCCTCCCTCTGCGAGGGAGGTGGCCAAGGGAATGTTCCCTACACCATATCCGTCTGCCTGGACACCGACAGCACGATGCCCATCTCCCCCAGCAGCATCAATAAGCTGGTGCCGCCCGACGAGAAAAACGGCAGGCTGATGCCGGTGTTCGGGATCGTGTTCGTCACAACGGCCATGTTCAGAATTGCCTGCAGCGTGACCTGCACGACGAACCCGACGACGAGCAGTGCGCCGAACTTATCCCGCGCGCGCACCGCAATCGACATGCCGCGCAAGAGCAGCAGCAAAAACAGCGCCACGACCAGCGCCGCCCCGATAAAACCAAGCTCCTCACACAAAATCGAAAAAATAAAGTCGTTCTGTGGCTCCGGCACGTACAGATATTTCTGTCGGCTGTTGCCCAGCCCCAGCCCGGCCAGTCCGCCCGACGCGATGGCGTAGAGGCTCTGGATCGTCTGGTGACCTTCGCCCAGCGGGTCGGCAAAGGGGTCGCGCCACGACGCGAGCCGGTCCGTGGCGTAGGGCACCAGCTCCGGCAGCGCAATGACCGCCGCCGCAATGGCCGCCGCGCCCAGCCCCCCGGCCAGCCCGAACCAGTGCAGCCCCGTGCCGCCCACAAACATCAGCACCGCGCCGATGGACAGGATCAGCAGCGTGCCGGACAGGTGCGGCTCCAGCAGCATAAGCACCGTGACGACCCCCAGAATCAACGCGAACGGCACAACGCCTGTGGAAAACGACTTCATCCTGTCGTGATTCAGTGAGATGATATGCGAGAACACCAGCACAATCGAGAATTTTGCGATTTCACTGGGCTGCAGCGTGCCCAGCCCCGGCAGCACGATCCACCGCTTGCAGCCGTTGTACTCCGGCATGAAAAGCACGATGGCAAGCAAAAGCAGCGAGATCCCCAGCATCGGCCAGGCCAGCCTGTGCCAGACGTGGTAGTCCACCAGACTGGCCGCGTACATAGCCAGCACGCCCAGCGCCGCAAACAGCAGCTGCGGACGGATGTAGGTGTAGGCGTCGCCGCGGCGGTAGAGCGCCACCGCGTACCCCGCGGAGAACAGCATGATGAGCCCGTAGCTCAACAACAGCAGCAAGATCAGCAGAAACGGTATGTCGAATGTCGGCAGCGATGCCGCCCGCGCCCGAATCCTTTGTACAAGTGCAGCCATAACAAAGCCCCCTGCGCAGAGTGTACGCAGGGGGCGGCGGGTTTATGCTTTTGTCAGCGGTTCAAATCAAGGCTCAGCATCGTGTAGCCGTTGGCGCCGTTCTGGATGCTCTGGGCGCTCGCCTCATAGCAGGCCTGCAGGACCTCCATGTTGGGCTGGGGCGCGTCCGGGTCGGTGATGGTCCCGGTGGCAAGGGCCTCGTTATAATTCTCAATAACCTGGGCACAGATGCGGCGGCGATCCCGCAGCGGTGTCAGTAGGTTGGCCATCCACTGCTGGTACATGCCGTGGTAGTCGCTGCCGTGGTCAGCATACAGAAAGTAATATTCCTGCTCGACCTCCATGGGCGACGCCTGGCAGCGGTAGAAATCCCCCAGTGCCGCGCGCTTTTTATCGGTGGAGTATTGCAGGATGTCCGACAGTCCATGGGGGAAAAGCTCTGGGTGCCGAATCCATTTGGAGTACGGCTCCACCTGCACTTTTAGTGCATCAAAGACGGCCAGAAAATCCTCAAGCGCGATCTTCATCTCGCCCTTTTCCCATTTCTGGATCGTGCGCTTATCCCGGCCCAGGCGGTCTGCCAGTTCCCGCTGTGAAACACCCGCTGCCTCCCTCGCAGCGGTCATTGCTTCTGCCACACGGTATCGATATGCGGACATAACATCTTCTCTCCCCTCAAAACGCGATTCACCGCCGGAAAAACAGCAAAGCGGCGGTGCAAAATGCGCCGCCAAAATTCCCGGCACTGGTTGTGTACTTTGCACACCGGGATATGCTATATTGTGAAGGGCGGCATCTATAAGTACACTAACACTACCATAATTTTACTCTAGTTACCATTTTTTGTCAATATATTTTGTTATGTAGCATAGCAGGAGTGGGTGAAAATCGTGTATACCTATCGCGTTGTCTGTCAAAAGCTCTCCGCGCCCGAGCTCGGGCCCTACACTACCTACGGCATTCTGGCCGCGCGGGACCTCCGCGGCTGCCAGCAGGTCGTACAGTTTATCTCCGACGTATCGTTGGACCGCGCCCTCGTCGAGGCCCTCGCACGCCGCTGCACCGCCGCCCAGCTCGACCCCTGCCACCTGCTGGACGTGGTCGAGGATGCCATCAGCGGGTAAAGCCTTCCGCCCCCAAAGGCTCCGACCAGGGGCGAGGTGCGCCCTTTTGCCGGGTGTCCTATAGCGCAAGGGACACCTCTCACATGCTGTTCCCGGCAAGCGCAGTCCTTGCCCGGGTGTGTTTGCCGTGCGCCTTTTTATGCGGCCACCGTAACTTGCTTGTCAGCTCCTGCTCATACTCCGGCGTGTCAAAAAATCACATTCGTGGCCTATTGAATATGTAGGGGCGACCATTGGTCGCCCGTCAACTTGGCGCAGCAACGCCTTTTCCGGGTAAATCTTTTTTCGCAGGCAAACGGGCACGGGCGAGCAATGCTCGCCCCTACAAGAGTTTTTTGACAGTCTGCATACTCAGGGGAGATATAAGTCAACACCGCATAAGCTGACAGTCTACCACGGCGTTGACCACGGCGTGGGGCTGGGCAAGGGTCTTGCCTGTGAGGGCTGGCTGGATGAAGCCGTCCGCTTTTGGACAAGCCAACAAAGCTGACCTCTGCCTTTTTCGGCTCCGGATAAGGATAAAACCGCAAGCACACACACGACCAAATTCACGGACATTCCCGTTGAATTTGTGTTGTGTTTACGCTTTTTTTGTGGCGATTTTCGCGCAACAGTTGCGCAAAAACATCAGCAAAACTCTAACAAGTGCTGGGCGGTGTGTATAATAGCTGCCGAAAGCGCTTGTCATTGTGACGAATTCGACAAGTCAAAATTTTGCAATCTGCCAAAAGTCACTTGCTTGAATGTAGCCGTATTGAAATTTTCATCCCAAAGTATTATACTGCTTTTTATAAAAAGGCACACACAAGCATACCGTGTCTTACTTTTCCCGACGCAAGCGCAAATGTTTGCCCATCGGATTATATTCTCAAAAAAGACTGTAAATACAGCTCAGCTTGTGGAAAAAGTCCGTTTCCGTGCCAGATGTGCGCAGCGCATAAAATCGCGCCGAATGGCGCGCATTCCCCCGATATATCGTGAGAACACACATATACACATATATAGAAAAGGAGTCGAAGCAAATGACGAAAGCATTTTCTATCCTGCACCGTGCGGCGGCACTGCTTGTCGCCCTGTGCCTGCTGGTCGGTATGGCTCTGCCGGTTTATGCAGCTGAGGATGGGGCTTTATTTTTTGACGCAGGTTCGGAAACGATTCCGACCATTCCTGCCGCAAACACGTCAAGCGAGGGTGTAGAACCTGCGCAAGAACCTATTGTATCCGACTTGGAAACGATTCCGGATGAAGGAGATACCCCGCCCACTGCGAACGAACCGGGAACAGAAGCGGGAGACACGGTAAATAATACAGCAGCGGTTCCGAACAATGACGGCAAAACCCAGGAAGCGGCAGAAAATCAGACTCCCGCCGCCGATACGGACACCGCCCCTGCCGACCCAGCCTTGACGAACAAAACCCCTGCGGACACTTCCGATACGGCTGCCGCGCCAAACCATGCCATCAACGCAGAGGAAACCACGGCGGCAAAAACCAACACAGAGCAAGATGTTCTTTTTGCTGACGGGGACAACCCCAACGAAGAAGATACTATGCCTGCGGATGATTCGCCTGACAACGATGACGCGAACACACCTGATACGATAGCGGACACGAGTGTATCGACGGGCTTTATCCCGGCTACGACAACCATTTATTTTGAGGATGACGGCCGATACGATAGTAAATATAACGGAAATTGCACCATGCGTTTCCTCGGGTTCACGGGTAACGGCTACATAAACAAAGTCATGGTGGATACTGGAACCACCGTAACCGGTAAAGATGAGAAAATCCACAAAATCTTCAGCATCGCGCTGAATTCTGCGGACTATCCGGCGGGCGGGTTTTATCGAATCGCCTTCCAGTATTATGACGGCAATAACAATAATTGGCAAGAAGAAATCAACGCCTTTGGCAAAGACAATGCTAGCAGTACTGACGAGCTGACAGCGATTGACCTGCTTGCCGGCAAAAAGTTTGTTCGTGAAGGCATTACGAGCGGCGGTAATGATGGTAAACATTTCAACCAGAATCAACCCTACAACCCCGCCCAATGGACGCGCGTGGAGTACTATTACAAGGACACACCGCTTTACTTCAAAAATGCAAGCGGCACCGCGCTTACCAACGTAACCGCAACATTTTACAAGCTGGTAAACGGCGCCCCGGCACAAACCGGCATCCAAACGATCGGCACGGTGGATGCGGGCAAACTTGCCGCGCAGCAGATCCGGATTCCCGACAATGATTCGCGGTTTGTGCAGTTTACTTGGAACAATGGCCAAAGCGCCCTGTATGATTTCACCACAGACTTCACCACATCCCCCTACGCGGACGCACAGAAACTGGACTTAACAGCGGCAAATTGCTATGTCTACAACGATACCACAAGCACCTGGGCAAGCGCGGGCGGTGATTTGCTTACCGCGGGCAAAAAGATTTACTTTGACGCCACGCTGTCCGCGTACAGTTATGAGGGCGAAGGTTTACAGCAGTCCGCCATGGGCGACGGCGAAACCATGTACTGTTTCCTGACGAGTTCAGACGGCGCGGTCACACAGCAGCCGATGACACAGGAAAAACCTGACTCCACAGCCGCTGAGCGCAAGCTGTGGTCTTGCGAGATTCCCGGCGATGGAAAAACTTACACCGCGGTGCAATTCTCCGCAACGGATAACCAAAACGCCCCCGCAAAAGACAACAAGACCAGAAAGTACAGCACGGCAGAAATCCCCCCAGCCCTGCAAGAACCCTGCTTCTTTGCCGACGACGGCGACCCGTCGGCCTACACGGGCGGCGAAGGTGTCAACCGTGACGGCTACTGGGGCGAGAAAGCCTCTGTCCGCGATGCCGAAAGCGGCAAAAATACCACCGTTGTGGATATTGCAAGCGGCGAGTTCAAGCAAGTGCCAGGCACAAAGTACATCACAAGCACCCTGTACGATTACTACACCGACTACGAGCTGAATGGCCTGAACCGCGACACTTACTCGTGGGTGACCACATCTTCCCAGCGCGGGTACGTCACTTTTGAGCAGTTCAACCGCGCACTAAGCAGCGCTTACACTGCAAACGGCAATGTAAAATACCCGCTTTATACCGGGCATTTCCAAAAGTCAGGCTGGGGCGACCCCTTTGCAACCGTTGCCGCCGGTATGGGTCTATACGGCTGGGGCGCTGAGGGTAGTTCCAACTACAATATCTTTATGGCCGTGAATAACTCGGCCTTGGATGATAATGGTAATGGAAGCTCCGATTACAATCGCACCTTCCAGGGCCTTGTGGAAAGCAAGACCTCTGACGGTACGGCAAACGGTCTGCCGCTGTTAAGAACCAAGAATTCCAACACAAATGCGTCGGTTGACCCGCACTTTGACAAAGACTTCCTGCAAGGCAAAAACGCCTTTAACACCGTGCTGGGCAAGGTGTACGAGGATGTTTCCTTCCCGCTCAAGCAAAAAGCCGTTTTTGCGCAAAATCCGGACAGTCCGGACGATAACGACCCGGAGAGCAAAGCCGAATATTGGTACTATGACAGCAGCAAAAGCTCTCTGTATTTGAAGCAGAACCAAACCGACGGCAAGTATTATCTGGAATCCCCCAAAGGTGGTGACGGCAACCCCACCACGGACAGCAAATCACAAAACATTTCGTCACCAAACAACACCAATGGCACCTACGGCTTTTTCCCGTTTAACCAAACAGTCAGCACAGTCGGGGCATCCCAATACAACTACGGCTTTGGCGCCAAGCTGCAATTTGACTTTACGCTTACAGAGGACGGCAAGGTTGTTGTAGGAAAAGACACCAGCGGCAGGAACATTGAAGTTCCTATCAAGTTCTTCTTCTCCGGCGACGATGACGTGTGGGTCTACATTGACGGCGAGTTGATGCTGGATGTCGGCGGCGCGCACGGTAAAGCGTCCGGTCTGCTGGAATTTGGCGCAAACAACACCGTAACCCCTTACGTCAGCTCCAACAAGAACACCGACTCAAATGATACCATGGTCTACAAGGGTTATGGGTCCGGCGAAACAACCAAAACCGTCAACTACAACGGCCAACCGATCACGTTCAATAAGAAGAGCACCACCAAAACCCTTAAAAAACAATCCACCCACACCCTGACCATGTTCTATATGGAGCGCGGTATGTGGGAGTCCAACATGGCGGTGGCGTTCAACTTCCCCGACCATAACGAATTGCAGGTCGAAAAGCAGGTCGATGTTTCGGATGTGAACCCGCTGTTCCAAGAAAGTTTCAAAAACCAGAAAATTTTCACCTTCAACATCCAAAATCTGGCCACCCACTACGAAGCAAAAGCAACTGATGAACCGGCAATCCAGACCGAGAAACTCCCGGACACTGCATACAGTGAACAGCACCCCATTTGTTAGACAGTATGGTATACTATCTAACAAGTGGGGTGTTTTTCTATGCCAAAAGGAGTACCAAACAAACGATATACGCCGGAGTTCAAGAAAATGGTTGTAGAAACCATGAAAAAAGAACATCTAAGTATCTATGCAGCAATGCAGGAATTTGGAATTAACGACCATAAAATTATAGAGC
>ERZ772876.1360-NODE-1360-length-25473-cov-3.163978_pt1 | contig 25473 bp, 33 predicted proteins | sample MGYA00580584_ERZ772876 | MGnify/ENA primary metagenome ERZ772876 (study PRJEB29015, sample SAMEA2737728) | human gut metagenome | biome: human gut; feature: human-associated habitat; material: faeces | place: China | collected 2012 ... | reverse complement strand
GATTGTACTCAGCTCGTTTCCGGCAGGTAGCCTTAATCTTGCAGAAAGTACAGTGATCACCTGCTTTAAATTCGCCACCGCCTTCATAAGCTAACTTGGCAGTAGGAGCAAGGACTGTGTCTGCCCAGGAGAGCAGGTCGCTTTTTGACATTTCACAGGTTGAGATATTATCCCTGCGTGGCTGAAAGATTGTCATCTTCACAGTCTTAATGTCATAAATGCCATCGTAGGTATCCAAGGCTCCCAGTGCATAACACATCATCTGTGGGTTATGCTCTGCGTCTACCAGAACTCCAAGTCCGTACTTGAAATCAATGATATGAAGTACATCATCGGCTACGATAAGGCAGTCACCTGTACCAAAGCCATCCGGCACCCATTTGGAAAAATCCAGTCTCTGTTCTACGAGGATGATAGGGTCACTGCACAGTTTCTTTGCATCTTCGTATGATTCCATAACAAAGTTGCGATATTCTTCCGTACAGCTTTCCATTTCTGCATCATAGAACTCAAGATTTTCTGTCGGATCATGCCCGGACTTTCCGATTGATGAAAGAACCTTGTATTCACAAAGTTCATGTGCATCAGTTCCCTGCTGTGCATATGGGCTGGCTCTGTCCTTGATATCAGCAGATAATCTGGCTGATGGTGGACAGTTAAGCCACTGTTTGCTTGACGAGGCAGAGAGCAGTGCGTGTTTAGGCATTGCCGACCACCTCCAACTCTGCTACGAGTTCCGAATACTTGTCTGCCGGAACACCTGTCAGAGTACCATCAGAAGAGAATTTTTCTACGATGCCTTTCACATCACCTTTGTACTTGCCACCATCGGCTTTTGCTTTCTGTGCAAGCTTTGCTCTGACATCTTCCTTGGTGTAAGTAACGGGTTCCGATTTTTCTTCGGTAGCAGTTTCTTCTACAGGAGATGGCTCTGCTGCTTTGGCAGGTTTTTCCTTTTTACCTGTAGGCTTAGGCTGTTCTGCATCTTCAATGGAAGAGCAGAGTTCACTGAGTTTGGTGAAACTGTCTGCGATTGTCTTAAACAGTTCCGCCATTTCTTTTTTCTTCATTGGCTGTTTCCTCCTTTGACATATGGTTGCCTGTGATTTTCTTTGCAAGCTGTCGGGTAATGACACTGAGTGCAATCAGCACATCTGCAATTTCTGCATCAATGTTGCCTGCTGTAGTGTTTTTTGGTTCTGTAACATTTCCCATCGTTTGCACCACCTTTCTGAAAGACCTTTTGTCCTTTCACTATCCCTTGGACATGAAATTTAATTTTTGGCGGGAACTTTTTTCTTTTTTCTTATGAATTTGTTTAAGTTCCTCTGTCCTTCACTATCCCTTGGACATGAAATTCAGCTTTTGGCGGGAACTTTTTTTATTTTTTATGAATTTATGTAAGTTCCTTTGTCCTTCACTATCCCTTGGACACAGAATTCCGATTTGGGCGGGAGAAAATGTAAAGAATTTGCATCATGGTTTTTCACATATAAAAGGAAGAAACTCATGCCGGATAAAAAATTTAAAAAATTCCCCGCCATTTTATAGTTTTCATGTCCAAGGGATAGTGAAGGAATGAAAGATATTCCTACCATTTAACGAAAGGAGAGATGCTTATGGGAGAGATGTATAAGAACCCAGAAGGCTATCCAGATCCAGTGCCATATCAGGCAATCTCCAATATGAATAAAGAACAGAAACGTTACAGACCTATGGTGTATATCTGTTCTGCATATAGCGGTGATGTGGAAGGCAACTTGATTAGGGCAAGAAAATACAGCCGGTATGCAGTGGATGAAGGCACAATTCCGATAGCACCACATCTGTTATTTCCACAGTTTATGGAAGAAGATACAGAGCGTGACCTTGCCATGTTTATGGATATTGCGATTCTGTCAAAGTGCAGGGAACTGTGGGTGTTCGGTGAGCTGACAGCCGGAATGGAAAACGAGATAGCTTATGCCGAGCGTAAGCAGATGACAATTAAATATTTTAATGAAGAATGCAAGGAGGAAGGTTAAATGCAGATGACATTATGTTATGCAACCTGTGTTGGAAATGCTGCAAACTGTCTTTATCCCAATAAGGTAGTAGTGGCTGATGCAGCTTCAATGGAATCCGTCATCGAGCAGGATCATGTGTGTGCAGTATATAAAGGAAATCGCAGAAGCAATGATAACTTCATTGAATCAGATGTAATTCCTATGGATATTGACAATGACCATAGTGACAATCCAGATGACTGGATTACGGAAGAAAAGATGGAGGAGCTGTTCGGCAGTATTGATTATGTACTTGCACCAAGCAGACACCATATGCTCCCAAAGGATGGAAAGTCAGAGCGACCAAGATATCATGCATATTTTCCTATTGAAAAATGCACGGACGCAAAGCAGTACACATCCATGAAGGTAGCAATCCAGAAAGCATATCCGTTCTTTGATGATAATGCGTTAGATGCTGCAAGATTCTTATTCGGTGCAACAGCAGATGACATGGTCTGGCATGAAGGATGGATGAGCATCATGGAAGATATTGAAACGGAAGAACCAGAGCCGGATGACGGAGATTTCGATGATGGAGTTGTGAGTGTTCCTATTACAGAGGGCAGCCGTAACAAGACCTTATCCCGTTTTGCAGGCAAGGTTCTGAAGAGATATGGAGAGTGTGATAAAGCACTTGAGGTATTTAAGGAACAGGCAGGTAAGTGCGACCCGCCACTCGGTGATGCAGAACTTAAGACAATATGGTTCTCGGCACTGAAGTTCTTTAGAAATAAGATAAGTGGCAGTAGCGGGTATGTTCCACCAGATCAGTACAACAATGACTTTGGTGCCGAACCCGGTTCATTAAAGCCGGACGATTACTCAGATGTCGGACAGGCAAAGGTGCTGTCAGTCACATATGGAGATGAACTGATATTTACTCCGGCAACGGATTATATGAGATATGACGGAGATAAGTGGGAAGAGAATAAGCAGATGGCTGTTGGAGCCTGTGTGGAATTCCTTGATTTACAGTTACAGGATGCAATGGACTACTTGGATGCTTCAAAGAAAGCATTGATTGATGCCGGATATCCAGAAGATATTGTAAAGCAGGGTTCTAAGGTGGCAGCAAAAGAAGCTGGCATACAGGAGAAAGACCTGCCATTACTGTACATGATGATTGGAGCAGAAAAGTATCTTGCTTTTACTATGAAACGCAGAGATTACAAGTATATTACTTCTGCACTGAATGTAGCAAAGTCCATGCTTGGCATTAAGGTATCAGACCTTGATAAGAATCCTAACCTCTTGAACACACCAAAAGCAACTTACAATCTGGAACTTGGCATGGCAGGAGAACGGCCACATGACCCGTTTGACCTTATTACCAAAATCACGGAATGCTCTCCGGGAGATGAGGGAATGGACATCTGGCTTGAAGCACTGGATACATTCTTCTGTGGTGATACGGAACTTATCGAATATGTGCAGAAGGTCATCGGGCTGGCAGCAATCGGCAAGGTGTATGAGGAGTTCATCATTATTGCATATGGAGATGGTGCTAATGGCAAGAGTACCTTCTGGAATACGGTAGCAAGAGTGCTTGGAACATATGCCGGAAAGATTTCATCAGATATTCTCACAATGGGAAACAAGGTAAACGCACAGCCGGAAATGGCAGAACTTAAGGGCAAGCGTCTCATCATTGCATCCGAGATGCAGGAAGGTGTGCGCCTTAATACAGCAATGGTAAAGCAGTTGTGTTCCACCGATGAGATACAGGCTTGTAAGAAGTACAAAGACCCATTCCATTTTGTGCCATCCCATCAAGTGGTGTTATACACGAACCATCTGCCGAAGGTCGGTGCGAATGATGATGGTATCTGGAGAAGATTAAAGGTTATCCCGTTCAATGCCAAGATTAAAGGAAACTCTGATATTAAGAACTACGCAGATTATCTTTATGAAAAGGCTGCCCCTGCCATCATGAAATGGATTATCGAAGGCGCAGAGAAGGTAAGCAAATCTGACCATAAGGTTGATGATCCGAAATGTGTAAAAGATGCAGTGGCATCATATCGTGAGGACAACGACTGGCTCGGACACTTCCTTGCAGACTGCTGTGATATCGGCAGTGGTCTTACGGAGAAGTCCGGGGAGTTCTATCAGCAGTATCGTGCTTACTGTATTCAGAGTGGTGAGTATACCAGAAGCACCACAGACTTTTATTCCGCTGTGGAGAAGGCAGGATTTGTCAGAAAGAAAGGAACGAAAGGTACTCTGGTCTACGGACTCAGCTTGAAGTCAGGACAGGATTTTGTGTAAATGACTGTCACGACTGTCATGACGGTCATTTCAGAAACTTTTTCATAATGGCTTAATTTCATAAAAATGCTGATTTTAAGCCATTTATGACAGTCGTGATACTCATTTCTTAAAAGTGCCTTATATAGAAAAATAGGGTTTAAAAATAGCCTATAGAGAGGTTTGGGAAAAGAGTGTCATGACCGTCATAGTATTAAATTTTGATGGGAGGGTCGCTGATGAGAGAAAAGACCATCGAACAGAAATTAGTGAGTGAAGTAAAAAAGCGTGGAGGCATCTGTCCTAAGTGGGTCTGCCCATCCTTTGATGGGATGCCTGACCGATTGGTATTTTTACCGGGTCGGCATTTCGGGATGGTGGAGGTGAAAGTACCAGGCGAAACACCGAGACCTTTGCAGTTGTCCAGACACAGATTATTACAGAGATTAGGCTTTAAGGTTTATGTCCTTGATGCCTTGGAAGATATAGGAGGAATACTTGATGAGATTCAATCCACATAATTATCAGCAATATGCAATCAACTTTATAGAGAAACACGATATATCAGCCGTTCTATTGGATATGGGAATGGGAAAGACAGCCATAACACTTATGGCAGTGGAGTATTTGATGTATGAGCAGTTTGAAATTTATAAGGTACTGGTGGTGTGTCCCTTGCGTGTTACCAGAACATGGAAAGACGAAATTGAAAAATGGGAACAGCTTAGTGGCACAAGGTACTCCATCGTGACAGGCACAGCATCACAGAGGAAGAAAGCATTGGTAGCAGATGCAGACATCTACATCATCAATCGTGAGAATGTGCCTTGGCTCATAGAAAAAAGTGGATGTCCGTTCATGTTTGATATGGTTGTGATTGATGAGTTGTCATCATTTAAGAATCATCAGACCGCAAGGCATAAAGCACTGATGAGAGTAAGGCCAAAGGTAAGAAGGATAGTCGGACTTACGGGTACACCTGCAAGTCAGGGACTCATGGATTTATTCGCAGAGTTTAAACTGCTTGATATGGGACAGAGGCTTGGAAGATTTATCGGTCAGTACAGATTAAACTACTTCAAGCCGGACAAGGTGAATGGTCCTATCGTATACAGTTACAAGTTACTACCGGGAGCAGAAGAACAGATATATGACAAGATCTCGGACATCACGATATCCATGAAGGCAGTTGACCATTTGGAGATGCCGGAACTGATAAGTACAGAGTACCCTGTGTACCTTGATGAGAAGGAAATGGAAAAGTATGAAAGTCTTAAAAAGGATTTGATTCTTTCTACCACAGAACATGAGGTGACTGCTGCCAATGCAGCTTCTCTTGTAAACAAGCTGTCGCAGATGGCAAATGGTGCAGTGTACACAGATGATACCGAGGCTGTCACATTTCATGACAGAAAACTGGATGCCTTGGAGGATATCATTGAGGCAGCTAATGGCAAACCACTTCTTGTGGCATATTGGTTTAAGCATGACTACACAAGAATTGTACAGCGTTTGGAGAAGTTGGGTATCAGCTATATGAAGATTGATTCTAACGAGAGCATAACCAAGTGGAATAACAGAGAAATTCCTGTTGCACTTATCCATCCGGCATCGGCAGGTCATGGACTGAATCTTCAGAAGGGTGGAAATACAATGGTGTGGTTTGGACTTACCTGGTCACTTGAATTATATCAGCAGTGTGTCTGCCGATTGTACAGACAGGGACAGAGCGAGGATACAGTCACCATTATTCATCTGATAGCACAGGGTACTGTCGATGAGAAAATAATGAAAGCATTATCCATGAAGGATACAACGCAGGCAGCACTCATTGATGCTGTCAAAGCAGAAATATAGAAAATCATAGTCAATCAGAAGTCAATCCGAGGGAATAAAAAATTTATTTCGGAGGTGCGAACCTATGAGTCCATATGAAGCATTGGGAAATGCAGTGGTACTGCAGGCAGTTAAAGATTACAGGGATGCTGTAAAAACGCTATCTCATGGGAAAAAGAATACAATAGCAGAATCTACGAAAAATGAATGTGAGAGATTTTTTAAGTCCCCATATTTCAATGTATTCACGGAACTTGATGGGAAAGCACTCCTTTCACAGTTGGAAAAGGAGGCAGCAGAATGACTGTAAAAGAATATTTGGGACAGGCTTACCTGTTGGATAACAGAATCAATTCAGATACAAAAGAACTGGAGGAACTTCGGATCATGTCACAGACGATTTCCAGTCCGGGATTTGAGGAGCATTATAATGCGAGCAAAAATACAGATGCCCCTTATATCAGAACATTGGAGAAAATCTTTGATATGGAATCCAAGATTTTAGAGGAGATGAATCTGCTGATGGCATTAAAACAGCAGATACGGGATGTGATAAGCAAGGTTGAAAAGCCGGAGCATCAGATGATACTTAGGTGCAGATACATTCACAATATGTCATGGCCAAAGATAGGAGATGAATTGTCTGCCGATACAGTTACTGTACAGCGTTGGCATAATAAAGCTATTGCAAAGATTGAACTGCCGGATGATGCAATTAATTTGAAAAAATAAAAAGTTGCAATGGTTTGCAATGGTTTGCAATGGTCGGGTTTGTGATATTGTATAATCAGCAAATAAGATAAAGATGCTGACAGGCTTAAGCCTTCATTGTGGGTAGTACCACAGTGAGGGCTTTTCTTATGCCTAAATATGAGGAGGTGCAGTGATGCCAAGGAAAGCAAAGCACCCGTGCCACCATCCCGGCTGTCCTAAGCTGACGGAAGGAAGGTTCTGCGAGGAACACCAAAGGGAAGAGAACAAGCGTTACGAGAAGTACGGTCGTGACCCTGCTACAAGGAAACGATACGGACGTGCGTGGAAACGCATCCGTGACAGCTATGTTAAGACACACCCGTTCTGTGAGTTGTGTTACGAGAAGGGAGTGCTTGTTCCTGTTGAAGAGGTTCACCACAAGATTCCTTTGTCTGAAGGTGGAACACATGACAGATCCAACCTTATCTCTTTGTGCAAGTCGTGCCACGCACGGATTCATGCAGAGAGAGGTGACAGATGGCACGGAAGAAAGAGTGATTCGTATGAATGATGGTCGTGCCAGTCAAATATAAAATTATTTTATTATATTTTTTATTATAACGGTCATGACAGTCATTTCGCAAATGGTAGGGGGAGTGCAAATCTCTGTGGGCAGAGCCAAAGGGCAACGGTGCCGCCCCTTCGTGTGTACTTTTTGCGTATTTGAACGGGGTATTAAGCACCCTATCGTTATTTTTTATATGAGGAGTTGATGATATGGCAAGAGATGGAACTGCCCGTGGTTCAAATATCAAGGTCAATGCCGGAAGAAAATCCGAGGCATTAGCTGAGAAGATGGCAGCAGGCAATCCTGGTGGAAGAAAGCTGAAGGTCATTGACTTGCCGGACGGAGTAGAACTTGAAGGAGCAGATATCCCGGAGCCGAGTTCCTACATAAAGTCCAAGCAGAAAGCTGTGGGCGAATTTGATGCAGAACACATTTACAGATATATCTACCTGTACTTGAAAGATAAAGGATGCGACAAATTGGTAAGCAAGCATATGGTGGAACAGTACGCAATGAGCGTGTCCCGACTGATGCAGTGTGAGGAGGCTATCTCAGAATACGGATTCCTCTCTAAGCATCCGACCACGGGAGCTGCCTGCGCAAGTCCATTTGTGGCTATGGCTCAAAACTACCAGAAACAGGTAAACACAATATGGTATCAGATTTTCCAAGTGGTAAGGGAGAACTGCTCACAGGATTATAACCCTGACGAGTCCGACCCGATGGAACTTCTGCTACGGAGTAGAGGATAGGAGAAACACATGATTGAGAAAGTAAATCCGATGCACCCGGATAAGGTTGCAGACCGAATTGCAGGTGCAATCGTTGATATGGCTTACGCATCTGAGGAAAATCCAAAGATTGCAGCAGAGGTTCTGATTGGACATGGCGTGTGCCATGCAATCATTGAAACATCAGCAGATATTGATGAAAAGAATGTAGCAGATGCTGTTTTAAGGATTGCCGGAAACATCCAGACGGATATTGTTATTGTCCCACAGGACATTCGCTTATCTGAGAATCAGAAAGGCAATGTGAGGTGTGGGGATAACGGCATCTTTAAGGGAATGCCACTTACCGGAGAGCAGAAAGAACTTTCACAGATTGCAAGGGACATTTACAGAAAATACCCGACAGACGGAAAGTACATCCTTGATGGAGTAAGACTCATCATCTGCCAGAGCAATGCAGACAAAGAGGAACTGGAGAATCATTACCCAGGGGCAGAGGTCAATCCGCTTGGTGCCTGGGCAGGTGGTACAGATGTAGATACGGGAGCAACCAACAGAAAACTTGGCTCTGATATGGCTGATTCTGTTACTGGCGGAGGACTGCACGGTAAGGATTTATCCAAGGCAGATGTATCCGTAAATATTTATTCCTTCCTTAAGGCACAGGAAACAGGAATGCCAGTCACACTCTGCTGTGCAATCGGTGATGAGATGGTGGATGGAAAGCCTTATGCAGAAATCGTGCAGATGGCAAGAGAGTATATCCAGTCAGTTGGCGGATTTGAGAAATTTGCAGAATGGGGGTTATTCTAATGGCGAAGCATACAACAGAAATGAAAATGGTACAGACTTCCAAACTGATACCATATGTAAATAATGCCCGTACCCATTCGCAGGAACAGGTAAATAAGCTGCGAGGTTCCCTTCGTGAGTTTGGGTTTATCAATCCTGTTATTATCGATGCTGACTATAATGTCATTGCCGGACACGGAAGGCTTATGGCTGCAAAGGAAGAAGGTATTGAGGAAGTTCCGTGTGTGTTCGTGGATTATCTGACGGAGGCACAGAAGAAAGCATATATCCTTGCCGACAACCGATATGCACAGGATGCCGGATGGGACGAGGAAATGTTAAGGGTTGAGATTGAAGCCCTGGAGGGAATGGACTTTGATGTGTCATTCACAGGCTTTGATGAACAGGAGATTGCAGATCTTCTTGCAGGAGATGCTGATGATGCAAAAGAGGATGATTTTGATGTTGAGGAAGAATTACAGAAACCGTGCTTTTCTAAGACAGGAGATATATGGCATATCGGAAGACACAAAGTCATCTGTGGTGATTCCACACAGGAAGATACCTATACACAGCTTTTCGAGGATAAGAAGTGCAACCTTGTCTGTACGGATCCGCCATACTTCGTAGCACTTGAGAATGCATCCGGCAAGATTGCAAACGATGACCTTAACGATAAGGACGGATATGAATTCCTTATGAAGGCATTTACCAACTTTCATAATGTCATGGCTATTGATGCATCTATCTATGTGTTTTATGCAACGATGAAGGCTCGTGTATTTTATGATGCTTATGAGGATGCAGGATTTAAGGTCGGAGCAGGTCTGATATGGAAAAAGCCAAGGGCACCGCTTATGAGAACGGACTGGAAGTTTAATATGGAGCCAATCATCTGGGGCTGGAGAAAAGACGGAAAGCATAAGTGGTACGGTGACCAGAAACAGAAATCTGTGTTTGAATTTGATGGTATCAAGAATTCAAAGGAAGATGGATTCGGACATCCATCCAGTAAGCCGGTTCCACTGATTGCATATCTTATCAAGCAGTGTACACAGGCAAATGGTATCGTGCTTGACGGATTCCTTGGTTCTGCCTCCACGCTGATGGCCTGTGAGCAGCTTGACCGTATCTGTTATGGTGTGGAACTTGAACCAAAATTTGTGGATGTGGCTGTAAAGAGATATCTCGAATACAAAAATGGTGACAGCACGGATGTGTATGTCATCAGAGATGGAGAGAAGTTAAGCTACGAAGATGCAGTGGCAGGAATGGAGGATGCCGATGGAACAACAGAATAAAATGACATTAACCCTCGGCAGTCTTTTTGACGGTTCCGGGGGTTTTCCATTGGGTGGAGTCATTGCAGGCATCACACCAAAGTGGGCAGCAGAGATTGAACCATTTCCCATAAGAGTCACATCGGTTCGTTTCCCGAACATGACACATCTTGGGAATATAAGCGAAGTCAGCGGTTCAGAGATTGAGCCAGTTGATATCATCACATTTGGAAGTCCCTGTCAGGACATGAGCGTGGCAGGGAAAAGAGAAGGCTTGGGCGGTAACCGTTCAAGTCTTTTTTATGAGGCAATCAGGATCATAAAAGAAATGAGGGAGGCTACCAATGGAAAATATCCAAGATACATCGTCTGGGAAAATGTCCCAGGAGCATTCTCGTCAAACAAGGCGAGGATTTCAGGGCAGTCCTCACAGAAATCTGCAAAGTCAAAGAAACTGACGTGTCTGTACCTAAACCTTCAAAATGGGAAAATGCAGGACGCATCATGGGAGAAGGCTTCAGTATCGCATGGAGACTCCTCGATGCTCAGTATTGGGGTGTTCCCCAGAGAAGACAACGTATCTACCTTGTCGCAGATTTTGATGGAGGGAGTGCCGGAAAAATATTATTTGAGTCAGAAGGCCTGTCTGGGTATTCTGCGCAGGGCTTCAAGTCGTGGCAAGACGCTGCCAATGGTATTACAGAAAGCGTTGGAGAAACAGGCTCAGACAGCTTAATGTTTGAAAACCACTCACAGGATACAAGATATCGGGGACCACTTACTGTGGCACAGACGGTTTCATCTACTTATGGAACAGGTGGAAATAATCAGCCGTTTGTATTGCAGACACCAAAGACTCTGAAAATCAGATGTGGCTGTGAGGGTGGTGGCAAGGGTGCGCTGATACAGGATGACCTGTCAGCAACCCTTGGTACAAATAATGATCAGACATTGTTCCAACCGAGAGCATTCGGAGTGTGTGCAAAGAACAGCAATTCCATGAAATCAGATAATCCGAACAGTGGATTTTATGAGGCAGAAACCTCAAGAACGCTTGATGCGAATGGTGGGAATCCGACCTGCAACCAGGGTGGCATTGCTGTGATAGAAGGAAATGGCAGCAGACCTTCCCATAAGGGAGATGGCTATAAAGAATCGGATATCATGTATACCTTAAATGCCACAGAGCAACACGCTGTTGCATTTGCTGATGTTCATGCCACACTGTCTGCAAATGATGGTCCCAAGGGTCCATCCAGTCAGATGATGAAGAAACCGGAAGAGAATTTTGTCGGAGAGCCATCCTATGGTATTGGCAGACCTGCAATGAATCAGGGCTACAATGCATCCTTCAGCTTTCAGATTGAAGAGGAGGTTGAACCGACACTCGTTGCAGCCGGAGCAAGCGGTGTGGCATATCCGAGATTTTCTTCTTCCAAGGCATCGTTTTTCACAGAGGCGAATGAGGAGTGTGCAAATACCTTAGTTGCGACTGATTACAAGGATCCACCGATTGTGAATGACGGAGAGAATACTGATTATATAGTACGAAGGCTGACACCTACTGAATGTGCAAGACTGCAGGGATTCCCAGACTGGTGGTGTGATGAACTTGGCATTGCAGAACCGACCGATGAGGATATTGCCAAGTGGCGTGAAATCTTTAATACCCATGCAAAGGCAATGGGAAAGACAACTAAGCCAAAGTCAGATAATCAGATAAGAAAATGGTTACAGAACCCACAGTCTGATTCTGCTGAATATAAGATGTGGGGAAATGGTGTGGCACTTCCGAATGTTTATTTCGTGCTGTCAGGCATTATGTACTATGCACAAGAATCTGCAACATAACTGCGGTATATTTGTGACCCTGTGAACGCACATATTTGTTGCTTTTGCAGGGGTTTAGAGTGATATATGTACATACCAAAAGAAAGGGAGGTACATGAACATGGTACTGCATTTTAATGTAACAGGCGAAAGCCGGAAAGCAATGGTAAAAGCCATTGAAAAGGAAATCGGAGGCAAGGCAAAATACCTCGGAGTTCCATCCTGTGCATATGAGATTGGAAACTACACAGTAGGCAGAAACGGGGAACTTGAATTTGGAGATTTTGATGACATTGACGAAGCTGCCCCAATCATTGAGGCTTGTGTGGCCGCCACAGGGGTTACACCAGAAGGATGGGGAGAACAGCCGACAGCAGAAGAAACCGCCGAGGAGTTGCCAACAGAGGGCGAGACGGTGGAACTTACGGTTTCCCTTCCAAAGGATAAGGTGGACATTGAAAAGTTGGACAGCTTACTTGAAGCAAAAGGAGATTTGATTCAGAAGGCACTTGGAGCTAAGAACCTTGAATATGAGGAAGGCGCCTACGAAGTGAGATTCCCTTGGTTCGATGAGGTTGCATCAGATGAGGCAACAGCCTACACGAGATTTATTTCTGCCCTATGCGAAATGACCATCAAGCAGAAAAGAATCACAGCAAAGCCCAAGGCAAACGAAAATGAGAAATATGCATTCAGATGTTTTCTTTTAAGACTTGGCTTTATCGGAGACGAGTTCAAAGCAGACCGAAAGATTCTGCTTTCCAAACTGGATGGCTCATCAGCATTTAAGTCTGGAGCAAAGAAAGGGGGCGAGCAGTAATGTTTTTCCCACCAAGAAATATTGTTGAATCCGTAAAGAAAGAATATCCATCGGGTACAAGGGTGGAACTTGTATCCATGAATGACCCTTACAGGGATATACCAGAAGGCACAAGGGGAACCGTTGACTGTGTGGATGATACAGGAACGATTCATGTAGCATGGGATAACGGCTGCCACCTTGGAATTGTTTATGGTGAGGACTCATGCAGAAAGCTGCATACCATAAAGACCATCTGCTACGGAAGGGAAGAAACGTGGGACTGCAAAGAAGATGCAGTTGCCTTTTTCCTACAGGCGGTTGCAGGAAGTGAAGGGGCAGAGTGTGAGAGATACACAAAGGTACTGACAGATCTTGCAATGGGCATGGATATATGTACAGATGGAGAGTAGGATTCTGGAAAGATACACAATTACAGGTGTGTATCTTTGTCCAGTAGTGGTATTCCAATTTATGTGCTTTAGAGTGATATATGTACTACCGAAAGGAAAACAAGCCAAAAAGGAGTACATAGAATGAACGAGAAAATCACAAGACAGATTGAAGAAATGAAAAAGCAGACCATTGGGGTGGAAATCGAGATGAACAGCATCACGAGGGAAAAGGCAGCAAGGCTTGCAGCCACCTACTTTGGAACAGGAAGATTTCAGAACACAGCCGGACGAAACGGATACTACACTTGGTCAGCGTGGGACGAGCAGGGAAGGGAATGGAAATTCCAAAAGGATGTGAGCATTGCAGGATGCGACAGCGAGAAATGCGAACTGGTAACCCCAATTCTTACCTACGCAGACATTGAAACATTGCAGGAACTTGTAAGACAACTCAGACACGCAGGTGCAAAAAGCGATGCCACAAGGGGATGCGGAGTACACATTCACATTGGAGCCAAGGGGCATACACCACAGACCATGAGAAACCTTGCAAACATTATGGCAAGCCACGAAAGCCTCATAGCAGATGCCCTTGCCCTTGACAGGGGAAGGATGCACAGATACTGCAGAACGGTTGACCCACGATTCCTTGAGAGCCTTAACAAGAAAAAGCCAAAGACCATGTCGGCATTGGCAGACATCTGGTACGGAAGTCAGAACTGCAACTACGGAAGAAGTCAGCACTACAATGACAGCCGATACCATATGCTGAACTACCATGCGACCTTTACAAAGGGAACCATTGAATTTAGGCTTTTCCAATTCGATGCTCCGGCTGACGGAAAGCGAAATGGACTCCATGCCGGACAGCTTAAAGCATACATTCAGCTTTGCCTAGCACTAAGCCAGATGGCAAAGGAAGTAAGGACAGCAAGCCCAAAGCCACAGCAGAATGAAAATCCGAAATATGCAATGAGAACTTGGCTCCTTCGCCTTGGGTTCATTGGGGACGAGTTCAAAACTGCAAGAGAGATTCTTACAAAGAGACTTGCAGGGGACACAGCATTCAGAACAGCAAGGGAATAGCCTTCTGCTACCTTAGCATTGACCGCTCCGGCGGTCTTAAGGTGGTAGAAGGGTATTTCCTTCGGAAAGGATGGATGCGAAATGCAGAAAAGATATTATATTGCCTATGGCAGCAACCTAAACATTACACAGATGAGATTTCGATGCCCTCATGCAAGAATCATTGGCACATCGGTTGTGCCGGATTATGAACTGCTCTTTAAGGGAAGTAAGACGGGTTCATACCTAACCATTGAACCGAAGGCAGGTGCAAACGTTCCTGTGGCGGTATGGGAAACCACTGCCGGGGATGAACTTGCCCTTGACCGATATGAAGGTTATCCAACCTTTTATTATAAGGCAGAAATGACACTTCCGATTAAGGGAATCAGATCCGGGAAGGTAAGGGAACGAAAAGTATATGTGTACATTATGCATGAGGACAGACAGATAGGAATGCCAAGCCTTCGGTATGTCCAGACCTGCCTTGAAGGGTACAGGGCATTCCAATTTGATGAGAACACTTTATATGATGCCATAGAAAAGAGCCGGAGGTACTGCCATGAAGATTAATATGAATCAACAACCAAGAATCTGCCCCATTTGTGGGCAGACATACCATGAACAGCCTGCTCTTTCAAGAGCCGATGGGAAAACGCAAATCTGTCCCGACTGTGGCACGAGGGAGGCATTGCAAAGCATGGGAGTGGATACCGATGAGCAGGAAAGAATCATCGAAACCATCCATCAACACACGCAGAATCCTTGAGTGAAATATACACAATAACCCTGCTGTATCTCTGGTACATAATCGTATTCCAATAAGTGTGATAATACGGTAATGTACACATACCGAAAGGGAAAACAAAGAAAACGGAGGATACGGACATGACAAGATTTGAAAAAGATGTAAAGGAAATGCAGGAAGGAAATGAAATCGAGGTTCTTAAAAGAAGAAAGGCAGAACTTGAGGAACTCAGAAGAAAAGGCAGATGCGAAAAGAACGGATTTAAAAGACAGTGCATTGCGCAGGAGTATGAAAGAAAAATGGCAGAGTACGAAAAACTGGATGCCATGATTTAAAAAATATTTTTTGGGAACCCTCCGGGGTTCCTTTTTTCGTGGAGGTGATCATGTGAGAAAACTGAAAAATTATAAACCGACAAGATTCATGGCAGAGGATTCTCACTATGATAAAGCTGATGCAGATTTTGCTGTGAATTTTATAGAAAATCTGTGCCACACAAAAGGTACATGGGCAAGAAAGAAGTTTGAACTGATGGACTGGCAGGAACAGATAATTAGAGATGTGTTTGGTACGATTAAGCCGAATGGTTACAGACAGTTCAATATGGCTTATGTGGAGATTCCTAAGAAAAACGGAAAGTCTGAATTGGCAGCCGCTGTGGCACTTTTACTTTTATGTGAGGGCGAACAGCGAGGCGAGATTTATTCCTGTGCTGCCGATAAGAACCAAGCGAAGATTGTATTTGATGTAGCTGCCGATATGGTGAGGTTCTCCAAGGCACTTAGCAAGCGAATCAAAATATATGAATCACAGAAGAAGTTGGAGTATATTCCGACAAAGAGTACTTACCAAGTGCTGTCTGCCGATGTGTCTAACAAACACGGCTTTAATACGCATGGCGTTATTTTTGACGAATTGCACACGCAGCCAAACCGTAAATTATATGATGTTATGGTTCAGGGTTCTGGAGATGCGAGAATGCAGCCACTGTATTTTCTTATAACTACAGCCGGAAATAATACGGAGAGTATCTGCTATGAAGTACATCAGAAAGCACTTGATATTATGGAAGGTCGAAAGCATGACAGCACATTTTATCCTGTGATATTTGGTGCAGGTCTTGAAGAGGATTGGACAAACCAAGAGGTGTGGAAGAAAGCGAATCCGTCCCTTGGGGAAACAATCGGAATCGACAAGGTTGAAGCTGCCTGTGAGTCAGCAAGGCAGAACCCCGGCGAAGAAAATGCTTTCAGACAACTCCGACTGAACCAATGGGTAAAGCAGAGCATCCGTTGGATGCCAATGAAGAAATGGGATGCCTGTGCATTTCCAGTAAATGAGGATGACCTTGAAGGGCGTGTATGTTATGGAGGTCTTGACCTTTCAAGCACCACAGACCTTACATCCTTCTGCCTTGTGTTTCCGCCGGAAGATGAGGAAGGCAAATATTATGTTCTCCCATATTTCTGGCTGCCGGAAGAAACACTTGACCTGCGTGTCCGAAGAGATCATGTAAATTATGATGTCTGGGAAAAGCAGGGATATATACAGACCACGGAAGGCAATGTTGTTCATTATGGATTCATTGAAAAATTCATAGAACATCTTGGTGAGAGGTTTAACATCCGTGAGATTGCTTTCGATAGATGGGGAGCAGTGCAGATGGTACAGAACCTTGAAGGAATGGGCTTTAATGTGGTGGCTATGGGACAGGGATTTGCATCCATGTCACCGCCTACCAAGGAACTCATGAAACTGGTGCTTGAACAGAGGATAGCCCACGGAGGGCATCCAGTCCTTCGATGGAACATGGATAACATATACATTCGTACCGACCCTGCTGGAAATATTAAGGCAGACAAGTCAAAAAGTACGGAGAAAATCGATGGTGCGATTGCCTGCATTATGGCTCTTGATAGAGCAATCCGATGTGGTAATGATATAAGCGAGAGTGTTTATGATAGCCGTGGACTTTTAGTATTTTGAAAAAAGTGATTGACTTATACACTATAAAATGATATGATATAGAAAAAGTGAGTGAGTTAATCACTAGGAAGAGAGGTTATCATGCAAAGAATTCAGTTTTATCCAAGTGTAACACTTGCAAATATCTTGAATACAGAAGCACAAAGCAAAGGAGTAAGCGTTAGCACATATGTGACAGATTTGTTAGAAGAGTATTACGGACTAAAAAAGAATACAGTTTCTGTAACTCAGTTGACAACTACTGTATTAAATGAAGTTCAAAATTATATTAGTACATTACCGCCTAATGTACCATTTGATTTGAATACTGCATCAAAAACTTTCCAAGATATTGACATGACATGTGGTAAAAAGCCACAGACAGTAAGAGCCTCTATTGGAAGGGCGTTTGGTGCAAAATTAGGCAAAGCACCTTTTGCTAATGTGAAAAAATATGTTGATAAAAATGGTAAAAACATATTATCGGCAAATAATGCATTAATGTATATTGTTTTTTAGAAACAAAAAAGTGTGAATTAATTGTAAAAGCACCCTAATGGGGGTGCTTTTATTATACCTATTTTTAGAAAGGGTTGGTGAAATATTATGGGAATAATAAGTGGAATTTTTAAATCAAGAGATGCTCCGACAAACAGAACTGCAGGCAGTGCCTACAGTTTTTTTATTGGGCAGAGCGCAGCCGGGAAAAGGGTAAATGAGCGAAGTGCCATGCAGACATCGGCAGTTTATGCCTGTGTGCGTGTTATTTCAGAATCTGTGGCAAGCCTGCCACTTCATGTTTACAGATACAACAAGAATGGTGGAAAGGAAAAGGCATTAGACCATCCTTTATATCATCTGCTGCATGATGAACCGAACTCGGAAATGACAGCCTATTCATTCTTTGAGGTCGCTCTGACACATCTGCTGTTATGGGGAAACTCGTACAGTCAGATTATCAGAAATGGCAAGGGAGAAGTTCTCGGACTGTATCCTCTGATGCCGGACAGAATGACGGTGGACAGGGATGAGAAAGGACATCTTTATTATGAATATTCGGTAAGTTCCGATGATGCACCTACCAATAAAGGTTCTACAGTAAGGCTCAAGCCGGAGGATGTTCTTCATGTTCCGGGACTGTCATTTGATGGTCTTGTAGGATATTCGCCAATTGCTATGGCTAAGAATGCCATAGGTCTTGGAATTGCAGCTGAGGAATATGGCAGTAAGTTCTATGCAAACGGGGCTGCACCAAGCGGTGTGCTTGAACATCCGGGAACATTGAAGGATCCGTCAAAGGTCAGAGAAAGTTGGACGCAGACCTTCGGTGGTTCATCCAATTCCAACAAAGTAGCGGTTCTGGAAGAAGGAATGAAATATACACCTATTTCCATCAATCCATCAGAGGCACAGTTCCTTGAAACGAGGAATTTCCAGATCTCCGAGATTGCCCGTATATACAGAGTCCCAGCTCATATGATTGGACAGCTTGATAAAGCAACCTTTTCCAATATCGAACAGCAGTCATTGGAGTTTGTTGTGTATACGCTCCGTCCCTGGATCACAAGACTGGAGCAGGCAATGGTACGCAGACTTTTGAATGAAGATGAGAAGAAGGACTATTTTATCAAGTTTAATGTTGACGGACTTCTTCGTGGAGATTATCAGAGCCGGATGAACGGATATGCGACAGCAAGGCAGAATGGTTGGATGTCTGCAAATGATATCCGTGAACTTGAGAATCTTGACAGGATACCTGCTGAACTTGGCGGGGACTTATATCTTATCAATGGCAATATGACAAAACTTGAAGATGCAGGAATATTTGCAGATTCAGCACAAAAAGAAGAGGAGGATTCCGATGAAGAACAAGAAGTTCTGGAACTGGAAGAGCAGGAAAACACTCAACCAGGAAACAAACGAGGAAATCGTAGAAAGAGTTCTTAGCTTAAACGGAACCATCGCAGAGGAGTCGTGGTTTGATGATGATGTCACGCCACAGCTTTTTAAGGATGAACTGAATGCTGGAAGTGGTGATATCACTGTATGGATCAATTCACCGGGCGGTGACTGTGTGGCGGCTGCACAAATCTACAATATGCTCGCAGATTATAAGGGGAATGTCACAGTCAAGATTGATGGCATCGCAGCTTCGGCTGCATCCGTGATTGCGATGGCAGGTGACAATGTACTAATGTCCCCGGTTTCCATGATGATGATCCACAACCCCGCAACCGTAGCATTTGGTGACCATACAGAAATGGCAAAGGCTATCGAGATGCTTGAAGGGGTCAAGGATTCCATTATCAATGCCTATTCCTTAAAAACGGGAATGTCGAGGGCAAAGTTATCAAGGCTTATGGATGCAGAAACATGGATGGATGCAACCAAGGCGGTGGAACTTGGATTTGCTGATGATATCATCACGAAGAATGAGTTTCCTAAAAAGAAAGAGGATGAGCCGGATGAAGATGGCGAGTCTGACGAAGATGAAAGCACCGAAGAGGATGACAAAAAGAAATCATCCAATTCAGTGTTTTTTTCACGCAAAGCTGTAAACAATGCACTTCTTAACAAGCTGGAGGAGCATTACAGGAAATCAGAGCCGAGTGTTGTCGCACAGGCGAAGATTCCGGCAACAAAAGTAACTGACGGTGTATCTGCAAATGAGATCAGAAACCGTCTTGACCTTATCAAAAAGTATATTTAAGGAGGACTGCTATTATGACAGTACAGGAATTAATCGACAAGAGAGCCAAGGCATGGGAGGCTGCAAAGGATTTTGTGAATACCCATGAGGATAAGGATGGCAAGTTATCTGCTGAGGATGCTGCAACTTATGAAAAGATGGAGAATGGCATCGCAGAACTTACCAATTCTATCGACAGACAGCAGAGAGCAGAAAGAATGGAGCAGGAACTTTCAAAGCCTGTAAATTCTCCGATTACAGGAAAGCCATATAAGGACGAGCCACAGGGAAAGTCAAAGACAGGCCGTGCATCTGATGAATACAGAAAAGCCATGCTGAATGCTCTCCGCAGCAACTTCAGACAGATTTCCAATGTGTTACAGGAAGGTGTGGATGCCGATGGTGGTTATCTTGTTCCTGTGGAATATGACAACAGACTGATTGATGTGCTTAAGGAAGAGAACATCATGCGTGGTCTTTCTACAAAGATTACAACTTCCGGGGAGCATAAGATTAACATCGCAGCTACCAAGCCTGCTGCAGCATGGATTGAGGAAGGAGCAGCCCTTTCATTTGGCAGTGCAACATTTGACCAGATGATCTTGGATGCGTACAAGCTCCATGTAGCAATCAAGGTTACAGAGGAACTTCTGTATGATTCTGCATTCCCTCTTGAGAATTACATCATCACAGAGTTTGGTAAGGCTCTTGGAAATGCCGAGGAAGACGCATTCCTTAATGGTGATGGAAAGGGCAAGCCTACTGGTATCTTCAATGCAACAGATGGTGGACATCTTGCAGGTACGCTTACGGCTGCACTTAAGTCAGATGACCTGTTTGACCTTGTGTATGGACTTAAGAGACCATATCGTAAGAACGCATCCTTTATTATGAATGATGCTACATTAGCACAGATTCGTAAGCTGAAGGATAACAACGGAGCCTATATCTGGCAGCCATCATACCAGGCAGGAGAGCCGGACAGAGTTCTTGGCTATCAGGTTCATACTTCTGCATATGCACCTACAGATGCGATTTCTTTCGGTGATTATAAGTATTATAACATCGGTGACAGAGGTCCCCGTTCTTTCAAGCAGCTCAATGAATTGTTTGCAGGCAATGGCATGATTGGTATGGTTGCCAAGGAGCGTGTGGATGGTAAGTTAGTCCTTCCAGAAGCAGTGCAGATCCTTAAGCTGAAGGCAGAAACACAGGCAGGCAAAGCCTAAGATAAATGGGGCAGAGTGACAATCGTTACTCTGCCTTAATAATTGGAGGTGCGACAGAATGATTTCACTTGATGAGATGAAAAATTATCTTCGGATAGATTTTGACGATGATGATGCACTTCTTGAAAATCTGATAGTTTCATCAGAGCGTTTGTGTATGGATATTGCCAGAATAAAGAGCAAGACAGTATTCGAGAAAAAGGAAAATGCGAAGATAGCAGTTATGTATGCAGTGGCATATCAGTATGAACATCGTGAGGACTGTGACCACCATGCATTAACACTGTCACTCCGTTCCCTGCTTTCCGGCATTAGAAAGGCGGGATTTTGATGGAAGTAGCACTTTTAAATGTAAAGATAACCTTCCAAAGGAACGAGGTCATCACGGATGCGATAGGAAATCACAAAAACCAATGGACAGATTATTATTCCTGTCATGCTACGGTCAGTGGCGAGAGTGGTTCAGAGAAAAATGTGGCTGCTAATACTTTGTATGAGTCAGACCTTGCTTTTACAGTTCGGTACTGCAAGGCTCTTGCGTGTGTTGACAGCACACATTTCCGTATCGTATTTGATGGGGAACTCTATGATATTACATTTATTGACCACATGAATTATAAGCACAAATGTCTGAAATTCAGATGCAGGAAAGTGAGGAGATAGCATGGCAAATGTACAGATTAATAATTTGGCATCAGAGGTCATGAAAGGACTTATGGAATATAAAGACCTTGTGACATCTGATATGAAAGTGGCTGTAAGAAAAGCAGGAGGATCAGTAAAAAAGGATATCCAGGCGAATGCTCCAAAGAAAACAGGTGCCTACTCGAAGAGTTGGAAAGTCAGTACAACAAAAGAGACTTCTGAATCTTTGGAACTTACAGTACATTCGCCAAAGAAATATCAGCTTGCCCATCTGCTTGAAAAAGGTCATGCAAAAAGGGGCGGTGGCAGGACAAAGGCAATCCCACATATCGCACCTGCTGAGGAGAATGCTGTCAAACAACTGGAGTCTGATATCAAGAAGGCAATCGGAGGTTCATGATGGAAGAACTGGTAAAAATCATAGAAGAAATGGATATACCCTTTGCATATGACCATTTTGCAGAGGGTGAAAGTCAAGACCCACCATTTATGTGTTACCTGTTACCAGGAAGTGATAATTTTGCAGCCGATGGAAGGGTTTATTACAAAATAAATGAAGTCAGGATTGAACTGTATACCGATTTTAAGGATACAGCCTTAGAAGAAAAAGTAACTGCCGTGCTTGATAGCCACGGTATTTTTTATGAGCAGTCAGAGGTATGGATTGAGGAAGAAAAACTCTATGAGGTTGCCTTTGAATTTGCCATGCCAGCATAAAGGAGGATATAGAGATGGCTAATAAAAAGAATAAAGTCAAGTTTAACATCTGCAATGTGCATTATGCACCGATTACCGTTGCAGAGGAAGGCACGGTCAGTTTTGGAACACCTGTACCAATGCCTGGTGCAGTATCCATCAGCATGGATCCGACAGGAGAGCCGGAATCATTCTATGCAGATGGTATTGAGTATTATGTAATCAACAACAATCAGGGATATGATGGTGACCTTGAACTTGCCATGATTCCAGAATCATTCAGAACGGATATCTTAAAAGAGGAGCAGGATGCCAATAAGGTTCTTGTGGAGAATGCAAATTCTGAGACAGGCAGCTTTGCACTTCTGTTTGAATTTGATGGGGATATCAGAAAAATCCGTCATGTGCTTTATAACTGTACTGCGTCCCGCCCAACAATTGAGTCTAAGACCAATGAGGATGAGAAAGAAGTACAGACAGAGACACTTACCATCAAGGCGAGACCGATGGCTGACGGATATGTTAAGGCTAAGACGGGCGATGCCACTACTGATACAGTTTATAACAACTGGTACAAGAGTGTATATCAGCCAACAGCGGTAACAGCAGAGCAGTCAACAAAATCAACCAAGAGTGTATCATAAGGAGGTCTAAGGCATGGGCATCAGAAAGAATATAGAGATTGACGGACAGGAGGTTGCATTCAAAGCGAGTGCAGCCATTCCGAGAATCTATAGATTAAAGTTTCAGAGGGATATTTATAAAGACCTTGCAGTGCTTGAGAAGAGTATCGGTGATGGGAAGAAAGAGTCATCAAATCTGGATATGTTCTCGCTTGAGATGTTTGAGAACATTGCCTTTATTATGGCCAAGCACGCAGACCCATCTATTCCAGATACCCCGGAAGAGTGGCTTGATAATTTCAATACATTCTCTATTTACCAGGTTCTTCCACAGCTGATTGAACTCTGGGGACTGAATGTGAAAACGGATGTTGAAGCTAAAAAAAACTTCGCCCGACAGAGCGTCAGATGACAACGCCCTTATTTCTTCTAAGATGTGTGCAGATAGGGTTGTCTATCCGAGACCTTGACCTTCTGACAATAGGGATGGTTAATGATATGTATGCCGAGAGCAGTAATGATGATTATAAGTATCCAGAAGTTGCAACACAGGAAGATTTCGACAGGTTCTAGATTGAGAAAACAGCCATTTTCTGATATAATACGGAAAGTGGTTGAAACATTCTCAGCTACAAATCGGAATTTTTAGGGGGGAGATAAATTATGACCTTCAATAAAGAAAAAATAATCATAAGACCAGAGAAGTTATTCGAATATGAAAAAGTTGATAAGTTGATTTATAAGGCGTTTGCTGAACAACATAGTATAGAAACTGGGAAATTTATGATGGAACACTTTAGAGAAGAAAGGAAAAAAGATACTTTCATCCCGGAGCTTTCTCTTGTTGCTGTATTAGAAAACGGAACAATTGTTGGAGAAGTTGCGCTTCACGAAACAGATATTGTCACAGAAAATGGAAATATTACGCAATTGGTTTTAGCACAAAGTGCTGTTTCGCCAGAATATAGAATGCAAGGAATTATGAGAAGATTAGTAGAATACGCACTAGAGGAAGCTGAAAAAATGGGTTATGGAGCAGTGTTTCTTGGAGGAAACCCTAATCTTTATGGTAGATTTGGCTTTGAACCATCTTCTTCATATGGCATTTATCACGAAAATAGAAAAAAATGGGGCGATGAAGGATTTATGGTGTGTATATTAAAAGCAGGTGTTCTAGATGACGTAACAGGTACAACCTATTATTATGGTGGTTAATATCTGTTGAAAACTTCCGGATTGTATGAAAGAGATAATTTGATTTGTAATGAAAATTGTGGCGATACGTCGTAAAAATTTGGAGGTTATATATGGCAGAAGAATTAGTTAATGGGTATGAACCTTGCCATTTCAAATGCAAAACATAGATTGGATGATACTAGTATAGATTAAAATTTTCAACAAGATTGAGTGTTTTATGGAAAGGAAATCGCAATGCAGACAACAGACTCGGTTCGCAGCGTCAAAGGTGTTGGCGAAAAAGCGGAACAAAATCTTCACAAATTAAAAATTGAAACGGTGGGAGAACTGTTAGAGCACTATCCAAGAAACTACGATGAAATCAAGCCGGTTTGTCCGATTGAAGCATTGGAAGAAGGAGATATAGCGGCTGTAGAAGGCGTGCTTATGGCGCGGCCGCAGATTATGAAACGTGGCTCAAAAAGTATTTTAACGATAACGCTGCGGGATACGACCGGCAGTCTGTTAATTACGTGGTTTAATATGCCTTTTCTGCGAAATCAGTTAAAAATGGGGACAAGATATTTGTTCCGTGGAAAGGTCGAAAAGCGAAACGGGCGGCTGCAGATGGTGCAGCCAAAGCGTTACACAAGGCAGGAATTTTACAAAATTGTAGGGAAAATGCAGCCAATTTATCCGCTTACGGCGGGGATTACCAATCATGCCATGGCAAAATTAATGCAGGAGGCAATCATGGCGGTAGAGGATTTCAAAGAATTTTTACCGGCGGATTTGCGTAAACGCCAGCAATTGATTGAATACAAAAAAGCGATGCGTCAGATTCATTTTCCGGCAAATCATAAGGAATTGAAAGAGGCGAGGAAAAGACTTGCCTTTGATGAGTTGTTTTTATATACAATGGCACTTAATTATATCCGTGAAAATGGAAAAGAAATCAGCACACACCGGATTCAGAAGACAAAAGAGGCTGCTGAGTTTTTAGAAAATCTTCCATTTTCGCTGACCGGCGCACAGGAAAAAGTGTATGAAGAAATCTGTGCGGATATGGAAGGCGGTTTTGTGATGAATCGTCTGGTGCAGGGAGATGTTGGTTCGGGAAAAACGATTGTTGCCGTGTTAGCACTTTTGGAAGTCGTTAAAAACGGATATCAGGGAGCGTTCATGGTACCGACGGAAGTATTAGCGGCACAACACTATCAAAATCTGACAAAATTATTGGCAGATTACGGCGTGACGGTTGGATTATTGTCCGGTTCTCTTACAGCTAAAGAAAAGAGACAGGCAAAAGAAAAAATTGCTTCCGGGGAATGGGATATTGTGATTGGAACGCATGCGCTCATTCAGGATGGTGTTGCATTTGATGATTTGGGACTTGTGATTACTGATGAACAGCATCG
>ERZ772876.1359-NODE-1359-length-25475-cov-3.983124_pt1 | contig 25475 bp, 18 predicted proteins | sample MGYA00580584_ERZ772876 | MGnify/ENA primary metagenome ERZ772876 (study PRJEB29015, sample SAMEA2737728) | human gut metagenome | biome: human gut; feature: human-associated habitat; material: faeces | place: China | collected 2012 ... | reverse complement strand
CAGGCGACAAGAATTCCGCCCTTTTCTCGATTGATAATGAGGCAAGCGCGCCATTATCCGGATACTGCGGCACATAAGCGCTCCACCCCAGATCGTTAGAAAGATCGGTAATGGCATTGACCAGAAAGACCTTTTTAAATTGGTGCGTCGGTCGGTAATGAAAAGTAGCCAACGCGCCGGCAAGCCAGCCGCCGGCCGACTCCCCCAGCAGATAGATATTCTTTTCATCGATACCATTTTCGGCCAAGTGCCGCAAGACATACTCTACCGCATCATAGCAATCTTCATACAGATCGGAGAGCTGTTTTCCCGCCGCCTGAGCATATTTATCCGCCAAACGGTAGTCTATGCTTACACAGACGAACGAGCGATCGGCATAATACCGCGCCAGATAGCCGAGATGGTCGCCGCCCCATCCTGCCTGATCGGCAAAGATCTTTCGACTGCGCCATCCACCGCCATGCACAAACAGAAAGGCCGGATACCGCCTGTTCGGCTCAAAATGCGGCGGATAAAAAAAGCTCAGATGTATCGGTTCATTATCTACGACTTTATAGGTTACGGTTCTGTCGCCTGTATGTCCGGCTATGTACGGTGCCAGATCCAGCGATTCGTCTTTCAGAATATGTTCGATCACCATTTAGCCTCTCCTCCAAGCTCCCTCACAGCATATACGGTTTACCGTATATCGTAATCCGAGTGTCCTTTGCTTCCTTTCCGTTTGCATGAACCGTTATATTTTTTCCGCGAATCCGTATATGCAGCAGGACGCCCTTCCAAAGCAGCCTAAAGCTCAATCCCTTCCAACCATCGGGCAGATGCGGCGCAATATCCAACGTGTTTTCGTCATAGCTCACACCGGCAAAACCGAATACAACCGTATTCCATGATCCACCGTTAGCGGCTGGATGCGTACCGCCGATATACAACGTTCCAAGATACTGCCGTGTCGCACCGGTTAAATCGACAGTTGCTGTTTTCATAAAGTAGGGATACGCCCAATTCGGATCGCCAACATTGGCTGCTACAATCCCGTAAGCGCAGGCGCTCAGACTTGAACCGTGTTCTGTATACGGCTCATAAAAGGCCCAGTTGGCTTTCTTGACCTTTTCGGAATATTGGCGGCGAAGCACACTGAGCATCATCACAACATCTGCCTGTTTCAGTACACGTGTCGTAGTCGCCAGTCCATGGCCGCATCCCCAGTATTCGTTCGGATCGAGCTCGCGTTTTTTGAGTGCGGCCGGCCGAACATCCTCCAGCGTATAATAATCATCAAACTGTTCAATCAGATTGTTTTCATCCGGATTCGGCACATACAGCTTTTGAGCAAACTCTTCGGTCCATGACACATCATGTTCTGTGATAAAATCTGCATAGCCCTCACGGTCATGTATCTTAACCCAATCCAGCGCCAAAAGCAGGATCGACGCCGCGTGCTTAACCATAGCGTTTGTGTAAGCGTTATTATTCACACGCTCATGGTATTCATCCGGGCCCACGACATCCAGCAGCTCATAGCGCTGTTTCTGCGGTTTGTAATACGCATAGCTGTAGAAAAAGCGAACGCATTGCCAGATCACTTCCAGCCCGCCCTGCATCAGGAGTGAATGGTCTCCGGAAATGCAGCAGTATTCCCACAAGCCATATACGACGTCCGCGCTGATATGAATCTGTTTATCCCGGAAATAGGTACGCAGCGGTCGCTTCGTAAAAACATCGGTTATGTTGAACAGCGTACAGGCATCGTCGCCGGTTTCCTGACTCTCCCAGGCATAAAAAGCGCCGCCGCAGTGAATTTCGGTCGCTTTGCGCTGCGCGCCGGGGAGCGTATGGATGCGATACTGTACCAAGCGGCGGGCGACCTCGGGATCGGTAAAATCAAAAAACGGCAGCATGAACATCTCGGTGTCCCAGAAGGATGCGCCCTTATATACCTGGCCAGAAAGGCCGCGCGCCGGTATACCACACCGTCCGCCCCCGCGCGGAGCAATCGCGTTCAGATGATACAGGCTGTACCGCAGCGCGAACTGAGCTTCATTATCACCATCAATGGTAATGTCTGCACGATCCCAGACTTTCTCCCAGGCCAGGCAATGCGCCGCGCGCAAACCTTCATAGCCTAAAGCTGCCGCAGCTGCAAACGCCCGATCTGCCGCGACCGTATCTTCTCCCCAATACACAGCGCAGATCTTTTCAATAACGAGCGACCGTCTGCCTCGCAGCGTATGCAGCCAGCAGCCATTTTCCTGATTCGCCGCACTGCAGGCAGCGCCGTCCATACATATCGTTTCGTAAACCGAGAGAGGAATCCGATTCTCCAATGTCCGGAAATTCCAGCGGCTCACGTTATCCGCAAAATGGTAGAGCCCCTCATTCAGATGAGGGCCATTGATATCCCAGATACAGCCGTCAAGGCCGGTTTTGAGTTCGATAACAACATCTGTATCGGCCGTCACCTCATAGCGCATAGCCAGAATATGTTCATCGGCCAGACTTGCAAAGCGCTCGGCGCGCACGCTGACCGCCGTGCCGTCATGCAAAACAAACACCGTCTCACGGCTGTGGAGCGCGTGAAAAAAATCAAGCTGCTGACGGTGTGTGCGGATCGGCAAACAAAGTACATCCAGCTTTTCCTTGCCGATCCTGGTATATGTATAAAGTGGATTCGGTGCATTGACCGATTCACGCCAGGAGTCTCCATTGCGATCAAACAGGCCGGCGAGATTCAGCGCCGTCAGCTGCGGCGCACGGAACTCTTCCAGAGTGCCGCGATACCCCATGTATCCGTTGGCTACCAAAAAGCGGCTGCCATTCTGCTCGATCGCCGTTTTGTCGAATTCGGTTTCCTCGATCCTCCACGTTTTGTTTATCATGGCAGTATCCCTCATACCCGCATATAAATTTCCCCCCGGCATCCGGGCCACAAACGGTGCCGGGGGGATTCGAACATTATCCTTCAGTCAGAAAAACCAATTTGTACAACCGCGTCAGGATTTCTTTTTCCGCAGGAGGCCAGCCCCGCCGGCGGCGGCAATCGTCGCGACAAACGGCCACACAGCCAGAGCAACGCCGGTCTCCGGCGTGTCGGGAGCATCGGGCGTATCCGGCGTGCTCGGGTTGCTAGGAGTGCTCGGGTTGCTAGGAGTGCTCGGGTCGCTCGATGTGCTCGGGTTGCTCGGGTTTTCAGGATTGTCAGGGTTCTCAGGTTCCTCGCCATCCATCTTGAGTACGATCTCCTCGCCGGTCTTGAGATCCCAGAATTTGGTGCTGTCCTCGCCAAGGCCGTTCGTCCGGACAAGGCGCAGATTGCGGAATTCGGTGTCACAGTCGTTAAGGGGCGTGTTAGTCTGAATGCCGATATAATAGTAAGGCTCCGCTTCGCCTGCAGCGAGTCCCTTCATAGCCGAAATCACACTCGTGTTCCAGCCGTCGTCAGTGGTGGCGGCATTATACAAAGTGTTATAAGAGTCGGTCACCCAGTCGCCTTGGCCGCCCTTGCGCTCCTCCCGCATATGCACCATAAAATCGCTGCTCTCGCCGCGCCACTCATAGATGATGGCGAGATAGTCGCCCTCTTTCGCCAAATTATTCAAGGTGAACGGATACGAAGCAAAGCCTGCATACTGCGCGTTGGCCTTGTTCAGCTTAATGTAGTTATAGCCATCCGCTTTGTGGATCGAGCCGATATCGGTGGTCTTAGTGACCGTCACACCGGCCGGAGCCAACCACGACCAATAGCGCAGGCCCTCGGAGAAATCCAGATTATGCGGCCCTTCAATCTTCTCATAAGTGCTATTGAGCACATTACGGCCGGCATCGATGCCCTCCTCAAATGTGCCATAGGGATCGGACGACGCAACAGTGATTTCCTCGCCCGTCTTGAGATCCCAGAATTTGGAGGAATCCTCGTTGGTCTTGACCACACGGATATTCTTTATCTCGACCGTGGAGGCGTTTTCGACCTCTTCGTTGGTTTCCTGAATATATACGACATAACATGCTGCTTTATCATCCTGTTTAACTGTACATACGCCCTGTGCAGGACTGACCGCTGTGTTCCAGCCATCAGCCGTTTCCGCCGTAATCAAATCCGTAGCATCGTTCGAGGTTACCCATGTGTCAGCAACTCTCGCCTGACGCAGATGAATGCGGGCATCCAGCTTTTCACCGCGCCAATCAAAGAGGAGCGCTACGCGGTCGCCGTTTTTAATAGTATCGCCAAGATAGAACGGATAGCAGACGATACCCAGATTCACGGGATTTTTGCCATTCATCTTGATATAGTCAAAACCGTTCTCGTTGTGCAGCGAAACAGACGTGCTGGCATAGTCCGCCTTAACGCCGGCATCGATGTTCGTCCAGTAACGCAGGCCCTCGGAGAAATCGAGGTTCTTCGGCTCTTCCAGAGGCTCATAGTTGTTCTGAATCTGGCCTCTGCCGGCGTTCATGCCATCCTCTTTTGTACCGTAAGCATCTTCTTCCGCTGACGCGAGCAAACCAATGGAACACAGCGCCGTGATCATCAGTGCCACAGATAATGCGATAGACAAGAACTTTTTCACAGGTAACTCTCCTTTTCGTTTTAAAATGTGCATTGCAGTGCTCGCCAAAGGAATGCCTTTTTGTTTTCCCCCCTTCCTGATATTTTCTGGCAGGAGCATCTACCATCTTTTTTACTCCGTCCCGTAGACTCAATTCATATGGATCGGAGCGTAGCCCGGTTTTTCAATATCAACGATTTCCGTCACTGGGCCAGAAGCCTGATTGCCGCGTAATACGGTGTTCCCTTGATGACGGCAAAGGATGATGTTATGCTTTGCGCAGTTAATGAAGCGGTTGTTCTCGATCAGCGAGGCATTTTCCCATGCGCCGTTCCATGTGACTGTCGGCTGAACGTTCGTATAGGTATACATTCGCGTACCAAGCTCGATCCCGACACCGCCCAGCGTTCGGCGACTATCGAAGTCGAAGTCCATCATGTTTTTGAACTCATTGCCTCGTATCGTCACACCATAGCTGGTATACATGGCGATCTCGTCTGCATTTTGTGCGATCATATGCGACAGCTTGAACTTGATGCCGACCGAGCAATCCTCGATCTTGTTGTTGTCCACGGTCGTCCAATAGACGCCGTTTGTCATCTCCACCTTGCCGTCACACTGGAAATGCGAGGTCAGGCACACGCCGTTAACCATGTTTTTGAACGTGTTGTTTGTAATAAAGGTGTTGTGCGTATTACCGTACACCTGCACACCGCAGGTGGCCGTATACGCCTTGTTATGATTCTTAAAGCCGTCGATCGTATTTGCATGGATCGCATAGTTATCAAAACCGGCTGTAATCAGGATGGTGCTGGTGTTGTCCGGCACAATCACCCATGGTTCAGACAACGTGATGCTCTTGTTCTTAGCCGTCTTAATATGGCGGGTTTGCCCGGCACCTTTCCCCTTAACAATCGTGACGATATAGTTTTTCTTCAGTGCTTTCACATACGGTGCAGTTATAGTGGTTTCGGTTGCGGACGTGATCTTTCCGAAATATAAATCTTCAATACCCTCCAGCATGATCTGCTCACCCGCATTGTCGTTCGGCAGGCCTGCCCGCGTGATCGTGTTATGTGAGATATACTGATTACGGTTAAAGCCCTGGATGGCAAACGAGCGTCCGACCGTAAAATCGTTAGAACTGAGTTCACCGCTGTTATCCGTCAGCAGATCCTTGCCATAGATCTTGTTGTTCGACGCGTCGAACATCTCGGTATCCCAGATCAGAAACGTGTTCTGATCGTAGTATTTCCCGCAATAGAATACACCGCATATCTCGTTGTTGCGGACGATCAACTTCTGCATAGACGAGGTGAACATAACCGTGGTGGCCTCAAAATAGTTGTTTTCGATCACGACGCTGGCTGCGGCACGCGCCTGGATCACCGCATACTTGGATCGCATATTAGCACGGGTACCCTGCACAAAACGGCAGTCATGAATATACAGATTGGCGCTTTCGCTGACCGTCATATCGCCGTAATAATCGATGAATCCGGCCTTAATTTGTTTAGTTGTACTGACATCCTCAAAACCTAAGCTGGAAATTTCCGTGGGGCCGACCTCGATCTTAAAGATACTGGTATCTTTCAGTGCGGAGCCCATGACGATCTTACTTTTCTCTGCCCCGTCGCCCTTCAGACGGATACCGACCGGCACGGTGATAGACGATTTGCACAGATATGTTCCAGCTGGGAAGTAGACGGTGTCCCCGTCTGACGCCGCGTTGATCGCTTTCTGGAGTGCGGCGCTGTCGTCGTTGGCCGCATTGGCCGGATCGGCGCCGTAGGCGGTTACATTCAGTGTCTTGCCCGTAAAGGCATTAACCCTGGCGGCATAATAGGTGATCGTTTCTGTGGCGTCCGCCCAGCCCTGCTGACCGCCGTGGCCGTTGTGCAGACGTACCGTATATTTCTTGCCGTTCGCCAATCCGGTTGGGATCTTGACCGTCACCTTGTATGGATCCGCAAAACGCACCTCCAGCTTACGCCATCCGCCCTCGTCGTTGACGAGATACGCGTTTGTCGAACTGCCGTTTCCGGTGGTCAGGTTTTCCCCGTACAGGCTGAACTCATCACCCGAATTCACCGCTGTCATGCCAACCCACCAGACGAGCGGGCGGTTCACATAGGCGAGGTTGCTGGTGCCGTTCGCATTCTTTACATAAATGCCATAGATGCCATACTTAAGCGACGCGTCAACCGTGACGATCATCGTATTATCATCAACGGTTTTCATCGACGCTTCATATGTCTTGCCCGCTGCCGAGCCGTTTTGTGCGAACACATACGCCTTGGTTCCGGCAGCGGAAAAGCCGCTGCCGGACACCGTCACGCTGCTACCGGGCGAGACCTGCTTGCTCAGTTGGGCGATAACCGGGGCATTTGCGCCGGAACGTTGAATGTTCGGCACATCATATTTATCGCCAGGAGGGGTTAGAGCGGCGTTCGACCATAGCTTTGGATCGTCTTTGCCGATTTGGCCACTCGATGTCGTAGAGCTGTTGCTTGGCTTTTGTCCGCTGCCTGATCCGGTCGAGGGCCGAACGCTAGGGTTGCCCGTAGAATTTCCTCCGCTATCCTCTGTAAACGATTGGGCCGTGTCAGAGGATTCCGGAAAAGAGCCGGTCGGTTCGACAATCACAGAGCTGTCGATGCTGGCCGCAGATTCGCTGGGAGGCCTGCGTCCCTGACACGCTGTTGCAGACAGGAGCAGCAACACTGCCGTGCTGATGGCGGCAATACGTTTCATAAACCGTGACCCAACCTTTCTGTGATTAAACTCATTTTAATTCGGATGCTCTATTAAGCGTTTCCTCAATCAGGCGGTTGACCTCGTTGCGATAGTTATTGAGCGTCGCATTGACATCCGCGCCACCCGCGATCTCATGTGCAATCTTTTCGTTTACGATATTGCTGTAGCCATAGCCGCTGGAGTTTTTGAAACCGACATAAGGCAGATAGCCGTTCATGGCAAACAGCTTATCGATCTCGTTGCGCACCTCAACCGGGAGCTGATAGCCGCTCACCTTGACGTCCGTGTAACGACTCTCAAACAGCGCATAGCACGCCGCCACCGACGGATCCGCGCAGCCCTTGGTCGCGCTGTAGCCCTGCGGTGCATGGCCGGGATATTTCTTGCCCTTGTTCATCGGGGCATACGGCATCGGAACGGTGCCCAGATTTTCCACCTTACGCCCAAAGGCGCTGGAGGTGCGCACATTGTTGGCCAACTGCTTATATGCATCCGTCACCTGCATCGAAGTATAAGCTCGTCCTGATTTGAACGGATCACCACCGGAGTTGAACATCGATATCGGGTTTTCTCCCGTCAGGTTTTTCTGGAACTGCGTGACAGCGGATACAAAATCGGCGTTTGTCATTGTTTCGGTCAGCACACCGTCCTTAAGCGTGATACCGGAAACGGTGTTCAGGCACAACCAGTTCATCAGCTCATCGTTATGGAAAAAGAACTGGTTGTTGGACACATCGGTGACCATATAGGCCATCTCGAGGAACTTCTCCCATGTCCACTGCCCCTTCTGATACAGCTCCCAGGGATCGTCCAGTCCGGCCTCCTTAAACATCTTTTTGTTATAGTAAAGCACATATGGATACACGCTTTTCGCACTGCCAAGCGCATAGTAACGACCGTTCCACGCAAAGGCATCGCACACCGCCTTGCTCAGTCCCCAACGCTCGGGATTAGAGGCATCATACATATCCTGCTTGGCAATTTGCCCTTCCAGAGGCTCGTAAAGATTGGCAAAGATCGTTTGCGGGAAATACCGACCGTGGTTGGCGATCACATCGTATGGCGTGCCGCTGGCGATCGATTTGGCGACAGTCTCGTTCATTTCTGCCGGCACAACGTCAATCGTCAGGTTCGCGTTGTGCGCCTTATTAAACGCCGCGACCTTGCGCTTGACAACATCATCCGGCGAATACCAATAAAGGAACTTAAAGGTCTTGCCGCCGTAATTTTTACCTTCCAGTTGAGATTTTTCTACCGTCGGCTGCGTCGGAGGTTTGATATTCGCCGTCGGAGGCTTGATAGTTGTCGTTTTCGAATTGCCAGACCCTTTGCTGCCGGAATTTGTCTGACCGCTGGTCGTAGCATTCGTTTCGGAATTATTATCCCCGTTCTCTGACTCTGTGGACATCCCCTCGGAAACTGCCGATTCGCTGCCTGAAATATTAGCCGTCGAGTTGTTTGATACTGTGCTCGTTCCGTCATCTGGATTCTTATTGCCCTGACAGGCAACCAAAGAACCGAGCATTGCCACAAGTACGAATGCACTAATAATCTTCTTTCCCATAGTCATGATCCTTTCTTAGTTATGTATTTCAACAGCCCAACTGTTAAAACCTTAGCCCACAATCCCCGTGCGTTCTACACTTTCGGAAAACTGCTTCTGTATGATAAGATAAACGAACAGCGGTGCGGCAATGGACAGCAAACCGGCCGCCGCAAGGATAGCCTTGCTCTCCTGTGCTGAAAACAATACATTACCTGAGTCGGCGAGAAAGGTATTGCGCAGCAGTGCGATTTGCGCCGCCAGCGGCTTCAAATCGTCGGTAAAGAACAGCGAACTGAAGAAAGAATCGTTCCAATACCAGACAAAGGAGAAGACCGCAACCGTGATAATCGCTGGTGTAGCCAGCGGCAGCATGATGCGGGCATATGTGCCGAACACGCCGCAGCCATCAATCTTGGCCGCCTCCTCAAGCTCCTTTGGCTGGCCAAGAAAGAATTGACGGAAAATAAAGATCGATAAACCGGAACGGATACCGCTGGCAAAAGCCGCTGGCAGGATGATAGACACCGGAGAGCCTATCAGATTCAAGCTGTCGATATCCGTCAGCGGTTCAAAGGCTGAAATGATACCGAGCGGATCAAAAAAGCGGAAGTTCAGGAATACCGACATAGAAGTCGTCTGAGGCGGTATGATAATCAGTATCAGCACCAAAGCAAAGGCCAGCCTTTTTTCCAAAAACTCAAATCGTGCCAAGGCATATCCGGCCATCGCACAAGAGAACAGGGTCGCCAGTGTACCGAAAACAGCGATCGCGGCCGTCAAGGCAAATGACCGTCCAAAATCCAGCATCTCAGCAGCGCGCGCGAAGTTCTGGGCCGTCAGCTCACGTGGTATCCACACGACCGAAGGATCTTTCAGTGATTCCGGCGTCTGGATAGAAGCGATCAGCAGATACAACAGCGGAAAGAGGAACAAGTAACAAACACAGGAAACGAAAACAAAACGTACAATACTAACACAGATGCGAACGCCGACGCGTTTGGCATGATATGCATTTAAAGAATTTTTCACCCAGACGCGCCTCCTAAAAGTATTTTTTATTTAGCCTTAAGAAAATAAGCCCCACAGCTGCGATGCAAATACTGATAAGCACAAAATACGCCCAGGCCATCGCTGCGCCGCTGCCAAAATCAAGTTCCGTCACGGCGACCATCACTTGATTCATCGCCTTATTATTCGCGTCCGTAAACGAATCTACAATCGTGTATACCGTGTTCACCAGCATGATCGGAAGCGACATGGGCAGCGTAATTTTGAAAAAGTCATCCAGCTTTGTCGCCCCCTCCACCGAAGAAGCTTCGTAAAGTGAGGCCGGAATACTTTGTAGCCCGGCCAGGAACAAAACGATTTGCACACCGCTCTTCCAAAGCATATTGAACATACTGTTTGCCAGCGTCGTAAAAAAAGAAACAACTTTTGCGTTCATACCGGCATCCACCAGCAGCTGCTCGATGCCGACGTCGTATTCTATCTTGCCGCCAGCAACTACGCCGCCGCTAAGTGCCGCGCTAGCGACCACGTCGTTTTGGATGATCGTGATAACCGCACCGGAAACGACAACAACCGGCAGAAAAAATATTACCCTTACAAGGCCGCATCCATGAAATTTCGAATTGATCAGAAGTGCCAGAAAAAGCGATATGAACAAAATGGACGGTACTTGCCAAAGCATATTTCCGACTGTAGTAAAAAGGTTTAACAGGAAATCCGGATCCTCGTTAAAAATCTTATTTAGATTTTTTATTCCCGTATAGGTCATGTCATAGCCGCCGTATCGGATCGAAACACTGTTGAAGATAAAGATAAACGTCTCGATCAAAGGCTTCACCGAGAAAAGAATAAAACCCAAATAAAAGGGCAGCATGAATACGCGTGCATAAATGGCGTCACGCCCTTTTAAAGTGATGCGCGGTTTTGATAATGATTTTTTCATATTATTCCGCCGCCTTACTCATGACAAAACTTTCGCCATCAATCTTTTGACCCGCGTATTCTGTGGAATTTGCAGAGTAGTTCACAAGTACCTGCACACCGTTATCATAGGTTGTACGATAAAGTTCCTCTGCCAGACGTTCGTGATGAACGATTACACTGCTGCCTGTCCGCACATACAACTCCTTCAAAGACGCATAGGCATCTATCGCCGGTGATTTCCACAGGTCGTAGCCTGCACTGTACATAGCAGAGAGCCTCGTTTCACGAAGACGATAGGAATCTCCTGCAATACACGCATACAGAAGATCACTGCCGGTTTCTGCCGCCTTAAGAAGCATTGTTTTCTGCTCACCTGACTGTATGACCGGTGGTAATGTATAGCTGGCATAGCCTTGCAAAACCATCTGATAAAACGGGACATCGTAAGAAAAAATATCATAACCGCTGGAAAACGCTGGCGCTTCAAATACACGGTCGACATATGGAAGCGTATAGGCGTTGCCGCCGCTGACAGCTATTCTCCCTTGCTGTTTCTCAGCTTGATAGAGCGATTTCTGGATTATGGACAAGCTTTCAACCCGGTATGTTCCGTCACTCTTTTTAAAATCCGAATAGAGCATGGAACCTATGCCGGAGAAGGATATATCGGTGACTCCTGTTTTTTGAGCCTGTCGGAGAAAGTCGGAAAATACCGAGGAGATCTTTTGCGGACGGAGCAAATACCAAGGATCAATCGTATTTCTCTTTTCCTGCGTTACGATCGAATAGGCGTATTGCCTTGCATTATCCCCGTTTGGTGCCTTGGCGCTGTCCGATGTCACGGAGATCCTGTTGCCACCTTTTGTATATGTTAGAAGATCCACATCTGGATACAGAACGAACCCCTGTTCGCGTATATAATCGGACAGTTGTGCAAAGGATTGTTTACCTCCCAAGACACGCAGAGGCTTGCAGTCCGTTGAAATCTTGCGATTATACACACCGTTCCCGGTCCAACCCAACAATTGAATACTGAGATCATCCACACCGTTTTTTTGAAGATCCTTCAGAATGTTCTGCAGTTCATCAAAACGTGTAAGCGCTTGCTTCTTGTAGTAATGAATTCCTAAGAAATTCTTCTGCTCCTCCAGCGCACCGTAAACCTTAAGAGACAGTGTGTGTTCAACCTTATTCGGCTGCATGGAGTAAGTCTCAGCCAGAAAATCCCGATAGACGGCCGCCATTCCGGAATAAGAGGCATCTTCCCCGGATAACGGATAATAACACACGGTATAATGGTCAGTTCCAAAGTCCGTATAGGTGATTGTGGAAATATCATTTTTTTTGTTCGTCACATACAACGACTTCTCGATCGAGTAAATCCTTCGGATCATTTTGCTATAAATATAATTGTAGTTAACCTTAGCGCTGCCGGTTTCCGCATGGATCGAAGCCGCTCCGTCGCCTTCCGTTATCACGCCCATTAAGCCGGCCCCGTTGTCCTGCACCGTGCCAAAGACGGGGAGACGGATGTCCATTTCCTTGGAAGTCTGCCGTTCGGCCGAATGCGCCAAATCTGAACCATAGATCATTTTTTCATAGGCTTTCAGTGGGATGATGTTCCGATTAAACTCAGCCACAGCACCACAGCCATCCGGGATAAACAAATAACCGTTTATCGTTTGATCGGCTGCTCCAAAATACGGCAGCAGAGCGATAGAAACAATGCGGTTTTCATTTCCCTCATCGATTCCCGCCACATCGATCGATATCTGAAGACAATCCTCTTTTAACGTATAGACCAATGGGATGCGGATACCCAGCTCCTGAAACGTGTATTCGACACGATAGGCATCAGACTGCTTGGTAACCTGAATTGTCTCTTCTCTCTCGCACTGAATATAGCTGTTTGTCGTCTGTGTAAGCTGATCGGTGTTTTCATCCTCGCGGTTTATGTACTCCATCAGTATATGTGACCGCACATTGGTGCGCATAATCCCGATGCTGATCTTATCCGCATTGGGATTTTCAGGTACGCTGTGCCATGTCTTCCCATTCTCCTTATCCAGCAGAGAAAATGTTCCATTTCCCATATCAACCGTCAGACGCATCCGATCATTCTCAACAGCGGACGTATCCACCCCGGTGTCATTCACCTCATCCGCCGCCGTGTCGGCCGCATCTGTCGGACCGTCGATTCCATGCACGGGGGTAATTCGAAGAAAGGCCATCACAACAGCCACAAGCATACACAGAACTTTTCGCCCGATTTTTTTCATATACTCACCTCAACTGCGGAACCGAAACTCTTTGTATACGGAAACAATAAAATCGGCCAGCTGACGAACCAAGCTGTACAGAAGAATAATTAAAAACACGATGATGATCATACCGACCAGCGTCAACAGCAAAGACCATATCGTCCTTCCCACAGAGAATTCATGAATCGTCATCAGACCAAGGAACAACAAAACGCCGCTCCAGAGTAAACCGACTATCAACAGGATGTCAATAAAAACGCTTTCCGCCGGAATGAGAACATTTGTCAGGCCAACCTTCAGAAAAAGCGACAGGATATATGGAATGAGACTATACGCCGCCGTCGCTGTTATATCCTTGAGAGAGCCATTGCCATCAAGGATGATTGATACAATCCAGTTTGAAAGGACAAACGCGGCAAATACGCCAACCGTTACGGCCACACGTATCGCCATATTGAAATCCACATTCCGATTTATGGCAAATGCAAATCCCGTTCCATAGTATTCCGTCACGCTGGCTACCAGCCAGAGGAAAACAATAACCGCCGCCAATGACCACGAACCAATATGGCGCCGTTTGAACTGTGAAAAGCCGTCTACCGGATGACGTAATACATACAGCGGCATACCGCTGCGGCTTTCCAGACGGGAATACGCCTGATTAGCCGGAGCAACAGCCAGATAACGGGCAAGTCTTTTCACGCCGACAATCGCAGCAACTAAAAGCGCAACAACACCGAATACGATCCAAAGGGCATGATTTTCAAGCGATTTCTGTCGGAGCTGCTGATATGAGAGAGCATATTCCTCCTGCGCATAGGCCAGCTTGAAATAATCCATCGCCTGCCGATAATCGCCGCGATAGTCGGCGATACGCCCTAGTCCCTTATAGGCAAGATAATTATTGCTATTCATCCTGAGTAACTGCTCCCATTCGTTTTGGGAACCATTCAAATCGTTTTCGTTCATTTTTAATACCGCACTGTGCACGGTCTGAATATATTCCGTCGGCGAATACAGGAAAATACAGTTTTTCTTCTTATCTGCAGCCAGAATTCCGCTTCCCATCGATTCGATCGCTGAAGCATAGGAAAAGCAACCGTTCTGGTCTCCATTTGCTCCAAAGACCGCCAGCAGCATCCCGCTATCCGTGTATTGAAAAATCCGGCCGCGTGTCTGATCAAGCAAATTAATGAATCCATTCTGATCGATATCCACGTCGGAAAAATGCGTTTTATTTAATTCGGCTTCTTCGATATCGCCGAAAATCAATTGGCTGTCCAGAATATCGTTGCCTTCGTAATTGAGCTTTCGTAAGAGGCCGGGGACAGCAGCCTTGCTGTCTGTGTCGCGATACGGAGAGACCGTGTAGCAAAAACCATCTGCATCAAAATCCATGTTCAGGATCGAAACCGGCGTGGACTGTTCGACCAAATCTAACTGAGCAACTGAAAGAAACAGCTTGCGAAAAGCCTTAATAAATGCCTGCGTAGTGGATAGCACCTCATTGGCACCGAAGAAATGCGAAAAGCTTCCATCCTCATTAAATACCATCAATCCAAGAGTGATGCTGTTTGTCGCAATATAGATGCGTCCTTTACTGTCCGCCTCGATTTTGACTGGATCAAATGCGGCCCCTGTATTATTAAGTACATGATCCGGTCGGACAATCACCCTTGTTAACTGACGATCAGCCGAGAAACAGAGAATGCGGTAGTTCATCGTATCGGCAACATACAGACTTCCATCCGGTGTCACGGTAAAGCCTTCTGCCCCCACAAAGGTCACTTTCCCGTCAGGAAAGGCATCTCTGCATTCTAAGCCCGCCCCATCCGCTATGACGAACTCCGAATATTCGGCAACTAGATTAAGCTCCTCATCCAGTTCTACAATTCGTCCATTGCCGCTGTCCAAAATATACAGTGTTCCATTCACATAACAAAGATCGGAAATGGAATCAAACGGCTTCGTTAATCCCAGCTTAGCCGCATCAATTGTCTGCGCCGGTATGTAGCCAGCCGGCGTCTCAACAGGCTCGCCAAATTCGTTATATTCGTATGTATCGTAAGGAATAAAGCCGCCCTCCGCCGAGGTGTTCATGATGAATATAGTGCTTAAAAGAGCAACGATGATTATGCGCACAAATTTATTCATAACTGGTCGCCTCACTTTAAGCCGGAATGTGCCATCGTATTCATGATCGAGCGCTGATTCCAGAGAAATACAACGATCGTCGGAACCATCAACACAATCGTTACAGCCATGCCAGTACCCGCACGCGTGATGCCACTGCCCGCAATACTAGACATGACTGTAGCAATATGCTTCAGATTTTCTGAATAGATATAACTGCCGCTGCCAGCGTTCCAGTAGCTCTGAAACACAAAGATCATAGCCGTCAGCCAACCAGCCTTGACGCTCGGCGCCACTATTGAAAACAGAATACGAAATTCTCCTGCACCATCAATTCGTGCCGCCTCCAGTACACTGTCGGGAACCGAGTTACGCATAAACTGTACCAACAGATAAATCCCCATTGTGCTGGCGAGATTAGGCAGTATCACAGCCATATAAGTATCAACTATTCGCATCTTGGACATGACAAGAAACCGCACAAGCGCCATCGTATCATTATGGAACAGCATCGCATAAACAAGAGCAACATTCAGGATCTTAACTGCACGGATCTTGGATTTTGCGATGGGATAGGCAGTGATCAACGCCAAAAGCAGATAGACGGCTGTGCCGACCAATGTCGTAAAAACAGCATTAAAAATATAGCGGGTAAACGGCACACCAAGTGTATCGACCGTATTCAGAATTGCCTTATAGTTATCCAGGGTTGGGTTCATTACAAAAAAACGCGGCGGATATATGTAGAATTCCTCAATAGGTTTAAGTGATTGTAGTATCGTATAAACAAGCGGGATCGCCATGAAAACACTCATCAAAGCCAGAAAGAGAAAAATACCAAAGGTGCCGACCTTTGATCGGGACAAGGTAACAGTCTTGCTTGCCCGACGGTGAGAGCGGATCCGCATGATCAGGGCTTGCCTGTCCGTCATTGCCATCCTCCTCACTCATTAAAAGTCCGCAGCACGGAATTGATCAATTTCCACAGTATCAGCATAATAACCATCAAAAACACAGACATAGCCGAGGCATAACCCAGTTCAAAACGCGTTTTACCATACTCATTCATATAAAGCAGAATCGTATCTGTTGCATTATTCGTACTGGGATATCCGGTTAGTTGCAAGTTGATCGAACCAACAGCAAAAGATGAAGCAATAGATTGCACGGCACCGAAAAGTAGCTGTGGGCCCATCTGCGGCAGGGTTACATAGTACAGCTCCTGCCACCGATTACGCAGTCCGTCGATTGCAGCTGCCTCGTAGAAAGCCCGATCGAGGCCATGAAAGCCAGCGACAAACGAGAGGAAACCGGCACCGAAGCTCATCCAAAGGCTCACAATGATTACAACAATCATTGAATAAGCTGGGTCGGAAAGCCAGTTAATCGGCTCAACTCCCATTCTCGCTAGGATCCCATTGAGCACACCATTTGAATCATTGGCAAATACATACTTCCATATTACGAACAATGTGCCGCTTATACTGGGGGAATAAAACAGGAATATAATCAATAAGCGCGTCTTTTTCCCAAGTTCGTTAATCAGCCAAGCAACCGCAAAGCTCAAAATATAGCCAAGAGGGCCGACCAGCATTGCCTGCCACAACGTATTGCGAAAAACCACCAAAAAGGTTTGATCCTTAAAGAACAACCGGAAATAGTTGTCAAGTCCTGTAAACCCCGGCATTGTCATGCCATTAAAGTTCGTAAAGCTTGCCAGCACACCAACTAATGCCGGAATCAATGTAAACACTGTAAAAATAACCACAAACGGAAGCAACATCGCATAAAAAGCTCCGTTTTTCTGCAACGAAGTGTGATGCCCTATCGTCTTTTTGTTTTGTTCCACTTTGCTCCTCCCTTTAATCATTCTGCTCAAACTCGGCGCGTTTACGCATTAGCTCCTCATTGATCAGTCTAGTCTGAATGCCAAGTTGCCGCAGAGCATCAACATTATCCGCATAGGATGTGCGCAAAGCATTTGTCAGTGAACGGTTGATAATATATGTACCCGGAACTTGCGGGATCGCGTTAACATAATTCCACTGATAACCGATGGCTTGTTTTTCGGAGTCAGACCAACCAATACTTTCAAAAGCATGACGGTTTGCCACCATTGGTCGGCCCGCGATGCCCTGAAGAGCCTGCATAGCTTGAGAATACTTAATCTGTGCATCCTTTGAGGCCCACCAAGTAATAAAGGAAAATGCTGCATTGGCCTTTCCCCTTTTTTCCGCTGAACGCAGTATCATCGTTCCGGTCATTGTACTGGATACCGTTCGATTAATTGTTCCATCCGTACGTAGCGTTCCTGGCATTGCTGCAAATGTCCAGCGGCCTGCGATCTCGGGCGCTGTCGTTGAAATATTCTGATAAAATCCATAACTCGTTATGAGCATTGGCATTTCACCGGATCGAAAGCGCGATACAAGATCAAAGTCTGTATCCAGGTCATAATCACGATACAATCGAACCCACTGCATAAAAGCGTTCTTGGCACCAGCGCTTTCAAAGTTAACGGACAACAAATCATCGGTGAAGTAACTTTCTCCCTGTTGCAACAGCAATGTTTCAAAAAAGCCTGTTCCACAGGACACACCGGCGTTCGTCGTATCACTCTCACGGATGCCGACTTGAAAACTATTTTTTTGCAGTTCCTTGAGAACATCATAAAAGGAATCCCAATTCTCTGGCACAGTCAGGCCGAGACGTGCAAAGATATCTGTCCGATAGAACAGCATATTAAAATCCTGCGTCAGCGGAATTGCGTATACTCCCCCATGATAAGTGAACGGAATCCAAGCCGATTCCGCAAATTGTTCCTGAAAAGTTTTCTCCGTTTTCTTCAAATAGGGTGTTAACTCCAGAGCCTGACCACGCAACGCCAAATCGACCGGAACCTCCTGCGTGACGGACAAGGAAACATCCGGTTCACAACCAGCCAGAATAGCCTCGGCCAACGTCGTTGTGGATACCTTAAAATCCACCTTTGTCCCGGAGGATGGCACATAGTCATCGTCAATGATCTGCTTAATCGCCTGTGCCTGATCGCGTCCAAGTGTACACCATACCGTAATCGAATCCTCTGCAGCATGCTTCTGTACAGAAGCATAATCATCTGTAAAGGAGTAGACGAACCGTGCAAACTCGAATTTTACGGTTTTCCAGAAGCCTGCTTCAGCCGGAGGAAGATTCCCAGCAACCGGTAACAGATAAATGCGATCCAACTCTAATGGAAGACTGCTGAAATCGTAGGTCTGTCCGACGAATGAATCTATGTAGCTTTTCAGCTCCGAAATATTCGGCACAATTAGATTTGGATTTTGTTGATATTTATCGAGTATCTTCTCAAAACGCTTCATGAAAAAGATTTTGGGATTGGTTTCTCCCATTACCTGCTCGATTTGCGCCATAATCGACAGCACTTTTTCACGGACAGAAGCCAAATCCTCCAGCAGTGTCGGAACCTCTTTTTGAATATTATAATCACGCTCTGCATCCGGTTCTGTTCCGGCTACCATAATAATAGACTGATAGACTTCGTTTAATTGATTAACCGCCGCATAAATCGTGTTAAGCGCTTCAGCCATCAGCCCCGTCGTCGCCTCTAGCGTGATCGTATCGCCGGGTTTGAGGTAGAGCTTAAAGGCGCTTTCTTCTCCAAACTGAATGTTCTGCCACTGGGTCGCGTAGGGGAATGCCAAACATCGAGCCTCGCCAAACGGGATAAGTCCGTTAACATACAGACGCCGAAAAGTCGTTGTACCGACCGCCCCGCTCTGCTTGGCCCGGAAGGCCAGAGTATAAAAGCCCTCCTGCGCATCATCTGGTACACGCCACATTGCCCACTGGCCATTCGTCGTCCAATAATCCTTGCCGAATGAATTGATGAGACGCCGGTCGGCGCTTACCGGTGACATACCGGCATTCGTCATATCCGCGGTTGCAGCAAGTGTACGATCACTCTTCAGCACTGCATCTTCTGCCTCGATCACAACGACGTTTGTTGCATCCGTCTTTTCAAACGACGCAAGATAATCGGAATAAGAAGGAATATTCTTCTTCCAGTCCGCAAGAGTTATTTCTTGAATCATGGCTGCTTCAGCCGTTCGTTCTATCGAAATTGTATGCGTCCCTTTTTCGAGATAAATTGCGTACGGTTCATCATACAATCCCAATGCATTTTGGGCCCATTGAAATGTATCCTGATAAGTCTCTATCTGCGTCGGGCGATTCTCATCACCACTGGTTTTCCGAAACCCTTTTTCATTAATCCACAGGCGAGGAAAAGAAAGATTCTCCAGATCGGAGTATGCACTGGCACCATCAAAACGTACTGCCAGACGAATATTTTGACCCGTTCCCTTGGCAGGCGTATATCTTAAACCAAGATTATATAAACCAGCTTGCTGTACCTCAAAATCTACTTCACATTCTGGATTTTCGCTATCCAGCTTTGCTTCGACCGGTATCGATATGGTCTCAGAAGAAAACTGATGTGTCGGACAATCCTGCAAATATGAGGCATACTCCAGACTTGTATTTGTAAGAGAAGTTTGCGATAAAGCCGATCTATTTGAAGGGATAGAAGTTCTATCGGTTGAGCCCTCCGCAGTTGCAGATGGAGTCGACCCCGTTAGCATTACTGCCACAACCCCACATACAACCAGCCATACACACAGCTGCTTTCTTCCTTGGTAGAACAAAGTCATCGTTCCTTTCCACTCATTCCACAATCGAATTGGATCATAGTCGAAAGCAAATCGTTTTGCTACGGCTAAATTATATAGCGTATAAAATGAATTGTCAATATATATTAGTATCTTTTTCGTCACTCTTTTTTACTTGGTCTTACTCTCTAAATTTTCCCGAGTTTCAAATTTTCTGATAAATACTGACAGCGCCCTTGGTTGATGACTTATACTTATAAACGAAACTGTTGAAATTTATCAAATTTTAGCATATACTTACCTGTACGCAAATCGATTTTCTTTTTGCTAAAATTTATCTAAGGAATGGGGTATACATTTCTTGTTTTCTATGCCTTGTGGCTTTAGTGAAAGGGCAAAGGTGAGGGCATATGAAAAACAATTTTTCGCTCGAAGACATCACCAGTGAATTGCTCGACTATGTAGATAAATATTTGAAAACCGTCATCAGCAACACCAAACGCCGCTATTACCGAAACAAAAAGCGTTCCCTCAAATACGGCATTGTCTTTGTCGAACTGGATAAATACGCTGAAGACCTACACTATGACGATCCGGGAATTGAACAGGCACTTTGTCAGTGGATCGATATGCAGGGGATCAAAATCCCTGTCTTAAACCCGGAACTGGCCGATGCTCTGCGAAGCCTGACAGAAAAGCAACGGTTGGTTTTGTTAAAAAACGTTGTTCTCAAAATCCCTATGAAGCAGATCGCCCTTGAACTTGGTATCAGTATTAGCATGGTAAAAAAACATAAGGATAAAGCCATACGTGTTATAAAAAGGAGGATGAGCGTCGATGAAAAATAAAAGCTACCACAACTGTCCGGTACCATCGGCCGATCTGGTTCTGGATCTTATCCGCTCGGCTCCGGAAACGGATAGCCAATTTCTTTCTTTTTACGATCCCTACATTTGCAAAGCGGCTGTCGAGCCCGTTTATGCGGACGACGGCTGTTGTTACAGTACTCGTCTGAACGAAGATCTCCGGCAAGAAATCCTTATCACCTTCGTGCAGAGTTTGATACCCCTGCGCAGGAAACTCATCCGTTATCTGAACGGCGACTGTGTTCTAGTCCTTATCGTGCCGTCGCCCACTTCATAGGATCAGCGAGGCCGGTGAGATAGATGTTCCTTTTGTACCTTGACAAATATGCCGGAAGGCATCATGGTAATATGCCGCGGAACGAGCCGGGGAGCGCGCAGAAAGCGGTAAATCCGCTGTACGACAGAGCAGCGGTGCGACGATCCGGAAGACACTTGCCGCTGGAGCTTGGCGGCGCCGTCTGTAGACGGCCGTAACGGTTTTGTTATGAAGCGGTTCTCTCCTGGGACTTTGTGCATCGGATGCACAAAGTCCCGAAGGCTGTCGGCCGCCGCGGCATATCCCCTGCGGGTGGGACCGAAAAAACCCGTTAAAGACAAGCTTTGGTTTTGTATACTTTATCCCCCAAAAAACACCAAGCGAAATTTGACAAGCTTTTTTCTCTCATCTATACTGAAGGAGGGAGGTACATGAGCGCCATTCTGTATACGGTCAAAGAGGTATCCGCCCTCATACATACAAATCCAAGCTATGTGTATGATCTGATCCGGCGAGGGTTTCTTCCGGCGATGAAGCTGGGAAGCTATAAGGTCAGAGCGGCATCGCTGGAAAAATTTCTCGCTGATTCGGAAGGAAAGGATTTGACCGACTTAGATGACGTGAAAGATCTGCCCAAATAAGCGACAAGGGGGCTAACGAACGTGGCAGAAGTCACCTGTATGAAACGAGGAAAAACGTGGCAGTATCGTTTCGAGGGTGCGTCAATCAATGGTAAACGGCAGAGGTTTTCAAAAGGGGGCTTTCCAACAAAAAAGGAGGCCCAGGAAGCCGGAAATAAGGCAATGGCCGAATACAACAATTCCGGTCTGACCTTTGTCCCTTCCGAAATCAGCTTTTCCGATTACCTGGATTACTGGCTCAAAGAATACTGCCAAATCAATCTTAAGGAGGGAACCTGTTCAGGGTACAAGAAAAAGATAAACAACCACATACGGCCGGCGTTGGGGAAATATCGACTGAAAACCCTGACACCTGCCATTTTGCAGCAGTTTATCAATGAAAAGTTCAATCAAGGATACAGCCGGAATACCCTGATAGACTTGAAAAGTCTTCTTTCCGGCAGTCTGTCCTATGCCACGGATACGGCAAAATTCATCAAAACAAACCCGATCCACGGCGTCAAGATTCCATCTCCCCGGGCGAAAGCGCAGACTCCCACCCGTAAAAAGATACGAGAAATTATCACGCCCGACCAGTGGAGAACGATCATCCAGCGATTCCCGTATGGACATTCCTGCTATATCCCGCTGCTTCTGGCCTATCGCTGCGGCCTACGTCTCGGGGAAGCTTTTGCCGTAGACCGCAAGAGGGACATTAACCTGGAAAAAGGTACTTTGGCTGTTAATCAACAAGTTCAATGGCTCAACGGACATTGGACGTTTACCGATCCGAAATACGATTCCTTCCGGGTTATCAAGCTGGACAGATATATGCTGGCCGAACTGAAAAAAGTCATCGATCGACAGGAAAAAGCAGAGTCTTTCTATGCGGAATACTACACCCATCTGTACGAAAACCCCCAGCGCCAGCTGGTGACGGAAAAAGGAGAAGGCTGCCGAGAAATCCATATGCTTAACGTCCGGGAAAATGGGACGTACATTCAGCCCCGTGTGATGATGCATTGCGGTCGGGTCATCCACTACGATTTGGGCTTCAAGAACTACGACTACCACTCGCTACGTCATACCCACACCACTATGCTGATTGAAAGGGGCGCCTATCCCAAGGACGTGCAAATTCGCTTAGGGCACAAGGATATGCGCGTCACATTGGAAATCTATACGCATCTTACCGAGAAAATGCAAAACCAAAGCATTGATATTTTAAATGATATCTCCTTAAACGGAATCTGTACCCCCTCCCTCATGCAGACGGGTACACAGACACCCGAATCTATTATGAATTCGATAGAGCTTTACCCCGAATCTAACCCGCAAAAACCGAGCATTCATGCGGGTTCAGAGGTCCTTGTACCCGAACTTCGGGTACAAATTTGTACCCCTCCTGAAAATTTGGGGTACAAAATGGGTACAAAGGGGACAATCCTATCGTTTGAGAGCGATTTTGAAAGCAAAAAAAGAGCCGCCCGGTAGGCGGCCCTTTTTCGGAATAAATCCAGATTTTATGCGGGTTTACGGCCCTTATTTTATTGCCTCAGACACCGCGACCGCGCAGGCAACGGTGGCGCCGACCATCGGGTTGTTGCCCATGCCGATGAGGCCCATCATTTCCACGTGGGCCGGCACAGAGGAAGAGCCGGCAAACTGGGCGTCGCCATGCATGCGGCCCATGGAGTCGGTCAAGCCGTAGGAAGCCGGGCCGGCCGCCACGTTGTCCGGATGCAGGGTGCGGCCCGTACCGCCGCCGGAAGCGACGGAGAAATATTTCTTATCGTTCTCCTGCGCCCACTTCTTATAGGTGCCCGCCACCAAGTGCTGGAACCGCGTCGGGTTGGTGGAGTTGCCGGTGATGGACACTTCCACGCCCTCATGCTGCATAATGGCCACACCTTCCAGCACATCGTTGGCGCCGTAGCATTTGACTTTGGCGCGTTCGCCGTCGGAGAACGCCTTCTCGCTGACGACCTTCAAATCGCCGGTATAGAAATCGTATTCGGTGTTCACATAGGTGAACCCGTTAATCCGGCTGATAATATACGCCGCATCCTTGCCAAGGCCGTTGAGAATAACCCGCAGGGGGTTCTTACGCACCTTATTGGCCGTGCGGGCGATGCCGATGGCGCCTTCGGCGGCGGCAAAGGATTCGTGTCCCGCCAGGAAGGCGAAGCAGGAGGTTTCCTCACTGAGCAGCATTTTGCCCAGATTGCCATGGCCAAGGCCCACCTTGCGCTGTTCAGCGACAGAACCGGGCACGCAGAACGCCTGCAGCCCCTCGCCGATTACAGCGGAAGCCTCTGCGGCGTCAGTGACGCCTCTTTTCAGCGCCAGAGCCACGCCGAGCGTGTAGGCCCAGACGGCATTTTCAAACGCAATGGGCTGCACGCCCTTGACGATCGACTCCACGTCAATCCCCTTGGACAGGCAGAGATCCCGGGCGTCTTCCATGGAACCAAGCTGATTGTCGGCCAAAAACTTTTCGATTTTGGCCATGCGGCGCTCTTTGCCCTCAAATTTCACATCGTTTGCCATTTGTCCGTCCTCCTACTCTTATTCCTCACGGGGATCGATGTACTTGGCAGCTCCGTCGAAGCGGCCGTACTGCCCGATATTCTTCTCATACGCGTCGTTCGGCTGCATGCCGTGACGGATATCCTCCAGCATTTTGCCCAGCTTAACGAACTGGTAGCCGGTAACCTCGCCCTCTTCATCCAACGCCAGTTTGGTCACATAGCCCTCGGCCATTTCGAGATACCGGACGCCCTTGGCCTTGGTGGAATACATGGTGCCCACCTGAGAGCGCAGGCCCTTGCCCAGATCCTCCAGGCCGGCGCCGATGGGAAGACCGTCCTCAGAGAACGCGGACTGGGAGCGGCCGTAAACCAGCTGCTGGAACAGCTCCCGCATCGCCACATTGATGGCGTCGCAGACCAGGTCGGTGTTCAGGCATTCCAGCAGGGTTTTGCCCGGCAGGATTTCGGCGGCCATAGCGGCGGAGTGGGTCATGCCGGAGCAGCCGACAGTTTCCACCAGAGCCTCCTCCACAATGCCCTCCTTCACGTTCAGGGTCAGTTTGCAGGTGCCCTGCTGAGGAGCGCACCAGCCCACACCGTGAGAGAGGCCGGAAATATCGGAAATCTGGGTGGATTTCACCCATTTGCCCTCTTCCGGAATGGGGGCAGGGCCGTGGTGAGGGCCCTTCTTCACTATGCACATTTGTTCCACTTCATGGGAATAGTTCATAATTGTACTCCTTTCGGCTTATACTGCCGCGCTGCCGCCGGATGCCGGTCAGGCCCGCTGCATGTTTGTCACGCTTTTTCTATTATACCGAAACTGCGCCGCCTGCGCAAGCCCCGCCCACGGGAATTGACGAAAAATTCACAAAAGAAAAAGCGCCGGATAGCCTGACGAATTTAATAGAGTTTGCACAATAGCGGACAGCTGGAATTCCATTGTCATGAAAAATTCCACCGCGGCCAAACCGCGGTGGAATTTTTAAAACCGTATTATTCGCTCACAAAGGGCAGGAGCGCAATCTGACGGGCGCGTTTGATGGCGACGGTCAGGTCCCGCTGATGGCGGGCACAGGTGCCGGTCACGCGGCGGGGAAGGATCTTCGCCCGCTCGGACATGAAACGGCGCAGACGGGCCACGTCTTTGTAGTCGATGGAATCGATTTTATCCACGCAAAACTGGCAAACCTTACGGCGGCCCTTCCGGCCTCCGCGGCCGCCCGGGCGTTCGGATCTCTCAAAAGCCATGAGCATTGGCCTCCTTTTCTAAAGCGTTCAGAACGGCAAATCGTCATCCCCGACAATTTCCTCAAAATCGCCCGCATTGGCGGTGGAAAAAGCAGGGGGCGTTTCGCT
>ERZ772876.1358-NODE-1358-length-25483-cov-14.473926_pt1 | contig 25483 bp, 21 predicted proteins | sample MGYA00580584_ERZ772876 | MGnify/ENA primary metagenome ERZ772876 (study PRJEB29015, sample SAMEA2737728) | human gut metagenome | biome: human gut; feature: human-associated habitat; material: faeces | place: China | collected 2012 ... | reverse complement strand
AAATCAAGAATTGGAGACAGGTAGAGTTTCTGGTCGTTCACTTTGAACTCGGTAATATCTGTGACCCATTTCCGATTCGGCTGGTTTGTCTTGAAATGCCGTTCCAGCAGGTTTGGAGCTACTTCTCCAACTTCGCCTTTGTAAGAACTGTACTTCCTTTTTGCACGAACCTGACAGACTAAACCAAGCTGCTTCATGAGTTTCCGAACCGTCTTGTGGTTCACACAAATATCGTTGTTATGCAGTTCTTTTGTGATTCTGCGGTATCCGTATCGTTTTTTGTTCTCGTTGAAGATTATAACAATCTGTTCCTTTACCATCTGGTATTTGGCAGGATTCTGAGACTGGTGCAGATAGTAGTAGAACGTGCTGCGAGGAAGTCCGGCAAGTTGCAGCAGTGCTTTCAGAGGGTATTTCTGCCTTAGTTCCTGAACTACTTGTGCTTTCTGTTTTGGCGTTCCTCTTCCAGCACCAAGGCATTCAATTTTTTTAAGTAGTCGATTTCCATCCGAAGTCGCTGATTTTCTGCAATAAGATCTTCTTCTACTTGCTTATCCAGCTTTGGCTTCCGACCTTTCTGCGTCCCACTGGAGGCACAGGCTCGTCCTCGACGCTCTAACAGAAGTGCTTCTTCTCCTTCCTCCCAATAAATGCGCTCCCAGTCCCTGAGTGTACGGTCCGAAATGCCATATTCTCTGGACGCTCCCTTAAAGCTCAGGTTTTCTCTGTGGATTCGTTTAATGATTTCTACCTTCTGCGTTCCGTTGTACTTTCGTTGTCCCTTTGGCATACAAAAACACCCCATTTCCTAAACAGTATACCATACTGTCTAACAAATGGGGTGCAGTTCACAGCTGCACAGCGGGGATTTTGTTGTTTGTGGGGGATGATAAACTCCTTCCGTCATCGCTGATGCGATGCCACCTCCCTCTCAGAGGGAGGCTTTGGCGTTGCAATAAGACGGAAAAGGCTCCTCTTCCGGGGGAGCTGGCAAACCCGCATGGGTTTGACCGAGGGAGTTTTTACTTCAGCACGGCGCCCAGGTTTGCGCTGGTGACCATGCGGGCATAGCGGCTCAGCCAGCCGGTCTTGATGTTGGGTTCCGGAGCCACATACTTTGCCTTGCGCTCGGCCAGCACCTCGTCGGACACCTCCAGCGTGATCTTGGCGTTGGGGATATCAATGTTGATGATATCGCCCTCTTCGATCAGGCCGATGGGGCCGCCGGAAGCGGCTTCCGGGCTGACGTGGCCGATGGCAGCACCACGGCTTGCACCGGAGAAGCGGCCGTCGGTGATCAGGGCCACGGTCTTGTCCAGCTTCATACCGGCCAGAGCGGAAGTGGGGTTCAGCATCTCGCGCATGCCGGGGCCGCCCTTGGGGCCTTCGTAGCGGATGACCACCACATCGCCCGGGACGATCTTGCCCGCGTAGATGGCGGCGATGGCTTCCTCCTCGCTGTTGAACACCCGCGCCGGGCCTGCGTGCTTCTGCATCTCCGGGGCCACGGCGCTGCGCTTGACCACACAGCCGTCCGGGGCAATGTTGCCCCACAGGATCTGCAGACCGCCGGTCTCAGAGTAGGGGTTCTCGATGGGACGGATGGCCTTTTCGTTCAGGATATGGGCACCCTTGATGTTCTCGCCAAGGGTCTTGCCGGTGACGGTGGGCACGTCCAAGTCCAGCAGGCCCTTCTTGGCCAGCTCTGCCTGCACCGCCGGGATACCGCCCGCTGCGTACAGATCCGGCATGTGGGTGGGGCCTGCCGGTGCCAGATGGCACAGGTTGGGGGTCTTGGCGCTGATCTCGTTGAACAGCTTCAGGTCGATGGGCACACCGGCCTCGTAGGCGATGGCCAGCAGGTGCAGCACCGTGTTGGTGGAGCAGCCCAGCGCCATATCACAGGTCAGTGCGTTGCGGATGGAGCGCTCGTTGATGATCTGGCGCGCGGTGATGCCCTTGCGCACCATCTCCATCACTGCCATACCGGCGTGCTTTGCCAGCTGCAGACGCTTGGAGTACACAGCCGGAATGGTGCCGTTGCCGGGCAGGGCAATGCCGATGGCCTCGCACAGGCAGTTCATGCTGTTGGCGGTGTACATACCGGAGCAGCTGCCGCAGCTGGGACAGCAGTTGCAGGTGCAGTCCTCCAGCTGCTCGTCGGTGATCATACCGGCCTTATAGGCACCCACGGCCTCGAACATCTTGGAAAGGCTCACTTCCTCGCCGCCGTAAGTACCGGCCAGCATGGGGCCGCCGGAGCAGACCACGGCGGGCACATCCATGCGCACCGCTGCCATCACCATGCCGGGCACGATCTTATCGCAGTTGGGCACCAGCACAAGGCCGTCCAGCTGGTGTGCCATCAGCATGGTCTCCACGCTGTCGCAGATCAGCTCGCGGGAGGCCAAAGAGTACTTCATGCCCACATGACCCATAGCGATGCCATCGCATACACCGATGGCGGGGATCAGGATGGGGGTACCACCGGCCATCTGCACACCGGCCTTGACAGCCTCGGCGATCTTATCCAGATTCATGTGTCCGGGCACGATCTCGCTGTAGGCGCTCACCACGCCGATGAGGGGGCGCTCCAGTTCCTCCGGGGTGTAGCCCAGCGCATAAAACAGGCTGCGGTTGGGCGCGCGCTCCGAGCCCTTGGTCACGTTGTCACTTCTCATTGCAAATCCTCTTTTCTGATAAAGCCCTCTCCGTCACGGTTGCGCCGTGCCACTTCTCCCGAGAGGGAGAGGTTTTCGCGGAGGAGCTATAAGGTTCCCTTTTCAACAAAAACTCCCCCTTTCGGGGGAGCTGACCGCCGAAAAGCGGTCTGAGAGGGTTCTCCTCTTACTTCTTCAGCCAGCTCATCATGCTGCGCAGTTCAGCACCCACCTTCTCGATGGGCAGCTCAGCCTCCATACGGCGCTTGGCGAGGAAGTGCACCTTGCGGCCGCCCTTGGGGCTCATCTCGGTCAGGAACTCGGAAGCAAAGGTGCCGTCCTGGATTTCGGTCAGAACCTTCTTCATCTCCTTGCGGGTCTCCTCGGTGATCAGGCGCTTGCCGGTGCGGTAGTCGCCGTACTCGGCAGTGTTGGAGATGGAGTAGCGCATCTTGGAGAAGCCGCCCTCGTTGATCAGGTCAACGATCAGCTTCATCTCGTGGCAGGTCTCAAAGTATGCCATCTCGGGCTCGTAGCCAGCCTCAACCAGCGTATCGAAGCCTGCGTGGATCAGCTCGCAGACACCGCCGCACAGAACTGCCTGCTCGCCGAACAGGTCGGTCTCGGTCTCCTCCTTGAAGGTGGTCTGCAGGATGCCTGCACGGCCTGCGCCGATGCCGGAAGCGTATGCCAGAGCGATGTCCTTGGCCTTGCCGGTGTAGTCCTGCTCCACGCAGATCAGAGAGGGGCAGCCCTCGCCCTCGGTGTACAGGCGGCGCACGATGTGGCCGGGGCCCTTGGGAGCGATCATGATGACGTCCACGTTCTTGGGAGCGGTGATGGTCTTGAAGTGGATGTTGAAGCCGTGTGCAAAGGCCAGTGCCTTGCCCTCGGTCATGTAGGGAGCAACCTGGGTGTTGTAGATATCGGCGCACAGCTCATCGGGCACCAGCATCATGACAACATCGCCGGCCTTGGCAGCCTCTTCCACCTCCATGACCTTGAAGTTGTCATGGGTGGCAGCGAACTCAGAAGCCTTTGCCCAGTGAGCAGAACCCTTGCGCAGGCCGACCACAACGTTGACGCCGCTCTCAGCCAGATTCTCAGAGTGTGCATGACCCTGGCTGCCGAAGCCGATGACAGCGACGGTCTTGCCGTCCAGCACGCCGAGGTTGCAGTCGGAATCGTAGTATTTCTTGATAGCCATAATCGTTAGTCTCCTTTTACATTAACTGGTTGGTTTATCTTCCGGTCTTGTATGCTCTGTTCTATCTTTCGCTCACCCTGAGCGGAAAAGCAATGTAATTATGCCCGTCTTGCGCCCGGCGGGGGCAGCTGGACGGAGCGCACCTCCTGCGGCGGCTTCTGGATATGCTGGTGCATCCCGCCGCGCTCCAGTGCAGTAACGCCGGTGCGGCACTGTTCAAGGATGTTGTAACCCTCGAACATTTTCAAAAATGCGTCCAGCTTGTCCGGCCGGCCGATGAGTTCAAACACCATGCTGTCCGGGGAAAGATCAATGATCTTTGCTTTGTAGATGCAGGCGATCTCCCGCAGCTCTGTGCGGTTGTGCACGTCCGATTCCACCTTGAGTAGCAGCAGCTCCCGCTCCAGCGATTTTTCGCTGTCCAGCACGAACACCTGCCGGGTGACTTCCAGACGCTCGGTCTGCAGTACCAGCTGCTGCAAAGCCTTTTCGTCACTGGTAATGGTCACCGTGATGCGGCTGACTGCCGGGTCGTTGGTGGCGGACACCGTAAGGCTGTCGATATTGAAGCCGCGGCGGCAGAACAGGCTGGACACCCGGGCCAGAACGCCGCTCTGGTTGTCCACCAGCAGGCTGATGACCCTGCGCTGATCAGATTCCATGATGCTGTGTCCTCCTTATTCCATGATGATGTCGTTGATATCGCCGCCGCCGGGGATCATGGGCAGCACCTTTTCGTCCTTGTCAATGATGCACTCGATCCAGGTGGGGCCCTTCTGCTGCAGGGCATCTGCAAAGGCTTTCTGAAACTCCGGCAGATTGGTGCAGCGGTAGCCCTTCAGGCCAAAGCCGTCTGCCAGCTTGACAAAATCGGTCTTGCGGTGGGGGTCGGTCTGGCTGTAACGCTTGCCGTAAAAGGTGGTCTGCCACTGGCGCACCATGCCCAGCACCGAGTTGTTAAAGATGACCGTGATGATGGGCAGCTCGTAGCTGACGGCGGTGCAGGCCTCATTCAGGTTCATGTGGAAGGAGCCGTCGCCGGTAAACATCACCACACGCTGCTGGCGCCCCAGTGCCATCTGGGCACCAATGGCAGCGCCGTAGCCAAAGCCCATGGTGCCAAGGCCGCCGCTGGTGATAAAGCCGCGGCTCTTGGTGTGGCGCAGGTACTGCGCCGCCCACATCTGGTGCTGACCCACATCGGTAACATACACGGCGTCGGGGCCGCACTGGTTGCACACCTCGCCGATGACCTGATGGGGCATCAGCCGGGTGGGGTCGGACACGGGGTGGTAATCCTGTGCCTGCCAGCTCTGGATCATCTTCATCCATTCCGGGTGCTTGGCGGGCTTGATCTGGGGCAGCATGGCGTTCAGCACATAGGCTGCATCGCCCACGATGGAAAGATCCACGTCCACGTTCTTGCCCAGCTCGCTGGCGTCAATGTCGATCTGAATGATGGTGGCGTTTTTGGCAAAGGTCTTGGGGTTCAGCGCCACACGGTCGGAAAAGCGGGTGCCCACCGCGATGAGCACATCGCACTCTGCCACCGCCCGGTTGGAGGTGTAGCAGCCGTGCATCCCCAGCATGCCCAGATTCATCGGGTCGCCATAGGGCACAACGCCTGCCGCCATCAGGGTGTAGGTAGCAGGGATCTCCGCCTTGTGCAGCAGATCCCGCAGCGGCTGGCAGCTGGCTGCGCTGCGCACGCCACCGCCAAAGTACACCAGCGGACGCTGGGCGGCGTTGATGAGGTCTGCCGCCCAGTGCACCTGCTCCTCATTATAGGTAGTCACGGTGCGGATGGGCTCCGGCTGCTTGGGGGTGAACTCGCACACTGCTGCGGTCACGTCCTTGGGGATATCCACCAGCACCGGGCCCTTGCGGCCGCTCTGCGCAATGCGGAAAGCTGCCCGCATGGTATCGGCCAAGTCCTCTACCCGGCGCACCGTGAAGTTATGCTTTGTGATGGGCACCGTAATGCCCTCGATGTACGCTTCCTGAAAGCCGTCCCTGCCAATGCTGCTGGTGGGCACGTTGCCGGTAAAGGCCACCATGGGCACCGAGTCCATATAGGCGGTGGCAATGCCGGTGACCAGATTGGTGGCACCCGGGCCGCTGGTAGCCAGCACCACGCCGGTGCGGCCGGTGGCGCGGGCGTAGCCGTCCGCTGCATGGGCTGCGCCCTGCTCGTGGGCGGTAAGCACATGGGTGATGCGGTCGGCATTCTTATACAGCTCGTCGTAAAGGTTCAGCACAGCGCCGCCGGGGTAGCCAAAAAGAGTGTCCACTCCCTGCTCGCACAGGACCTCTACAAAGATCTGAGAACCATTCAACTGCATGGTGTTGCTCCTATTCCTGTTCCACTTCTTATCCATTCCCTCAGGGAGAGCTTTTGAAAAAGAAAAAGCCCTTGTCCCCTGCTTCTTTCAAGAGACAAAGACCTTGTAACATCAAGCTCTCTGCGGTACCACTCTCGTTGGCGTGCTGTGCACACCCTCTCACGGGCTTCCAACAAAGCCCTGCACGGTAACGGCTGCAACCGGCGCTGCTTACAGGGGTTTGCACCCGTTGGGCAGGCTGCTCCGGGATGATTTTCCGCACGAAACGCTGACTGCCTTGCACCAGACGGCAGCTCTCTGAACAGTGGGGATCGTGTGGTACTTTTTCCCATCTGCGCATTTGTTGATGTAAATTATACTATAAACCGGGCTTTTGTCAATCGACAATTTGTAACCTGAATCACCCCAAAGATGAAGCATTTTTAACACCCCTTGCATCCCCGCCCGAACCGCTGTATACTTTTGATATCCGCGTACCTGCGTTTTGTAGGGTATGTGCCAATGGAGAGGAAAAGGGATCACCTATGAAACTGAGAGAATGGAATGCCCATCTGCATGGGCTTGTTGTGTTCCGCGCCCTGCTGAACGACCCTGTTGTGGCAAAGCTTTTAGACCTGACCGACCGCATGGAGGCGGGCTGCTCCTCCTACGGCCCGGTGTGCGATGCCGTAGCCGCCTTTGAGGCCGCTTTGTTCGAGTACACCACCAACTGGGGCAGCTACCTGAGCAATGCTGTGCTGGAGGCCGAGACCATCTGCGTGCGGCAGGCCGCCGCCGGGCAGCTGGACGCGCTGCTGCAAAGCGCCTTGGACAGCGAGCTGCAGTTTTTGCAGCAGCTGTGCGGGCTGACGCTGGACGAACTGTTCCAGACCGCCTACTCGGAGCAGGCGCAGCGGCCGGAGTTGGCGTTCCTGCCCCGGTGGCAGACCTGTGAGCTTGACCTTGCCGCCGCCTACGCCCAGCGCATGAGCGAGGTGGGCAAAAAGGGCTACGGTATGTTTGCAAAGCACCATGTATTCACGGTGGAGAACGGCCAGCTTGTGCCGGTAAAATACCCCGACCCGCAGCGCCTTTCCGAGCTGCCCGGCTACGAGAAGGAGCGGGAAAAGGTGATTGCCAACACAAAGGCGCTGCTGGCCGGGATGCCCGCCAACAATGTGCTGCTGTACGGCGATGCCGGTACCGGCAAATCCAGCGCGGTAAAGGCCATTGCCAACGAGTTTGCGCCCGAGGGACTGCGGCTGGTAGAGGTAAAAAAGAACCAGCTGTATCAGATCCCCGACCTGATGGACAAGCTGGCGGCAAACCCGCTCAAGTTCATTTTGTTCATCGACGATCTGAGCTTTACCGCCAACGACGACAACTTTGCCGCCTTGAAGGCCATCTTGGAGGGCAGCGTAGGCGGACGCGCTCAGAACATTGCGGTGTACGCCACCTCCAACCGCCGCCACCTCATCAAGGAAACCCTCTCGGACCGCACCGGCGACGACATCCATGAAGCCGACACCCGGCAGGAGTTGATGAGCCTTTCCGCCCGGTTTGGCCTGACGGTCACCTTCCAGCGGCCGGAGAAGGCCCGGTTCGAGACCATTCTGGAGCAGCTTGCCAAGCAGCACAACATCCAGATGCCCACCGAGCAGCTGCTGCTCAAGGCCGAGGCCTTCGCTCTGCGTGCCGGCGGCCGCAGCCCCCGGGTGGCCAAGCAATTCATCGAGCAATGCGAGGCCGGGGTGCAGAAGTAAACGCACCAGTTTTAAACGTTATCAAAAAGCGGGACACCAAAGCATCCGCAGATGCTCCGGTGTCCCGCTTTTCTTATCTTTATTCGCTCAGTCCCGCACGGCGATGCACTCGATCTCCAGCTTTGCGCCCTTGGGGATGGCTGCCACCTGCACGCAGCTGCGGGCTGGGAACGGCTCGGCAAAGGCCTTGGCGTACTCTGCGTTCACTGCAGCAAAATCGTTGATGTCGGCCAGAAAGATCACCGTCTTGACCACGTTGTTCATGGAAAGCCCCGCCTCGGCCAGAATCGCCTTCAGGTTGGCAAGGCTCTGTGCGGCCTGCTGCTCCACGGTATCAGCCATGGTGCCGGTGGCTGGGTCTACCGGGAGCTGACCGGAAACAAACACCATGTTGCCCAGATCCAGTGCCTGACTGTAAGGACCGATGGCGGCAGGTGCGTTGGCGGTAGATACGACTTTCATAGTATATTTTCTCCTTTATATTACATTATGTTTAGAACAAATTTGCTTTTTTCTTCGGATAGAGCCGGATGAGGGGGTAATTTCCTGTAAGCTGCTGCTTGCCTGCGCCCTCATCCGTCTGCTCACTACGTTCGCATCCACCTTCCCCCGTCCGGGGGAAGGCTTTCACTCTTGCAAAACGATGAAGTTTACACCCGCTCGCTGACCAGCTGGAAGCCGGCCTTGGTCAGCTCGGTGCGGATCTGCTCGATCTGGTCGGCATCGCGGGTCTCCAGCGTCAGCTTGAGGAAGCAGCTGGAGATGGGCATATTGGGGTCGGAGCCGTCATGCTGCACCGACACCACATTGCTGCCGCAGCGGGATACCACCTCGGCCACCTTTTTCAACTGGCCGGGCTTGTCCTCCAGCGCGATGGTCAGGTTTGCCTTGCGGCCGCTCATCACAAGACCGCGGGTGATGACGCGGTTCAGGATGTTCACATCAATGTTGCCGCCGGAGATGACGCAGGCCACCTTTTTGCCCTCCACCGGCAGCTTGTGGAACAGCACTGCCGCCACCGGCACAGCACCTGCACCCTCAGCCACCAGCTTCTGGTTCTCCATCAGGGAGAGAATGGCCGCCGCCGTCTCGTCCTCGGTCACGGTAACGATATCGTCCACATACTGCTCGCATAGCTGATAGGTCAGCTCGCCCGGGGTCTTGACCTGAATACCGTCCGCAAAGGTGGAAGCAGATTTCAGGGTCTGGTACTTGTGCTCGTGCAGGCTGCGGTACATACTGGGGGCACCCTCGGCCTGTACGCCGTACACCTTGACCTCCGGGCGCAGGGTCTTGATGGCAAAGGCAATACCGGAAATCAGTCCGCCGCCGCCCACCGGCACCACCACAGCATCCACATCCGGCAGCTGGTCAAGGATCTCCAAGCCGATGGTACCCTGCCCGGCGATGACCTGCTCGTCATCGTAGGGGTGGATAAAGGTCATGTCGTACTCCTTTTGCAGCTGCACGGCCTTGTCGTGGGCTTCGTCGTAGGTGCCGGGCACAAGGCAGACCTCCGCGCCCAGATTTTTGGTGTTTTCCACCTTCATCAGGGGTGCGCCGTCCGGCATACAGACGATGCTGCGGATGCCGCGCCGGGTAGCGGCCAGCGCCACGCCCTGCGCATGGTTGCCCGCAGAGCAGGCAATCACGCCCTTGGCGCTCTCCTCCTCAGAAAGCTGGCTGATTTTATAGTAAGCGCCCCGCACCTTAAAGCTGCCGGTGGCCTGCAGGTTCTCGGTCTTAAGGTACAGCTGGCAGTCCTTGGACAGCTTGGGGGCTTCGATGAGGTCGGTCTTGCGCGCTACATCCTTCAGCACAAAGGCGGCGTGGTAGATCTTATCCAGAGTCAGCATGACAGATACTTCCTTTATTTTTCGTGATGTCATCCAGTATAAGTTACAAAAATTGTTTTGTCAAATGAATTTCATTCACGACAAAAGACGTAAAAAAGAGAAAGACAATGGTAAAACCACTGCCTTTCTCTTTTTATTCTCATTATCGCCCACGGCCACCGCCGCCGCCATGGCTGGAACCACCGCCCATGCCACCGAAGCCGCCGCCAAAGCTACCGCCGCCGAAACCGCCGCGCCCGGCACCGCCCCCGAAGGAGCCGCTGCCCATGCCGCCAAAGCCGCCGTAGAAGCCGCCCGGCGGGGGCGGGTTATGCGGGCCGCGCCGCCGTCCACGGGGAGGCCGGGGCCCGCCGAAGCACCACAGCCAGCCGCAGGGGCTGGCAAAAACATAGGCCATCGACCGGATAATGACGATAAGCAGCACAACGCTGACCACAAGGGTCAGGATGTCGGTCAGAGTGCTGCCGCCGCTGCTCTGCCCGCCCTGATAGCCGGGCTGCACGGTGCCGCCGTTCTCATAGCTTCCATTGTCCAGATTTACGCCATAAATGCTCGCAATGGTGTCGGCCACATTATTTGCACAGGTGATTACCGCATCGCTATAATCACGGTTTGCAAAATCACTTTCCATGGTCTGGGCGATGGCGCTGGCCTGCTTTGCCAGCGTGGTGTTGCGGAAGCCATCGCCGTAGGTCAGGTAGTAGTCGCCGTCCGCGTACTGCGCCGACTCCATCACCAGCAGGATCAGAACACCATTATTGTTCGTGGCATTGCCGATTCCCCAAGCGTTAAATGCTTCTGTGGCATAATCTTCCGTAGAAAGATTACCTGTGTACTGCACAGTCAAAACACCAATTTGTGCGCCTTTACAGTTCGTCTCCAATTTTGCATTCAATTCTTCAATCGTCTGCGTTACTTGGCTATTCAGCGCATTGGCATCGTCCACCACGCACTGATCCTTGGGCAGGCTGGGCAGCTGGGCGGCAAAGGCCGCCGGGCACAGCACTGCCGCACTGACCACCACGGCCAGCACCAGTGCGCTGATGCGTTTTGCAAAGTTTTTCATGCGAAGGGCTCAACCTCCTTCACGCCGGACAAAGCGCCCAGCACACTGGCCGGGAAGCCGCCGACTTCATTCTGATATTCATACACCGCCGTATTGTACTGCAAGGTACCAATGATGGTGGCCGCACTGTTGAATTGGCCGTACTGCCCCTGCACCGCGCCCATCTTCATGGGGTCATCGGCCTGCTCCTGCAACTTTGCATACAGCTGGTCGATGGCAGCGCCCAGTGCCTGATCGGCCTGATACAGCGCGTGCATCGCGCTGCCCTGATAATAGGGCAGCGAGGTCAGCGACTGGCTTTTACCGCCGTTCTGCACCGCCTGCAGACAAGCGGAGAAATCGTTCAGCGCCGTCTGTGCAGCCAGCACCTCGGCGCTGTCTGCGCCAAGGGTGTTGGAGGCAGTGGTCAGAATATTCGCCGCCGTATTCTCCCGGGTGGTCAGCTCCTCGCTCAGGTTATAACCGTTGTCGGCGGCGACCCCTGCGGTGAACCACTGACGGGCAGTGTTGTACTTGCCGCGCAGCTTGGCGCTGCCAAAGCCGAAAAAAGCGGCCAGCATCACCACCACGCTCAAGGCCAGCGCCGCCGCCCGGGTGGAAAACGCTGCGGGCAGCTTTGCTTCCAGTGCGGCCAGCTTCTGCTGGCGGGGCGTCAGCGTTACGACCTGCTCCGGCTTTGCTTTTTCGCGGTAGCTGCCCGCGTCAAAGCCGCCGGGAGCGGTTTGTTTGTTCTGAGAAAAATCAGCGTTTGCCATTTCAGCTCCGGATCTCCATCATTTTGGTTTTCAGTTCGTCCTCGATGCGGGTCAGCTCCTGCTCGGCGGCGGCGCGCTTTGCGCGGCCCTCGCTCTGGATCTTGTTCAGTTCGTCCAGCGTCTCGATCAGGCTCTTGTTGGTCTGCTGCAGCGTCTCGATATCCACGATGCCGCGCTGGCTCTCCTTGGCAGTCTCAATGGTGCCCAGCTTCAGCGCCTCGGCGTTCTTCTTCAGCAGGTCGTTGGTCATGTTGGTCACGGCGCGCTCTGCCTGCATGGCCTGCTGGCTGTGTGCCAGCCCCAGTGCCAGCACCATCTGGTTCTTCCACAGAGGGATGGTGTTCACGATGGTAGACTGGATCTTTTCTGCCATCATGGTGTTGTTGTTCTGCAGCAGACGGATCTGGGGGCCCATCTGCAAGCTGATGTTGCGGGTCAGTTCCAGATCATACAGCTTTTTCTCAAAGCGCTCGCACTGGTCGGCAAGGTCGCGGGCGGCCTGTGCATCCTCCGGCAGACCGGAGACCTTGGCCTTATCCATAGCCTGCTGCAGTTCGTTGGCACGCACATCGGCCAGCTTTTTCTTGCCGGCAAGGATATACATGCTCAGCTCCTTGAAGTAGGCCATGTTCAGCTCGTACATCTTGTCCAGCATGGCGATGTCCTTGAGCAGCTGCACCTGATGGGCTTCCAGCATGGACTGGATCTTTTCCACGTTGGTCTCGGTCTTGTCGTACTTGGTCTTGAGGGCATCCAGCTGGCTGGTCTTTTTCTTGAAGAAGCCCATAATGCCCTTCTGCTGCTCCTCGTTGGCATCAAAGCTCTTCAGCTCGCCAATGAGGTTGGTGATCATATCGCCCACCTCGCCCAGATCCTTGGTGGACACCTTGGCCAGAGCAGCCTCGGAGAAATCGCCGATCTTCTTCTGGCAGGCAGAGCCGTACTGCAGCACCTGCTGGCTGTTGGTGATATCGATCTTCTGGGCAAACTGATCCACCATGGCCTGCTCCTCGGGGGTCAGGTTCACCTGTGCCTCCGGGGCAGGGGCAGCGGCGGGCTTTTCCTCCTGCGGCACAGCAGCGGGGGTGGGGTCCAGCGTCAGGGTGGGCACTGCGGGGGCATCCAGATCAAAGTTCAGAGTATTGTCAGCCATAAGTGATTCCTTCCTTTCAAAATCCCGAGGGAATGTTCCGTTTTTACTTGCTCAGACCCTGCCCTTTCAGCATATTCTGCAAAACGGTCAGGTCTGCGGACAGGTCCATGCTCTCTGCCGCGTACAGGGCATCCAGCTGGTTTTCAAAAGCCGTGGCAATGGAGGCGGCGTTGTGCTCCACCTCGGCGCGGATGGCGGCGGCGTTCTCGCCCCGCACACCCTGCTTTGCAAGCTTTGCGTACTGTTGCAAAACGTTTACGGCGTCCGGCAGATAGTAGTTGGCAAACCGGCGCACCTGCTTTGCCTTGGCGGGGTTTGCTTCCACCGCTTCCACGATGGAGCGGCCCGCCTTTTCCATACGGGTCATGGCGGCGGACAGCTGCGGGTCGGGTAAAGCCTCGTTCAGTGCGTGCAGGGTGTCCAGCTTCTGCTGGATATCGGTCAGCATCTGGTCCACATCCTCCACACCGGTGTGGAAGGGTACCTCGTGCTCCACCACCCGGGGCGGGCAGGTCTTTTTTGCCACGCCAAAGGCCACGGCGGCACCGCCCAGCGCCACCAGCAGCGCCCATAATTTATACACCGGCAACACCGCGCACAGCACCACGAACACCAGCGCCATGGCGTAAAAAGGCAGCACGCTGGGCTTTTGGGTGCGGATGATCTTGCTCATGGTCATTTCTCCTTGTCCGGGGCAGTGCGCCCCTTATGATATCCATAATACAACGTCCGCAAAAAAACGCAAGTATCCCGCAAAAGAATTTACAGCCTTGTCATCATTTTACGATCCAGTCCGCCAGCGCAGCGCCCCAAATCTCCTCCAGCCGGGCGGGGCTGCAGGCGGCGTTGGCGGGGCTTGTACTTGGCAGACGGACAGCCGGGATGCCGGTAAGCGGCTGCTGATATTTTGTGTAGATACGGTAAGCTGTGGCACCGTTGCAGAACACCGCCCGGATGGGTGCTTTGCGCAGCAGCCCGGCGATATCGTTGGGCACCACATCCCGGATGGAGGCATCCGATGCGCCGGTGATGGTGCAGCTTTCCAGCGTATCCCACAGTGCCAGCCCGTGGCGCAAAAGCAACTGCTTTTTGGCGGCGATATCCTCCCGCACGGGCAGCGGCTCCCCGGTCAGCGCCGCCAGCAGCGGCCAGAACCGATTTTGCGGATGGCCGTAGTAAAAGGCCATCTCCCGGCTTTTGGGGCTGGGCCATGTGCCTAAGATCAGCGCCCGGCTGCGGTCATCGTACACCGGTGCAAAGCTCATAAGCTGCCGCCTGCGCTTTCAATATTGCCCCATGCAGAGCCAAAGTCCTTGCCGGAGGGCTCCGCGCGGGGGCCGACGAACCACAGTTCCTCGATCAGCGCCGCCACGCCATCCTCCCGCACGTCCCCGATGATCCGGTCGGCAGCGGCCTTGGCGTCCGGGGTGCCGTTTGCCATGCAGGCACTCAGGCCCGCGACTTTCAGCATCCCCACATCGTTGGCAGAATCGCCCACAGCCACGGCATCCGCCAGCGTAAGCCCCATCTGTGCACACAGGTCGGCAAGCCCTACGCCCTTATCCATGCCGCCGCGCACGATATCGTAGTAGCAGTAGCCGTCCGCGTTCTGCGCGCCCGTCTGCATCCAATGCAGGCCAAGGTAGCCGTACTTTTCGTGGAAGCGCTCCACCTCCTGCGGCGGCATGGCGGCAAAGGCGGCGTGGGGCATATCCACCAGATGCCTGTCCTGATCCTCGCCGTCCACGCAGTCCAGCCCGGGGCTGTTCATCATCTGATAGCCGGTGTGCAGATACTCGTACTCGCAGTAGGCGTAATAGGCATCCCGGAAGTTGAATTGCAGCGGGTAGTTATAATCCTCGCAGAAATCCACCAGCACATACATCTCCTCGCTGGTAAGCGGATGCTCGGCTATTACGTTGCCCTGCCTGTCCACCACGCAGGCGCCGTTGCAGGTAATGGCGTAGTCGTACCGGATGCCGCCCAGCTGGTTTTTATCCCGGATGCCCGGGTAGGAGCGGCCGGTGCTGAGCACAAACTTACCCCCGGCGGCTTGCAGCTTTTTTACCGCCTTTACCACCGCCGGGCGGGGCTTTGCTTCGCCAAAGGGCATCAGCGTGTTGTCGTAATCGCTTGCCAGAATCTTATATTGCATGGTCATCTCTCCTGTGTGCATCGTTTTCTCCCAGTATAACACATTTCAAAGTCCAGCGGGAGAGGGAGAAAAGAAAAATGGGACAGCAGAATACCCGCAGGCATCCCACTGTCCCGAAATCCAAAATATTTTCCTTATCAGGCAAACACCGCCACGACCACCTGCATGGCCACGCCCACAAAGGCACCGGCGGCCCATGTCAGGCCGGTGATGAAGAGGTTCTGCTTCCACGAGGGGTTGGCGCGCCACAGCACTGCCAGACCCACACCCGCACCGGTGCACAGCCCCGCCACAAGGCTGGAAAAGCGCAGCGCACCCTCCACATACAGCTGAGTCAGCAGCACGCTGGCGGCGCAGTTGGGGATCAAGCCCACCAGAGCCGCTACCACCGGCTGGAAGAAGCCCATACCGCCCAGCATCTCGGCGAACACGTCCTCGCCCACGCCTTCCACGATCATGCCGAACACCAGACCGAAAGCGAAGATGAACACAAAGATCTCCAGCGTGTGGCGCAGCGCCGCCTGCCAGATGGGCTTTTCGTTGCCCTCGGCATCGCTGTGCTCCTCGTGGCAGTCCACCTCGTCCGCATGGCCGGTGTAGCCGCCCCGCAGGCCTTTGGGCAGCACGCCCCGCAGCACAAAGTCCAGCACAAAGCCCACCACGATGGCGTACAGCACCTTGATGACCATCAGGACGGCCAGCTTATCCCAGTAGGCGGGCATGGACACCAGCAGCGGGATGGCTTCATCGCTGGTGGCAAGGTACACTGCCATCAGTGTGCCCAGCGTGATGACCCGGGAAGCGTAGAAGTTGGACGCAATGGCGGAGAAGCCGCACTGCGGCACACAGCCCAGTACCGCGCCCGGCACAGCACCCCAGCGCCCGCCGCCTGCCAGCAGCGCCTCGATGCGCTCGCCGTGGCGGTGCTCGATATACTCGATCAGCAGATAGGCCAAAAACAGAAAGGACAGCATCTTGGCGGTATCCACCAGAGTTTCGCCCAGAACATCCAGAAACAGTTCCATAAATAATCGCTCCAAAGACCCGCAGGGGGTCGTCTCTCAATAATTTGCAATCAGTTTGCATTTTCGTGCAGGGAAGATTATACACGATATGCTTCCCAATTGCAATACCAAATTGCAAATTGGTTGCAATTTTATGTTATGGAACGTTGCTGCGTGCAAAAAAGCCACCGGCATCTGCACATTTTTGCAGATGCCGGTGGTTTTTGGTATCCTTACCCCTTCAGCGGTACAAAGCCCACAAGGTCCTTGACGACCTCGCCGCCGATGATCAGACCGGCTACCGAAGGCACAAAGGCGTTGGAGCCCGGCACGGTGCGCCGTGCGGTGCACTTGCGCTGGGTGCCCGGGGGGCAGATGCAGTGGTTCTTGCAGCTGATGGAGTCGTCCTCGATGGGGGTCATGGCAGGCTCTTTGGAGTAGACTACCTTCAGGTGCTTGATTTTGCGCTTGCGGCACTCGGTACGCATCACCTTGGCCAGCGGGCAGACAGAGGTCTTGTAGATGTCGGTCACCTCAAAGCGGGTGGGGTCCATCTTGTTGCCTGCGCCCATAGAGCAGATGATGGGGGTGCCCGCTTCCTTGCACTTCATCACCAGCGCCAGCTTGCCGGTAACGGTGTCGATGGCATCCACTACATAGTCGTACTGGGTAAAATCGAAATCGTCCTGCGTCTCCGGGCCAAAGAAGCACCGGTGGGTGGTCACCTTGATGTTGGGGTCGATGTCGTGGATGCGCTGTTCTGCCACATCCACCTTATACTGCCCTACCGTGCTGCGGGTGGCGATGATCTGACGGTTGAGGTTGGTCAGACAGACCTTATCGTCGTCAATCAGATCCAGTGCGCCCACGCCGCTGCGTGCCAGCGCCTCCACCGTGTAGCCGCCCACGCCGCCAATGCCAAACACTGCCACCCGGGCGTGGTGCAGCTTTTCCATAGCCTCTGCACCCAGCAGCAGCTGGGTGCGGGAATATTGATCCTGCATTTTGTTCTCCTTACTTTTCTACGCGGGTGATGGTGCCGCCGCCCAGCACCACATCGCCCTGATACAGCACGGCAGCCTGCCCCGGGGTGGGGGCACGCTGGGGCTGGTCAAATTCCAGTCGGAAACCGTTTTCTGCGGGATAAACGGTGGCCTGCTGCTCGGCCTGATGATACCGGGTGCGGGCAGTGACCCGCAGCGGCCCGGTCAGCGCCGGGATGGCGATCCAGTTCACATCCTCTGCGTAGACGATGCGGTCAAACAGTTCGCTTTCCGGCCCGACGGTGACGGTATTGGCCTGCATATCCTTGCCGCAGACGTACACCGGTGCGCCCAGCGCAAGACCAAGCCCCTTGCGCTGTCCCAGCGTGTAGCGCACTGCGCCGCTGTGGGTACCCACCACCTTGCCGCTCCGATCCAGAAAATCTCCGGCGGGGTAGTGCTTGCCGGTAAACTGCTCCATAAAGCGGGCATAGTCGCCGTCCGGCACAAAGCAGATATCCTGACTGTCGTGCTTTTGGGCGTTGATAAAGCTGTGCTCCTGCGCGATCTCTCGTACCTCAGTCTTGTGCAGCGCACCCAGCGGCAGACGGATATGCGCCAGCTGCTCCTGCGTGAGGTTATATAGCACATAGCTCTGATCCTTACCCTCGTCCAAGCCTTTTTTCAGCAGCCAGCGGCCGGTGGCTGCATCCTGCTCCACCCGGGCGTAGTGGCCAGTGACCACATACTCCATGCCGTGTTCTTCCGCCCAGTCCAGCAGGTGGCGGAACTTCATATATTTATTGCAGTCGATACAGGGGTTGGGGGTGCCGCCCGTCTCGTAGACGCGGATAAACTTTTCAATGATCTGCGCCCGGAAATCGGCGGTAAAATCCAGCACCTGATACGGCATATCCAGTGCAAAGGCCACCTCGGCGGCGTCCTCGATATCCTTTTCCGAGCAGCAGGTCTGGTAGCCGGGCTGTCCCAGCGTTTCGTTGTGGGTGAGCCGCATGGTGATGCCGGTGCAGTCGTAGCCTGCCTGCTGCATCAGGCAGGCCGCCACCGAGCTGTCCACGCCGCCGCTCATGGCAATGAGGGCGCGGGGACGGTTTGCAGGGTTCTGAGTGGTCATAGGTTCTCCTTTTATGGGTTCAACATACTAAAGCAGTAGTATAATACTACCGCAGCATAAACCGCTTGTCAAGACGCTATAATTTTCTGCGCCGCAGCCAGTAGCACCGGTTTTTCGTTGGGATATTCTGCGCGGATGACGCCGTCCAGCAATGCTTCCAGCACCCGGCGCAGCGCAGGCCCTGCCGGGATGCCCGCTGCCATCAGGTCGCGTCCGTTCACCGCCAGCTGGCTCACCCGGCAGCATACGCCGTCCGCTTCCAGTTGCCGTGCCCGCTGCGCCGCAAGGGCGCAAGCCGGGGCAGCTTGCGGGTGCAGCGCCGCACACAGCGCACACAGCCGCTCCACGGTGCACAGCCCGTACCGCCCTAAAAGCTGCCGGATGGCAACCTCTCCCGCGTGTGCGGGAGTTTCTCCGAGGACCGTCCGCTGGGGTGGGACCCTGCTGCCGCAGGCAGTAGGGCGGGCGATGGAATGGCCCGAGCCGTGTCCGAGGAGAAAGCTACCGGGCCACACCCTTAAACGCTCAGAGAAGCGTGCTGTTCCACAGCATCGGGGTTGGCATCAAAGATGGGCTGGAGCACATTTGCAATGAACTCCTCCACCTGCTGGGGTGCACGGCCCACAAAGTTTTCGGGCACCAGACCGGCCACGATCTCCTCCTTGGTCAGGCCAAAGGCGGGGTCGGCTGCAACGCGGTCCACCATATCGTTGGGCAGGCCCTCTTCCTTGACCTGCTTGCCGGCGGCAATGGCGTGCTGGCGCAAGCGCTCGTGGAGCTCCTGACGGTTGCCGCCCTTTTCCACAGCCTGCATCATAATGTTCTCGCTGGCCATGAAGGGCAGCTCTGCCATCAGGCGGCTGCGCACTACCTTGGGATAGACCACGATGCCATCGGTGACATTGAGCATGATGTTCAGGATGGCATCGGCAGCCAGGAAGCCCTCGGCCATGGCAACGCGCTTGTTGGCGCTGTCGTCCAGAGTGCGCTCAAACCACTGGGTGCCGGTGGTGAAGCTGGGGTTCAGCACATCCACCATCAGGTAGCGGCTCAGGGCGCAGATACGCTCACACCGCATGGGGTTGCGCTTGTAAGGCATGGCGGAGGAACCGATCTGGTTCTTCTCAAAAGGTTCTTCCATCTCCTTGAAGTTGGCCAGCAGGCGCAGGTCGGTGGCAAACTTCATGCAGCTCTGGGCAACGCCTGCCAGAGCGTTCAGGATAAAGGCATCCACCTTGCGGCTGTAGGTCTGGCCGGACACGGGGATCACCGCATCCGGGGCAAAACCCATCTCCTTGGCAATGGAAGCATCCACAGCGCGGATCTTGTCTGCATCGCCCTTGAACAGCTCCATAAAGGAAGCCTGGGTGCCGGTGGTGCCCTTGACACCGCGCAGCTGCAGGGTGGCAAGGCGGTGGTCGATCTCGGCAAGATCCATCACCAGCTCGTTGGCCCACAGGGTGGCACGCTTGCCCACAGTGGTAGGCTGTGCAGGCTGGCAGTGGGTATAGGCCATGCAGGGCATGTCCTTGTACTCCTCAGCAAAGCGGGAGAGCTTTGCCAGCACACCGATCAGCTTTTTGCGAATGAGCTCCAGGCCCTGCCGCATCACGATGATATCGGTGTTATCGCCCACATAGCAGCTGGTGGCACCCAGATGGATGATGCCGGCTGCCTTGGGGCACTGCTGGCCGTAGGCGTAAACGTGGCTCATCACATCATGGCGCACCAGCTTCTCGCGCGCAATGGCGACCTCGTAGTTGATATCGTCCACATGGGCTTCCAGCTCGGCCACCATTTCGGGGGTGATATTGGTCAGGCCCTGCTCCATCTCGGCCCGGGCCAGCGCCACCCACAGGCGGCGCCAGGTGCGGAACTTGTTGTCATCCGAAAAGATGTACTGCATCTCATCGGAAGAATAACGGGTAGAGAAGGGGCTGATATAACGATCATGCTGTGACATTGGTTGTTTCCTCCTGAAAAAAGTAACTCCCCCAGCCGCCTTCCGGCGACAGCCCCCTCGGAGAGGGAGGTGGCATCGCGTCAGCGATGACGGAAGGAGTTTTTCTCTATTCTACCATCAAACCTTGAAATAGTCCACGCCGCCCTCAAAGATCGGCTGGTATTTATCGCCGGTGACGTTCTTGTACAGATACTCGCCGCTGCGCTCCGAGTGACCCATCTTGCCGAACACGCGGCCGTCCGGGCTGGTGATGCCCTCGATAGCCAGCACAGAGCCGTTGGGGTTGAAGCTCTGGTCCATGGTGGGCACGCCGGTCAGATCCACATACTGGGTAGCCACCTGACCGTTGCGCAGCATGGTGTCCAGCACCTCCTGCGGAGCCACAAAGCGGCCCTCGCCGTGGCTGATGGCGATGGTGTGCATCTCGCCCACCTCGCACTTGCTGAGCCACGGGCTGCCGGTGGAAGCCACACGGGTGTGCACCAGCATACTCTGGTGACGGCCGATGGTGTTGAAGGTCAGGGTGGGGTCGCAGGCGGTGATGGGGCGGATATCGCCGTAGGGCACAAGACCCAGCTTGATCAGAGCCTGGAAGCCGTTGCAGATGCCCAGCATCAGGCCATCGCGCTGCTGCAGCAAACGGCGCACAGCCTCGGTGACCGCAGGATTGCGGAAGAAGGAGGCGATGAACTTGGCGCTGCCGTCCGGCTCGTCGCCGCCGGAGAAGCCGCCGGGCAGCATGACGATCTGGCTTGCGTCAATGGCCTTGACCAGTGCCTTGCAGCTCTCGGCAACGTCGGCGGGGGTCAGGTTGCGCACCACCAGAATCTCGGGGTCGGCACCGGCGCGGGCAAAGGCCTTGGCGGTGTCATACTCGCAGTTGGTGCCGGGGAACACCGGGATGATGACCTTGGGCTTTGCAACACCGATCTTGGGTGCAGCGGGAGCGGTCAGGCTGCCGTTGATCTTTTCCACAGCGGGGCCGGCCTTGCGGTAAGGATACACAGGCTCCAGCTTGCTCTCCCAGATCTCCTGCAGTTCGGCCATATCCAGCTTTTCGCCGCAGGACTCGAAGGTGTACTCCTTGGTAGTCTCGCCCAGCAGCATACCGGCGGGAGAATCAGACACCATTTCCAAAATGATGGAGCCATACATGGGCTCAAACATCTGATGGGTGGTCATGTCCGCACGCATCTTGAAGCCGATGTGGTTGCCTAGACCCATCTTGAACAGTGCCTCGGCAATGCCGCCGTAGCCCACGGAGCAGGCGGAGGCGACCATGCCCTCCTCGATCATGTTCTCCACGATCTTGTAGTTGGCCTTCAGGGAGAAGAAGTTGGGGCAGCCGGTCTCCGGGTCGATGATGGGCCGAACGAGCACCACGGTGCTCTCCGGCTTCTTGAACTCGGTGGAGACTACGCGGCTTGCCTTGCCAATGGCAGTGGCAAAGGACACCAGCGTGGGGGGCACATCCAGCTGTTCAAAGGAGCCGGACATGCTGTCCTTGCCGCCGATGGAAGCGATGCCCAGACCGATCTGCGCATCCAGTGCGCCCAGCAGGGCAGCCAGCGGCTTGCCCCAGCGCTCGGGCTTGTTGCCCAGACGCTCGAAGTACTCCTGGAAGGTCAGGTAAGCGTCCTCGTAGCGGAAGCCGGTGGCAACCAGCTTGGTCACGCTCTCAATAACGGCCAGCCGTGCACCCACATACTGGTTGGCGCTCATCAGATAGGGGTTATAGCCCCATGCCATGCCGGAGCAGGTGGAGGTCTCGCCGTCCACCGGCAGCTTTGCCACCATGGCGTTCTGGGGGGTCAGCTGGTATGCACCGCCAAAGGGCATGAGCACGGTGGCTGCACCGATGGTGGAGTCGAACCGCTCGGAAAGACCCTTCTTGCTGCAGACGTTCAAATCGCCCACCATGGCCTTCATCTTCTGGCTGAAGGTCAGGCCGGCCCACTGGGGCTGCCAGACGCTGCCCTTTTCCACATGGACGTTCTGGTGCTTCTCTGCACCGTTGGAGTTCAGGAACTCACGGCTGATGTTCACGATGGAAACGCCGTTCCACACCATGTTCAGGCGCTTTTCCTCGGTGACCTTAGCCACGGGGGTAGCCTCGAGGTTCTCCTCGGTGGCAATGGCGATGAACTTGTCCACATCCTCCGGGGCAAGGGCCACAGCCATGCGCTCCTGGCTCTCGCTGATGGCCAGCTCGGTGCCATCCAGACCCTCGTACTTCTTGGTTACCTTGTTCAGGTCGATGTACAGGCCGTCGGCCAGCTCGCCGATGGCAACGGAAACGCCGCCGGCACCAAAGTCGTTGCAGCGCTTGATCATCTTGCAGGCATCCTCGCGGCGGAACAGGCGCTGCAGCTTGCGCTCGATGGGCGCATTGCCCTTCTGCACCTCGGCACCGCAGTGCTCAAGGCTGTCCAGCTTGTGTGCCTTGGAGGAGCCGGTAGCGCCGCCGATGCCGTCACGGCCGGTGCGGCCGCCCAGCAACACGATCACATCGCCGGGAGCGGGGCACTCGCGGCGGACGTGGGAGGCAGGGGTAGCACCCACAACGGCACCGATCTCCATGCGCTTTGCCACATAGCCGGGGTGGTAGATCTCGTCCACCTGACCGGTAGCCAGACCGATCTGGTTGCCGTAGGAGGAGTAACCGGCGGCTGCGGTGGTGACCAGCTTGCGCTGGGGCAGCTTGCCGGGCATGGTCTCGCTGACCGGCTTGAGCGGGTCGCCTGCGCCGGTGACGCGCATGGCCTGATAGACGTAGCTGCGGCCGGACAGCGGGTCGCGGATCGCACCGCCGATGCAGGTGGCAGCGCCGCCGAAAGGCTCGATCTCCGTCGGGTGGTTGTGGGTCTCGTTTTTGAAGAGGAACAGCCAGTCCTCGTCCTTGCCGTTGACGTCGCACTTGATCTTCACGGTGCAGGCGTTGATCTCCTCAGACTCGTCGAGGTTCTTCAGGATGCCCTGCTTTTTCAGTTCCTTGGCACCGATGGTGGCCAGGTCCATCATGCAGCGGGGCTTGTTCTCGCGGCCAAGGTCGGCGCGCATGGCCATGTAGCGGTCAAAGGCCTCCTGCACCACGGCATCGTCGATCTGGACGTCATCCAGAATGGTTCCGAAGGTGGTGTGGCGGCAGTGGTCCGACCAGTAGGTGTCGATCATCTTGATCTCGGTGATGGTCGGGTCGCGCTTCTCCGAGCGGAAATACTCCTGGCAGAACTTGATGTCGCCCAGGTCCATGGCGAGGCCCTTCTCGTCGATGAACTTTTTCAGGCCTGCCTCATCCAGCTCGTTGAAGCCGTCCAGCACCTCCACTTCGGTGGGGATGGGATACTCCATCTTCAGGGTAGCCCTGGTGTCCAGCGAAGCCTCGCGGGCCTCCACCGGGTTGATGACATATTTCTTGATCTCAGCCACCTGCTCATCGGTCAGGGTGCCTTCCAGCAGGTAGACGCGGGCAGAGCGCACCAGCGGGCGGTCGCCCTGGCTGATGAGCTGGATGCACTCGGCGGCAGAGTCGGCGCGCTGGTCGAACTGGCCGGGCAGATACTCCACGGCGAAAGACACGCCGTCGGAGACAGGCAGCTCTGCATAGGTGTTATCCACCGGCGGCTCACTGAACACGGTGGGGACGCACTGCTCGAACAGAGCCTCGTCGATGCCCTCCACGTCGTAGCGGTTGAGCAGACGCAGACCGTTCAGCTCCTTGATGCCCAGCAGGGAGACGAGCTCATTGCGCAGGCTCTGGGCCTCGCCGTCGAAGCCGGGTTTCTTTTCAACATAGATACGATATACCATTGGGTATTTCCCTCCTGTATCGATTTCTTCTTCCGGGCTAAACCTCTCCGTCACGGCTAACGCCGTGCCATTGTCCGGGTTGCGGTACCCAGCATCCGCTTCGCTTTGCTTGCGTATTGCTGACCGCGGCCCCAACAACTCCTCCCTGCTTCCGCCACCGGCGGCGGTCGTCGTCGTTGCCCTAGCGAGGGGAGGCCTTGGCATACCGGAAAACTTCATCTCTTCGCCAGAGGCTCCCCTCGGTAGGGGAGCTGTCTGCGAAGCAGACTGAGAGGTTTATTCTTTCTCTGCCAGCGCTTTCAGCGCCCGCATCCCGATGTCGGTGCGCTTGTGCAGCTTGTCGAAGTGGATGTGCTCCGCCGCCTCGTAGGCGATGGAGATGGCGCGGGGCAGGCCGGGCGCAGTGGCCGTCACACCCAGCACACGGCCACCGTTGGTGACGAGCTGGCCGTCCTCGGTGATGGCCGTGCCGGAGTGGTAGACCGTGACGTTCGGCTCATCGGGCAGCTGGCCGTCCACCAGACCGGTGATGGGCTTGCCCTTCTCGTAGGCCACCGGGTAGCCGCCGGAAGCGAGGATGACGCAGGCGGCAGCGCCGTCAGAGAACTTGACCTCGGTGTCGGCCAGCGTCCCCTCGGTGCAGGCGGTCATGACCTTGAGCAGGTCGCTTTCCAGCAGGGGCAGCACCACCTGAGTCTCAGGGTCGCCGAAGCGGCAGTTGTACTCGATGACCTTCGGGCCGTCCGGGGTGAGCATCAGGCCGAAGTAGAGGCAGCCCTTGAAGGGGCAGCCCTCGGCGTTCATGGCCTTGATGGTGGGCAGGAAAATTTTCTCCATGCACTCGGCAGCGATGGCCGGAGTGTAATAGGGGTTCGGCGCGACGGTACCCATGCCGCCGGTGTTCAGGCCGGTGTCGTGGTCATTGGCGCGCTTGTGGTCCATGGAGGACACCATAGGCTTGACCACCTTGCCGTCGGTGAAGCTCAGCACACTGACCTCAGGGCCGGTGAGGAACTCTTCCACCACGACATGGTTGCCGGAAGCGCCGAACTTTTTGTCCAGCATGATCTCCTTGACGCCCTCGGCGGCCTGCTCTTCGTTCTCGCAGATGAGCACGCCCTTGCCCAGCGCAAGGCCGTCGGCCTTGATGACCACCGGGTATTTGCCCTCAGCCTTGATATACTCCATGACCTTGGCGGGGTCGTCGAAGGTCTCATACTTTGCGGTGGGGATGCCGTACTTCTTCATGAGGTCTTTCGAAAAGACCTTGGATGCCTCGATGCGGGCAGCGGCCTTGTCCGGGCCGAAAGCCGGGATGCCGACTGCCGCCAGCGCATCCACCATGCCCAGTGCCAGCGGGTCGTCCTGAGCCACCACGACGTAGTCAAACTTTTCCGTCTCCGCAAAGCCGACCATCGTTTCCACATCGGTGGCCTTGATGTTGACGCAGTGGGCGTCATAGCCGATGCCGCCGTTGCCGGGCGCACACCAGACTTCGCCGCAGTCGGGGCTCTTCTTCAATGCCTTGATGATGGCGTGCTCGCGTCCGCCGCCGCCAACGACTAAGATTTTCTTGCTCATTTTCACGCACCTCATAACTCAACCTCTCCGTCACGGCTGACGCCGTGCCACCTCCCCTACCGAGGGGAGGC
>ERZ772876.1286-NODE-1286-length-26415-cov-3.284143_pt1 | contig 26415 bp, 21 predicted proteins | sample MGYA00580584_ERZ772876 | MGnify/ENA primary metagenome ERZ772876 (study PRJEB29015, sample SAMEA2737728) | human gut metagenome | biome: human gut; feature: human-associated habitat; material: faeces | place: China | collected 2012 ... | reverse complement strand
GAAATGAGGTCTTCCATTCGCATCCTCCTTCCGTAACATTGTTACGGCATCATAATAGCATAACATTGTTACGCTGTCAAGCACAAATTTTGGCGCAGGAGCTCCTTCCTGCGCATAGACTATATCAGGCAGCGCCGCGGGCGCCGCCCAAACCCGATTCAGGAGGTGCCTTATGGCAGCAAGCGGAACCCTGCAGGCGCGAGCCTTTGCTTCCAACGCGCAGCTCCCGCTGCCCGGCGTAGCCATCCGTATCACGGAGCGCACGCCGGAGGGCAGCATGAAGCTGCTTGCCCTGCGCATCACGGATGAAAGCGGCATGATCGGCCCCATCGTCATCGAAGCGCCCGAGCGAGCGGGCAGTCAGGCCCCGGGAACGGGGCAGCCGTTCACGCAGGTGGACCTGTCGGCGGAGTGCCCCGGCTACGAGCAGATCCTCGTGGAGGGCATCCAGATCTTCGCCGGGGTGCGGGCCATTCAGGAGCTGGCCATGATCCCCTACCCGCAGTATCCGGAGTATTATAACCTGACCGAGGTCTTCCCGATCTCGCCGCAGGCGCTGTAGGTGACGGCCATGGTAACGGTCACTCCCTACATTCCCGCGCAGATCACCGTGCATCTGGGGCCGCCGACCGCCTCGGCCGCGAATGTGACGGTGTCGTTTGCGGACTATGTCAAAAACGTCGCCTCGAGCGAAATTTACCCGACGTGGGAAGAATCCGCCATCGTGGCCAACACGCTGGCGATCATCTCGTTCGCGCTCAACCGCGTATACACCGAGTATTATCCCAGCCGGGGATACAGCTTCAACATCACGAACTCGACGGCCATCGATCAAAAGTACATTCAGGGCCGGAGCCTGTTTGAAAACGTGGTGCAGATCGTGGACGAAATTTTCAACAGCTATTTGCGCTACGCAGGCTTCATCGAGCCGCTGGCCGCAAAATTCTGCAACGGGACGACAAGCACGTGCGACGGGCTGAGCCAATGGGTTCTCAGAGCCTTGCGCAAAGCGGCGCGACGACCGCCGAAATCCTGCGGAACTATTATGGGGACAATATCGAGATCGTGCGGAACGTGCCGGTCGAGGATGTGGGCAACTCCTATCCTGGTTCGCCGCTGCGGCAGGGGGACATTGGTCAGAATGTGTCGCGCATCCAGATCGAGCTGAACCGCATCTCGCAGAATTATCCGGCCATTCCGAAGGTCGAGGTGGACGGTGTGTTTGGCCCGGCGACGGACGCGGCGGTGCGCGCGTTCCAGTCGATCTTCTCGCTGACCGTGGACGGCATCGTCGGGCAGGCGACGTGGTATAAGCTGATTTTGCTCTATGTGGCGGTCAACAAGCTCGGGGAGCTGCGGTCAGAGGGGCAGACGTTCCTCGGCTTTTCATGGGAATATCCGGAGTCGATCGAGCCGGGGGAGACGGGCGGCAAGGTGACGCATCTGCAATACATGCTGTCGGTGATCGCGGAATTCATCCCGGAAATTCCTGCGCCCACCATCACGGGCCGCTATGGCGAGGAGACGGAGCAGGCCGTCGCGGCATTTCAGACCTATGCGGGCCGCGAGGCAACCGGGACGGTCGACCGCGAAACGTGGGACGAAATCTACGCGCAGTATCAGGGCATCCGCGTGACGGTGTTCGGCGACGGGGAGCTGTTTCCGTTTTCGCAGTTTCCGGGCGAGGCCGCTGTCCCCGCGTTCGCGCGGCAGGGCGGAAATCCCGCGCGGAGCCGGTATCAGGATTCGACGCGCTTTGTGCAGTATCCGGGCATGGTACTCTCAAACGGGATGCGCGACCAGGAGGTGGACGGATGAACGACGCGGACTTCTACATTGGAAAGCCCATCCGGAGCCTGCAAACCATGCTCCGCGTGATCGCGGCGGCAGATGAAGCCATCCCGCAGGTCGTGCCGGACGGCATCTACGGCCCGGATACCGAGGCCGCCGTGACGGCGTTTCAGGCCCGTTCCGGCCTGCCGCCGACAGGCGAGGCCGATCAGGCGACGTGGAACCGGGTCGTGGACGCATATCTGAAGCTCGGCAGCTTCGTGCTGCCGATCGAGGCGCTGCGCATCCGCTGGCAGCCGCAGCAGAGCATTGACGCCGGGGAGGAAAATCTGCATCTGTTCCCGATTCAGGCGATGCTCGCGGCGCTCCCAACCCGATACTGTAACCTGTCCGCGCCGCCGATCGATGGCGCGCACGGCGCGGCATCCGTCGCCGCCGTGCGGCAGCTGCAAACGCTCTGCGGTCTGCCCGCAAACGGCAGCGTCGACCAGACGACGTGGGATCATCTCTGCAAGCTCTACGCGCTGGCCAGCGGCGATGGGGATGTAGTAAGGCTTTGACTATCTTTTTGGGAAAAACTCTGCTATAATGACCGATACCACGAAAGCCCAGATTCTCGATCTGGCCCGCAAGGCGATCAACACCGAACTGCTGGCGCTCAAGCGCATGAAGGAGACGTTGGGCGATAACTTCGCCGACGCCGTCGAAATGATCCTTTCGGGTCAGGGCAAATGTATCGTTACGGGCATGGGCAAGTCGGGGCTGGTGGGGCGCAAGATCGCCGCGACGCTCGCCTCGACCGGTACGCCCAGTTTCTTTCTGCATCCCGGCGAAGCCTTTCACGGCGATCTGGGCATGATCTCGAAGGAGGATGTCGTGCTGGCGCTCTCCTATTCGGGCGAGACCGACGAAATCCTGAAAATCGTGCCTTTCATCCACTCCAACGGCAACAAGCTGATCTCGATGACCGGCAATCCCGAATCCGCGCTGGCCAAGAACTCCGACGTGCACCTCGACGTGAGCGTCGAAGAGGAAGCCTGCATCCTGCACCTCGCGCCGACGACCTCGACCACGGCGCAGATCGCCATGGGCGACGCGCTGGCCGTGTCGCTGATGCAGATGCGGGGCTTTACGAGCGTCGATTTCGCACGCCTGCATCCGGGCGGAAGCCTCGGACGCCGCCTGCTGATGACCGTCGGCAACGTGATGCGTTCGCACGATCTTCCGGTCGTGGCGCCCGATTGCTCGGCGACGGACATGATCCACGCCATCAGCAAGGGCGGACTGGGACTCATCATCATCTGCGACGGCGAACGTATCGAGGGCATCGTGACCGACGGCGACGTGCGCCGCGCCATGGAGCGCCGCCGCGCCGAGTTCTTCAACATCAAGGCCGCCGATATCGCTACGCCGAATCCGAAGACGATCTCTGCCGACCGGAAACTGATCGAAGCCGAGAAGATGATGACCCGCAACAAGGTCACCTCGCTGCTCGTGACCGACGAAGCCGGCAAACTGCAGGGCGTGATCCAGATTTACGACATAAAACTGTAGCGGGTGTTCATCGTACTGCTGACTTACAAACTGCCGCTTGCGGAGGTCGAACGGCACCTCGCGGCGCACCGCGAATACCTCGACCGCCAGTATGCCGCAGGGACGTTTCTCTGTTCGGGGCCGCAGAATCCCCGGACGGGCGGCGTCATTCTCTGCCGCGCCGCGGACCGTGCGGCGGTCGAGGTCCTGACGGCGGAGGACCCGTTCCGCATCCACGGCGTCGCCGATTACGAGATCATCGAATTCTCGCCCGTCAAACGCCTGCCCGGATTCGAAGCTTTCCTTTGATTTAACCGTTTGCTCAACCCGACCGATATGAAATCCTTCCTCTTCTCCCTTGCCGCGCTGGCCTTGTGCGGAGCCTGTTCGCAAAATACCGAGGTTACCTCCCCCGACGGCACGATCCGTCTGGCGTTCGCCGTAGACTCCGCCGGACGCATGACCTATTCGGTTACGGACGGCGGTGTCCGGCTGTTCGAACCCTCCCGACTGGGATTCGAAGCCGCCGAGACCGATCTCGGCGGTGGTTTCGCCGTCGAGCATGTGTCGCGCACGAGCGTCGATGAAACGTGGACCCAGCCGTGGGGCGAGAACAAGGAGAACCGCAGCCGTTACAACGAAATGGCCGTGCGGCTGCGCAACGGCGGCGGCGTGCGGCTGACGCTGCGCTTCCGGGTATTCGACGACGGGCTGGGATTCCGCTACGAATACGAAGCGTGCGGGGCGGATTCGCTCCGCGTGACGGACGAACTGACCGAATTCCGTTTCGCCGCCGACGGCGATTCGTGGACCATTCCCGCCAGCTTCGACACCTACGAACTGCTTTACCGCAAACTTCCGCTGAGCGAACTGGCCGACGCCAATACCCCCGCGACGTTCAAGGTCGGCGGCCTCTACGGCAGTATCCACGAAGCGGCCTTGTACGACTTTCCCGAAATGACGCTTCGCAAGACGGACGGACTTGCGTTCAAATCGGATCTCGCGCCTTTGCCCGACGGCACGAAAGCGCATGTCGGCAATAAATTTACGACCGCGTGGCGCACCGTGCAGCTGGGCCCGATGCCGTGGGGCTGATCAATTCGTCGCTGATTCTCAATCTGAACGAACCTTCGAAGATCGGGGATACGAGCTGGATCCGTCCGATGAAGTACGTCGGCGTGTGGTGGGGCATGCACCTCGGCGTCGAGACGTGGGCGATGGACGACCGCCACGGCGCGACGACCGAAAACGCCAAACGCTATAACGACTTCGCGGCGGCTAACAATATTCAGGGAGTGCTGTTCGAGGGCTGGAACGAAGGCTGGGAGAACTGGGGCGGCAGCCAGTCGTTCGACTTCACGAAGCCCTATGCCGACTTCGACATTGCAGAGATCGTGCGTTACGCTCGCGAACGCGGGATCGAGATCATCGGCCATCACGAAACGGGCGGCAACATTCCCGATTACGAACGCCAGCTGGAGCGCGCCGTCAAATGGTACGCCGATTTGGGAATACACAACCTCAAAACGGGCTATGCCGGCGGTATCTCCGGCGGCAACAACCATCACGGGCAGTACATGGTGCGCCATTACCAGCACGTGGTCGAGACGGCCGCGAAATACCGGATGACGGTCAATGCGCACGAACCGATCAAGGACTGCGGCATCCGTCGCACGTGGCCCAACATGATGTCGCGCGAAGGTGCGCGCGGCAAGGAGTGGGACGCTTGGAGCGCGGGCAATCCGCCGTCGCACGAAGTGACGCTTCCTTTCACGCGCCTGCTCGCCGGGCCGATGGACTTCACGCCCGGCACGTTCGACATTCTCTATGAAAATACGCGCAACTCGCCGCGCCGCAAACTCTGGAACTGCGGTCCTGAGGTCGATATGCGCGTGAATACGACCCTTGCCAAGCAGATCGCCGAGTGGGTGATCATCTATTCGCCCGTGCAGATGGCTTCGGACCTGATCGAAAATTACGAGGGGCATCCCGCCTTCCGGTTCTTCCGCGACTTCGATGCGGACTGCGACTGGTCGCGCGCGCTGGCGGGCGAACCGGGCGAATTCGTCGCCGTGGTGCGCCGCGCGGGGGAGAATTATTTTCTGGGTGCGGCGACCGACGAACAGCCCCGCACGCTGTCGCTGCCGCTCGACTTCCTGAAACCCGGCACGAAATACCGCGCGACGATCTACGCCGACGGTCCCGATGCCGATTGGAAGACGAATCCCACTTCCTATACCATTTCGGAACGCGAGGTTTCATCCGCCGATACGCTCGAAGTGGCGATGGCTCCGGGCGGCGGGCAGGCCGTGAGCTTCATGCCCGCTATATAGCGGCGCAAGTCGTCGGGAACTCTCGGCCCCGAAGCCCTCAGCCCCGGATGTAATGCGGCATCTCGGCGGGTATTTCCATCGAAATCTCCACCAGACCGCCTACCTTGTCCCCGGTCCGTCAAGCCGTCTGATAGATCATCTTGCGGACTCCCTGTTTCTCGATGGTGTAGGCGTTCGAACCGCCCTCGGCCGTCAGGCGGCGGATGATTTCGCGCGAACGTTCGTTGTGGCAGCCGAAAAGATTGCTGCCGATCAGATTGCCGTGCCGGATATAGGTCGCACGGGCTTTCTCGTTCATGTAAAGGATCACGCCTTCGGTGTCGCAGACCGTGACGGCGCAGTTCATGCCGTCGGCCCAAGGGAAAGGATTTTCTGTCGTCATGGCTGTTCGTTTTGTGTCGGTGGGAAGAGAGCCCCTCTCCTTGCGGAAAGAGGACGGCTGCATCTGCGCGGGCCGAGGGTCACTGCTGTATCTTGACCAGCTGTTCGCGGTAGGCGTTCAGGATGCGGGATTTGGAGATGAAGCCCATGTAGCGGTTCTGTTTGTCCACGACGGGCAGCATCCACGTATGTTTGTCCTCGAACTTCTGGACGACGCTCTGGATGGCTTCATGCTCCAGAATCTTGTCGGGCGGCTGAATCATGTAGTCCGAAATCGGATGGCCGTATTTCTCGCGTTTGAACATGTCTTCGCGCAGGTCGTCCAGCTGGATGATGCCGAGCAGATGCCCGAAGTTGTCGATCACGGGGAAGATGTTGCGGCGCGCCGTCGAAATGATGTGTACGATGTCGCCCAGCGTGAAGTTCTCCCTGATGCGCAGGAAATCGGTCTCCATCAGTTCGTCGAGTTTCAGGAAGACGAAGACCGACTGGTCCTTGTCGTGGGTCAGCAGCTCCCCGCGCAGGCGCAGCTGCTTGGTGTAGATCGAATCCGGATCGAGGTAGTAGTCCACGGCGAACGAGATGCAGGCGGTGATCATCAGCGGAATGAACAGCCCGTAACCGTTCGAGAGTTCGGCGATCAGGAAGATCGAAGTCAGCGGCGCCTTCATCACGCCCGACATGACGCCCGCCATGCCGACCAGCGTGAACGAGACGATCGACACGTCCCAGTCGAAGAAGGCGCTGCACAGCAGGGCTATCGACGCGCCCGTGAATGCGCCCACGAACAGCGACGGGGCGAATGTTCCGCCCACGCCGCCCGCGGCGTTGGTCGAAGCCATGGCGATGACCTTGAAGAACATCGTGGCGATGACGAAGAGTATGACAACCCAGTCGATGTCGCTGAAACGGTAGAAGAGCGAATTGTCGAAGAGTTTTTCGGCCTGTCCGTGCATCAGCGAGGTGAATCCTTCGTAACCCTCGCCGTAGAGCGGCGGGAAAATGAAGATCAGGACTCCGAGCACGGTGCCCCCGACGATCCACTTCTTGTACTGCTTGTCGATCTTCTTGAAAAGCGTGCTCACGCGCAGGTTCGTCGAGGTGAAATACCACGACATCAGTCCGCAGCATACGCCCAGCAGGATGAAGAGCGGTATCTGCCAGAGTTCGAACGCATCTGCGGGTGCCAGCGTCACGGCCAGAATCGGGTCGAAGCCGCGCAGCATGAAGGCCATCGTCGTGGCCGTGATCGAGGCGATGAGCAGCGGAATGACCGATCCTGCGGTGATGTCGAGCATCAGGATTTCCAGCACGAACACCACGCCCGTGATCGGAGCCTTGAAAATGGCGGCCAGCGCCGCGCCGGCGCCGCAGCAGAGCAGCAGCGTGGTGTGCTTGTAGTTGAGCCGCGCGATCCGTCCGACATTCGAGCCGATGGCGGCTCCCGTCAGCACGATGGGGGCCTCAGGTCCCACCGAACCGCCGAATCCGATGGTCGTGGCGCCGCCGACGATCGAGGTCCAGCAGTTGTGGCCCGCGATGCGCGAATTGCGGCTCGACATGGCGTAGAGCACGCGCGTGACGCCCTCCGAAATATTGTCCCGGACGATGTATTTGACGAACAGCGTCGCCAGAATGATGCCGACGGCGGGGTAGATCAGGAACAGGATGTGGGAGCTGTCCACCGGAAACCAGTTGGTCAGTCCGTATTTGATGCCGTACAGCAGCATCTCGAACAGATAGGTGCCCACTCCGGCGAGCACGCCGACGACCACGGCCAGAAGCATCATGATCTGGCTGTTGCTCAGCCGCCTCGTGAGGCGGAGGAACGTGCGGTAGATGTGGTCGGCGCGTAAGTTCAAATCCGTCGTGGTTTTATTGCTGTTGCGGTTTTATTCCTTGTGTGCGAAATGTTCGGCCTGACTTGCGATCAGCTCCTTGTCGTCGAAGTAGTCGATCTTCATGGCGCGTTTCACGTCGGCGAGCGTTGCGGCGGCGACTTCGCGGGCCGCTTCCGACCCCGCGCGGAGGATTTCGTACACCTCGCCGATGCGTCCCTCGTAATATTTGCGGCGTTCGCGGAACGGCTCCAGCATCTCGTTCAGCACCGCGATCAGGAACTTCTTGACCTTCACGTCGCCCAAGCCTCCGCGGCGGTAGTGGGCTTTCAGCTCCTCCAGCGAAGGGTAGTCGGGCAGGTATTTCGGGAAGTGTTCGGGACGGCTGAAGGCGTCGAGGTAGGTGAATACCATGTTGCCCTCCACCTTGCCCGGATCCTCCACGCGCAGGTGGTCGGGATCGGTATACATGCCCATGACCTTCTTCTTGATCTCATCGGCGCTGTCCGACAGGTAGATGCAGTTGCAGAGCGACTTCGACATCTTGGCTTTGCCGTCGGTTCCCGGCAGCCGCATGCAGACCGCGTTTTCGGGCAGCAGAATCTCCGGTTCGACCAGCGCGGGGCCGTATACCGTGTTGAATTTGTGGACGATTTCGCGCGTCTGCTCGATCATCGGCTCCTGATCCTCGCCTGCGGGTACGGTCGTGGCTTTGAAAGCCGTGATGTCCGCCGCCTGACTGATCGGGTATGTGAAGAATCCGACGGGAATGCCCTGACGCTGCTGGGTGTCGCCCTCCGTGTTGTTCTCGGCGAAGCCGCGCAGCTGGATTTCGGCCTTCACGGTCGGGTTGCGCTGCAGGCGCTGTACCGTGACGAGGTTCATATAGTAGAACGCCAGTTCGCACAGTTCGGGAATCTGCGACTGGATGAAAAGCGTCGATTTGTTCGGGTCGAGACCGACCGAAAGGTAGTCGAGGGCGACTTCGATGATGTTCTGGCGCACCTTTTCGGGGTTGTCGGCGTTGTCGGTCAGCGCCTGCGCGTCGGCGATCATGATGAAGATGCGTTCGAACCCGCCCGACTCCTGCAGTTCGACGCGGCGGCGCAGCGAACCCACGTAGTGTCCCAGATGAAGCCGGCCCGTCGGACGGTCGCCGGTAAGAATGATTTTTCCCATAAAACGATTAATCCTCCGCTTGACGAATTTAAGTTATCTATGGCTTCGGGCAGCTCCAGAGATGCGGAATTCGCCAAGCTCGCATTACGGCATCCTCGATGCCGGTTCCACATCCGGAATCCTGCCCAAACTCCCTTTCTGCCGGGAGTTCCGGCTTCCCCGCGGCACTGAAACTGCGGTGAAAATCAGTGCCGGCTCTCGTTTTTTCGGTATTTTGTGGACAAACATACGAAAAAGCGCGCGAGCGACCTAATAAAGTTGTTGTTTATAGATTTTTTTTATATTTTTGCTCGTCGGAATAATTGTCTGCTATGACTATAATTCAGCTTGAATACCTGTTGGCCGTAGCCAACTGCGGCAGTTTTTCGCTGGCCGCCGAACATTGTTTCGTGACCCAGCCCTCGCTGAGCATGCAGGTCAAAGCCCTCGAAGAGGAGCTGGGCGTGGTGCTGCTCGACCGTTCGAAGAAGCCCGTGATCCCGACCGAAGCGGGCGACGTGGTGCTGGAGCGTGCCCGCGAAACGCTGCGGGCCTATAACAACATCCGCGAATCGGTGGCCGAACTCAAGGGCGAGACGTCGGGTAAACTCCGGCTGGGCGTCATCCCGACCATTGCCCCGTACCTGCTGCACAAATTCATCCCCGCTTTCGTGCGCGATTATCCCAAAGTCGAACTGGAGATCTCCGAGATGATCACTTCCGACATCGTCGAGGCCCTCAAGCGCGACCGTATCGACGCGGCGCTGGTGGCCAGCGGCACCTGCGGCGAGGGGATTCTGGAGCAGGAACTCTTCAACGACCGTTTCTTCGCATACGTTTCGCCCGAAAACGCCCTTTATGAGCGCTCAAACATCCGCATCGAGGACATCGACCTGCGCGATCTGGTGATTCTGAGCGCAGGAAACTGTATGCGCGACCAGATCATCGAACTCTGTCAGGCCAAGCGCGACATGCCGTCGCACTACTCGTTCGAATCGGGTTCGCTCGATACGCTCATGCGCATCGTGGACTGCACGTCGTGTCTTACGATCATTCCCGAAATGGCTGTCGAATACATTCCCGCGGATCACCGCGACCGGCTGAAGATGCTGGCCAAAGGCGCCACGTCGCGCAAGATCGCGGTCGCCGTGCGCCGGACCTATGTCAAAAGTTCGATCATCAAGGCCCTGACCGATACGATTATGGCCAATGCCCCGGAGGTCGGGAACTGACGTGCTTTTCACGAAATGGACGCGTCCGGCAGTTTTTTCTGCCGGGCGCGTTTTGTTTTTCGGATGCTGTTTTATCCGTCCCGCCCTATGCCGCGTCGTCATCCTCGGTCTGCATCGGTCGCCGTCCCCGTTTGTGCCGTGTCGCCGCTCCGATTTGCGTCGCATTGTCTTCCGCTGTCTGCGTCGTGTCGCCCTCCTCGGTTTGCGGATGGGCGCCGCCGGAGAATTCTGCGGATGGTTTGGCGGGGAATTTGTGCGGGCTGCGGGGCTCTTGCGGCCTTTCCCTGCGTTGCGGCGATTCCGGTCGGGTCGCCCGCCCGCTTTTTTGTAGCTCTTAATTTTCAAATCTCATTCTATTTTCGTACCTTTGCAAGGTTATAGACACCTATTGAAGATTTATGGATAAACTGATCGAAACTATCGTAAGTGCGATTGAAGATAAAAAGGGTAAGGATATTGTATCGTTGGACCTCTCAGGTTTCGACGGGGCTATATGCTCCCGGTTCATCGTGTGCAACGCCGATTCCACGACGCAGGTATGCGCCATTGCCGCAAGCATCGAAGAGAAGGTGCTCGAAACGCTGGGCGAGAAGGTCTGGCGCATCGAAGGCCAGCAGAACGGCGTATGGGTCGCCATGGACTACGTGGACGTCGTGGTGCATATTTTCCAGACCGAACTGCGCAGTTTCTATAAACTCGAAGAGTTGTGGGCCGACGCACCCATGACCAAATACGAATACGAAGAGTAATTTTTTAGTATGGCACAACAACGCAAAAACAATAATAGGATGAATATGAACATGCCGAGGCCCTCGATGCTGTGGATCTACGGTCTGATCGGCGCGTTCATCATCGGCTGGTACGTATTCGGCGATGTCAACGACACGCCGCTGCCCAGCGACTGGACGACGGTCCGGGAGATGGTCGAAAAGGGCGACGTGGAGAAAATTCAGGTTGTGAACCGCGATCAGGCGCAGGTTTTTCTGAAGAAGGAGGCTGCCGAACAGTACCGCAGGGATACGGTGGACAAACGTTTCAAGCGGCTGCCCGAAACGGGCGTGCAGCTCACCTTTACGATCGGATCGGTCGATTCGTTTCGCGAAGATTTGAAGAACGCCGAGCAGCAGTCGGGACAGACCGTGCCGGTGGTCTATGAGAACAAAGCCAACGACTGGACCAACGTACTTATCAACCTGCTGCCGTGGGTGTTGATTATCGGCGTTTGGATTTTCATCATGCGCTCGATGTCGCGCGGCGCCGGAGGCGGTGCGGGCGGCGGCATCATGAATGTCGGTAAAGCCAAGGCGCAGGTCTTCGACAAGGACGCTTCCAAGCGTGTGACGTTCAAGGATGTGGCCGGACTGGAGGAAGCCAAGGTCGAGATCATGGAGATCGTCGATTTCCTCAAGAAGTCGGAAAAGTACAAGGAACTGGGCGCCAAGATTCCCAAGGGCGCCCTGCTGGTAGGCCCTCCGGGAACGGGCAAGACGCTGCTGGCCAAAGCCGTGGCCGGCGAAGCCAACGTGCCGTTCCTTTCGATTTCGGGTTCCGATTTCGTGGAGATGTTCGTGGGCGTGGGCGCATCGCGTGTCCGCGACCTGTTCGAGCAGGCCAAGCAGAAGGCTCCCTGCATCGTCTTCATCGACGAGATCGACGCCATTGGCCGCGCCCGCGGCAAGAACGCCGGATTTTCGGGCAACGACGAACGTGAAAATACGCTGAATCAGCTCCTCACGGAGATGGACGGCTTCCAGACCAATACGGGCGTTATCGTCCTCGCGGCGACCAACCGCGCCGACATTCTCGACAAGGCGCTGATGCGCGCCGGGCGTTTCGACCGTCAGATCGAGGTGGGGCTGCCCGACGTCAAGGAGCGCGAGGCGATTTTCAACGTCCATCTGCGTCCGCTGAAACTCGATCCGCAGCTCGACCGTGAGTTCTTGGCGCGCCAGACGCCCGGTTTTTCGGGCGCCGACATCGCCAACGTCTGCAACGAAGCGGCGCTGATCGCCGCGCGGCACAACAAGAAATTCGTGTCGAAGGAGGATTTCCTCGCGGCCATCGACCGCATCGTGGGAGGTCTCGAAAAACCCAATATGCCGATGACGGCCGCCGAGCGGCGCGCCACGGCGATTCACGAAGCGGGGCACGCTACCGTCATGTGGTCGCTTCCCCAATGCGATCCCGTGCTGAAGGTCACGGTGGTTCCGCGCGGGCGGAGTCTGGGCGCGACGTGGTATGTGCCCGACGAACGCCGCATCCACGTTACCAACGAAGCCCTGCAGGAACGGCTGGCCGGGTTGCTGGGCGGCCGGATCGCCGAGGAGGTCAACTACGGAACGCTGGGCGCAGGCGCGCTGAGCGATCTGGAGCGGGCGACCGAGACGGCCTATGCGATGGTGGCCTATTACGGCATGAGCAAGAAGATCGGCCCGATCAGTTATTACGACTCGTCGGGCACGCGCGATACGTTTACCAAGCCTTTCAGCGAGCAGACGGCCCGCGACATCGATACGGAGGTGCGCCGCATCATCGAAGAGGCGTATGCCAAGGCGCGCGGCATCATCGAACGGAAAAGCGAACAGATCAACCGGATGGCGGATCTGCTGCTGGAGAAGGAGACGATCTATGCCGAGGATATCGAACGCATACTCGGCCCGGCGGCGCAGGTGCCGCGGGAGGATGACGACCCGAAAAAGGGTGTCGTCGTCGCCGACGACGATGCCGCGTCCGGAACGGCGGCTGCGCCGGCGGACGCTCCGACGGCCGGGACCGGAACGACGCAGGACGGCGATGCCGGAAGTGCGTCGGGAACGAAAACCGCCGCTTCGGGAGCCGCGAACGCCGAAAAATCCGAACTCAAGTAACCGACGAACCTAACCTGCTGATATATCTGATGAGTGAAAAAATGAAGAACTTCATGGTGCGTACACTGAGCGGCGCAGTCCTCGCAGTGGTGGTGCTGGGGGCCGTAATCTGGTCGCAGTGGAGTTTCGGCGCACTGTTGCTGGCGATGCTTGTCGCCGGCATGCTGGAATTTTACGGGCTGGCCGAAAAGCAGAGCAATGCCCCGCAGAAAATCGTGGGAATGGCGGCAGGCATCGTGCTTTTCGCGCTTAATTTCGCGTTCGTGTCGGACGACATCGAAATTCTGAGCGGCGCCAGTCAGGCTTTTGCCTGCGGAATGGCGTTTATGCTCCTGCTGATACCCGCGATGTTCATCTGCGAACTTTACCGCAAACAGCAGAATCCGGCCTCCGGAATCGGCACGACGCTGATGGGCGTCTGCTACATAGCATTGCCCCTTTCGCTGATGTGTTATATTCCGATCATCGGAAGCGAGGTGTGGACTCCGTGGGTGATGATTTTCTACATCTTCATCATCTGGGCCAACGACGTCTTCGCTTATCTGGTGGGAATGTCCGTCGGACGGCACCGCATGTTCGAGCGTCTTTCGCCCAAAAAGTCGTGGGAGGGATTCTTCGGCGGGCTGGCCGGCGCCGTGGCGATGGGCTATGTTGCCGCGCGGGTATTGGATGCCGATGTATGGGCGTGGCTCGGTCTGGCGCTGGTAGCGGCCGCAACGGGCGTGCTGGGCGATCTGGTGGAGTCGATGTTCAAACGCGCCGCGGGCGTCAAGGATTCGGGCAATCTGATCCCCGGACACGGCGGTGTGCTGGACCGCTTCGACGCCTTGCTGCTCTCGGCGCCGTTCGTCTTCGTCTATATGCTTTTTGTTATGTAACTGCAATCCTAAATTAAGTTATGAGAATAAATAAAGAAGGCTACAAAATTATCGGCATTTCCGGCGCCGTTTGCGTATTTTTGTGGTGGTTGATCTATCACCTGCTGGTCAGCGACGCGAATATTTCGCTGTTGTGGGTGAGCGCCGTGCTGTTGCTGCTGTTCTGGTTCTTTATCGTCGCGTTTTTCCGGGAACCCCGCCGCGTGCGCATCCACGATGCCGACCTCGCCTTTTCGCCCTGCGACGGCCGCGTCGTCGTGACCGAAGTCGTGAAGGAAAACGAGTATCTGAATGAGGAGATGCTCCAGATTTCGATCTTCATGTCCGTCACCAACGTCCATATGAACTGGGTTCCCGTGGGCGGTACCGTCGAATATTTCAAATACCATCCGGGCCGTTTTCTGGTGGCGTGGCATCCCAAGTCCTCGACCGAAAACGAACGCACCACGACCGTGGTGAAGATGGCTTCGGGACAGAAGGTTCTCTTCCGTCAGATCGCAGGCCTGATCGCGCGCCGTATCATCTCCTATATGAAAGTGGGTTCGCCTGTGGAGCAGAACAGCGTCTGCGGCTTCATTAAATTCGGGTCGCGCGTCGATGTGCTCGTTCCGAAGAACAGCGAACTGCTGGTCGAGATCGGCGATCCTGTGGTGGGTTCGCAGACTCCGATCGCACGCCTTCCGAAAGCTTAATTCATCCGATGTATGAGGACGACACCCCAGACCTTCCTGCGGTTTATTGCGGGCGCGGCGGTTGCTGCGGCCGTCCTCTTTCTGGTCTGGTACTTCCGGTCGATCGTCGTCTATGTGCTGATCTCGGCCGTGCTGGCCGTCATGGGCAATCCGCTGGTCAAACGGCTCGCGGCATTGCATATCAAGGGCTGGAAAGTGCCCCGCTGGCTGGCGGCGCTGGCGACGCTGATCGTCATCTGGGTGGTGCTGGCGACATTGTGTTCGCTGTTCGTGCCGCTGGTCTTCAATAAGATCTACCAGTTGTCGAATGTCGATTTCGCCACCGTCGTGGCGAGCATCGAAGAACCGATAGCCCGCGCCCAAAGCTACCTGCACGAATTCTTCGCCATGCCCGAAAGCACCTTCTCGCTCTCGGAGGCCCTCGCGTCGGCGCTCAAGCAGGTGATCGACATCGAGTCGCTCAACACGGTCTTTGCGTCGATCGTCAATGTCGTGCTCTCCTCCGTGATCGCTATTTTCTCCATCACCTTCATCACCTTCTTCTTCCTGAGGGACGAGGGGCTTTTCTATGCTATGATTACGGCGATGTTCCCCGAACGTTATCACGAGAACATCACCCGTGCGCTCGACTCCGTAACCCTCCTGCTGGCGCGCTATTTTACGGGAATCCTCTCCGAAAGCCTGCTGTTGATGGTCGCCGTGTCGCTGACGATGATGGCCTTCGGGATGAAAGCCGCCGACGCGGCGTTCATCGGGCTGGTGATGGGCGTGATGAACGTGGTGCCCTATGCCGGGCCGCTTATCGGCGGCGTGGTTTCGGTCTTCGTGGGGATCGTGACCCCGATCGGGGGCATGACCGTGGGGCATACGGCCGTCGTCATTATCGGTTCGCTGCTGATCCTCAAGGGACTCGACGACTTCGTGCTGCAGCCGACGCTCTATTCGTCGCGCGTCAAGGCGCATCCGCTGGAGATTTTCCTCGTGATTCTGATCGCCGGGTCGCTGGCCGGAATCCTCGGCATGCTGCTGGCGATTCCCTCCTATACCGTACTGCGCGTCTTCGCCAAGGAGTTTTTCTCGCAGTTCAGTCTGGTGCGTAAACTGACCGAAAAAATCTGATGGAAAAGGTGATTATCGAGGGCGTTGTGGAACACGGACGCCGGCTCGGACGCGAGCTCGGATTTCCGACGGCGAACGTGGCCGTTCCCGATTCCGTCGCCGCGGAGGACGGCGTTTACCGTTCGCGCGCCGAGGTGGACGGAGCGGTTTACGACGCGATGTCGAACCTCGGCCGCAATCCTTCGGTCGGCGGGACGGCGCGGCGTCTCGAAACGCATATTTTCGGCTTCCGCGGGGCGTTGTACGGCCGTATGCTGCGCGTGCAACTGCTCGAAAAGATCCGCGACGAGCGGCGGTTCGATACGCTGGAGGAGCTGCGGGCGCAGATCGAAAAAGACAAGGAATATATTTTGAAATTAAAATAAACAGTTATGTATTTAGACTTGACAATGCCCTACAAGGTAGCCGACATGTCGCTGGCCGGGTGGGGACGCAAAGAGATCGAGATCGCCGAGCAGGAAATGCCCGGACTGATGGCCGTGCGCCGCAAATACGGCCCGCAGAAGCCGCTGAAAGGCGTGCGCGTCATGGGGTCGCTGCATATGACCATCCAGACCGCCGTGCTGATCGAGACCCTCGTGGAACTGGGCGCCGACGTGCGCTGGTGTTCGTGCAACATCTTCTCGACGCAGGACCATGCCGCCGCCGCGATTGCCGAGACGGGCGTTCCCGTTTTCGCATGGAAGGGCGAGACGCTGCCCGAATACTGGTGGTGTACGGTCATGGCGCTGTCGTTTCCGGGCGGCAAAGGCCCGCAGCTCATCGTGGATGACGGCGGCGATGCGACACTTCTGATTCACAAGGGCTTCAAAGCCGAGGACGACGCTTCGACGCTCGATTACGAACCCTCCTCCTACGAAGAGGAGGTGATTATAGACACGCTGAAGAAGGTGCTTGCCGAGGACAAGGATAAATGGCACCGCACGGTGGCCGAATGGAAAGGCGTCAGCGAGGAGACCACTACGGGCGTACACCGGCTCTACCAGATGCAGGAGGCGGGCGAACTGCTCGTTCCGGCCATCAACGTCAATGACTCCTGCACCAAGTCGAAATTCGACAACCTCTACGGCTGCCGCGAGTCGCTGGCCGACGGCATCAAGCGTGCGACCGACGTGATGATCGCCGGCAAGGTGGTGGTCGTGTGCGGCTACGGCGACGTGGGCAAGGGTTGCGCCGCGTCGATGCGTTCGTACGGAGCGCGCGTTATCGTGACCGAGATCGACCCGATCTGCGCCCTGCAGGCGGCGATGGAGGGCTTCGAGGTGAAGACCGTCGAAAGCGCTCTCGGCGAAGGCAATATTTTCGTGACCTGCACGGGCAACTGCGACATCATCACGCTGGAGCATATGGAGCGGATGCGCGATCAGGCGATCGTCTGCAACATCGGCCACTTCGACAACGAGATACAGATGGCGCGGCTCGAAAAGTCGGGCGCCGTGAAGACCAATATCAAGCCGCAGGTCGATAAGTTCACCTTCCCCGACGGACATTCGATTTTCGTGCTGGCCGAAGGCCGTCTCGTGAACCTCGGCTGCGCTACGGGCCATCCCTCGTTCGTGATGTCGAACTCCTTCACGAACCAGTGTCTGGCGCAGATGGAACTCTGGCAGGAGAAGCTCGAAGTGGGCGTTTACCGTCTGCCCAAGCATCTCGACGAAGAGGTGGCGCGCCTGCATCTGGACAATCTGGGCGTGGAGCTGACCCGCCTGACCGAAAAACAGGCGGATTATATCGGCGTGAGTCCCGACGGTCCCTACAAGGCGGAGCATTACCGCTATTGAGACCGGCGGCATCCGGCATGGAAAAAGAGGATACCTTGTTGGGTATCCTCTTTTCGTTTTCAACCGTTCCGCAGATCAGCGGCGACGGGGAAGGGCCTGCGGATGTGCGAGCCGGTTGGCTGCTGCGACGGCAGCCTTATATGTCGAAGGTGTCTGCTGGGGCGTTACGGCGGGTATCTCCGCGGGCATGGTCACCGTGTAGCAGGCCGGGACGCCGGGAACGCCGTCGGCATCGTAGGCCATGTAGATCACTTCGAAGGTTTCGTTTGCCATCGAAACGTCCCAGAATGTGACGTCGTAGTAATAGAATCCGTCGGCGCTCACTTCCAGATCCATGCTGCTTTTCCAGCCGGAGTAGTAGCCGTCGTAGTCTTCGCCGTAGGCATTGGCGAGCGACGAGAAATACTGGCGCCAGTAGGATGTCTCCTTTTTGGCGAAATCGCCCTTGTAGTAGCCGTCCTCGTAGCGGAATGCGCGGGCGCCGGCGGTCGGTTCGAAACGGTATACCGTTGCGAAGCAGTTTTCGGGGGCGCCTTCGAGTTCGGAGGAGTTGACCACCACGTGCTGGATGCGCAGCGCGGCCTCGCTCTGGCCCTGATCGCCCGACGACGAGCGTGCCGGAGTCTTGAGTTTGGCCCAGTTGAGCTTGCCGAAATTGCCGTCGGCATCGACGCCGACTACGGCGAGGATGTACTCGGTGGAGTATCCCCAAGACGATTCGGTCAGCGTGTTGTTGGAGATGGGTTTTTGGGCGCTCAGATACCCGATCATGTCCTCTTCGGTGTTAGGCTCGAAATCGGGATCGTCCGGGTCGTCGTCGAAATAGCTGCCGTATACGCACGTGGCGTAATAGGCGACGGTCTTGTCGTTGGGGGTAAACGTCGCCGTGATGCGGCAGTAATAGCTGGTGCGTTCTTCGTAGTTGACTTCGAACGTCACCCACGGACCGGAGAGATATTCCGGTTCGCCGGTCGTTACCGGGCATTCGCACCACTCCGAGTCGAGCGTCTTTTCGCCGTCGCCCAGCGCCTTGATGCGGAAAGTGTAGGCTGTCGATGCTTTCAGGTCGGTGAAAGCTGCCGAGAGCGCATCGGTGTTGGTTTCGGGAACGATCACCGTGATTGCGCCGTGGGTATTCTTATGCAGCAGGGTATAGGTGTACGATACGGCTCCTTCGACCGCTTCCCATGAGATTGCAAAGGAATCGGAGGTGATGTCCGATGCAACCGGGGCCGGCGGCATCACGGCTTCCGGTTCCGGAACGGTCGGATCATCGTCGGAGCAGGAAATCCCCCCCCCTGCCAAAATGAAAAGCAGCAGATACGGTAATAATTTTTTCATAACGTGTGGGATAAAAGAGTTGAAGATTTTTGATGAATAAAAAAAATTGCGAAACGAATTTACTGGTTTTCTCCGAAAATTCCAATACCCGTTCGCCCTCCGCGGAAGTCGTCCGAAAACGGATTGTAACTGTAATATTCGGTTTGTTTTATAATTTTTTTCTTTTCCTGCGGATGGAATTTGCAGGGTTTTTTCGAACCGGGGCCTGAAAATTACGATTCGTAATTTTAATTTTTTTTCGGATTTTTTTCGACCGGGTGCGCAAATGAAAGCGGGACTTGCGCACTGCCGTTATCGGTCTGCCGGGGCGGAATTATCCGCAGACTTCATCCGTCAGCCGTGCGCAGATACTCCTGTTTGCGGGCCGTTTTTTCGGACGGCTGTTAAATATTGTCTCCTCTGTTTTTCCGATCGATTGCTTTTTGCCGTGAAAATACTTATCTTTGAACGGGTTTACCGATTCTGCAAGCTGTTTCTATCCGTATATGATCATATAATATTGTCGGCAGAGACTTGGTGTTGCGCCGTCATGTATCCGACCCTACTTTTGTTTAACTTAAATAAATTGCTATGAGATTTTTTACGATGCGGAGACTGGCCGCCTGCATGGGCGCACTGCTCCTTGTTTCCCCCCCCCTGCTGACGGGTTGCGACGACTATGACGACTCGGAACTGTGGCAGAATGTGAACGACCTGAAGAGCCGGATCGAGGCTCTCGAAACCAAGATCGGCCAGATGAACACCGAGATTGCGGCCCTCCAGAAAATCGTGGACGATGCGGTGACCGTCGTCAAGGTCGAAAAGGGCGCCGACGGCTATGTCATCTATTTTTCGGACAACACGACGGCCGAGATCAAGAACGGCACGGCCGGAGCCGATGCACCCGTTATCGGCGTCAAGCAGGATACGGACGAGGTCTACTATTGGACGATCACGACCGACGGCAAAACCGAGTGGCTGATGGCCGGCGGCGCGAAACTGCGCGTGACGGGCGAAAGCGTCAAACCCGTGATGTCGGTCGATGACGAGGGCTACTGGACGATCAGCTACGACGGCGGCAAGACCTCCGAGCGGATTCTCGATGCCGCGGGCGATCCCGTTTCCGCCGTGACCGAGGGCAGCAGCATCGGTTCGCTGTTCAAGAGCATCAATTACGACGACAACAATGTCTATTTCGAACTGAGCGACGGTTCGATCGTGACGGTGCCCGTGCGCAGCAATTTCTACATGCTGATCCGCAAGGCGCCCGAAGTCGCGACTTTCGTTTTCGGCGAGACCAAGGTCTGGGACGTCGAGTCCGCCGGGGTGACGAAAACCCTTGTTTCGAAGCCCGACGAGTGGAAGGTGACCTATGCCGACGGCAAGCTGACGGTCACGGCCCCGACCGAAGCGCATAAGGAGTGCGCCGATCTGCGGGGTACGGTGGGCATCACCTACTTCAGCGCCAACGGTCAGGCCGACGCCGTGATGATGGACGTGGTGGCCGACGCCGACTACAGAGGCGAGACCGTGGGTGAAGATTTCACGGTCAATATCACGGAGATCACCGACAAGAATATCAAGGCGACGATAACCCCGAAAGACGACGCTGCCTATTGGTATATGGGATATACCACGCAGGAGAATATCGACAACGGCGGGCTGGACAAGCTGATCAACGACCCGTTGAACGGTTATCTTTCGATGCTGGGTTATTATGCCGCTTATAATTTTCTCGACATGTATGCTTTCAAAGGCGCCAAGACGGACTTCTCCTTCCCCGGTGTGCTGAAGGGCGGTACGGAATTTTGCGCCGTGCTGTTCGGATTTACACCCGATGCCTCTGCCTCATACCCGGTTCCCGTTACTTTGAACACCGAAGTGATGACTGTTCCCTTCAAGACGCAGGAACCGGTCGTAATCAATACCGTTTACCGCATCGACGTCTCAGACGTGTCGTGGTACGGCGCCAAGTACGCCTGCGTTCCGTCGGACGATCTGGGTTACCTCCACGGTTTCGTCCGCAAGTCGGAATTCGACACTTATGACGATGACGCCGCATTCATGAAGTCGCGCATCGATATCTACAAGAGGGCCTACAGGGATGAACTGGAGAGCGGCGCGCTGACATGGGCCGATCTGACCTTCACCGAAACGCAGACTGTCGTGGCTCCGGCCTATATCGAAGAGGCAGGCGCTACGCGCATGGGACTGGTCGATGATACGGAGTACTATGTCTATGCCTTCTCCTGCACCGACGGCAATGCCACCTCGCCGTTGTCGAAGGCCGCCTTCAAGACCGGAAAATTCACCCCTTCCGAGGAGTGTACGTTCGAAATCACCACCACGGTCGAGCGTCAGGACGTAACGGTGAACGTCGTGCCGTCGAACGGGAACGTCACTTATTATTTCAGCGTCACCAGAGCCGCGCAGCAGGAGCAGTTCGACGCCGACCTGCAGTTTGCCGTGGACGACCTGATCTGGACCAAGATATGGGCCGAGTCGCAGCAGATCACGCTTTCCAGCCTGCTTTCGAAGGGTGAGGACAGCAACAAGTGGACCGACCTCTGGGCCGCGACGGCTTATATCGTTTGCGCCTACGGCGTTTCGGAGGACGGGGCGATCACGACGCGTCCGACCCTCGCCCGCTTCGTGACGAAGGGGACGATTGACCAGACGAGCGTGAAAAACGCCGCCGCGAGCGCCATGGGCGGCAAGGTCTTCCGCCGTTAGCCGTTCCGGACATACTGAAAACGGGAACGCCGCAGGAGATTTCCTGCGGCGTTCTTCGTTTCTGCGGATTCCGGCGCGTCAATAGCCGAAAATCTCCTCCTGCGATACGGTCTGAATGGGACCGAGGGTTTTCAGGTAGTTGAGATCGAGGTCCTGAATGTCGCCCAGAATGCCGTAGACGTATTTGCGGCCTTTGACCCACTTCTGCTGGGCGGCTTTCACGTCGTCGAGCGTCATGGACTGGACCTTCTCTAAAATCTGCTTGTCGCGGGGTGCGTCGAGGCCCAGATCGCGGGCGCGGAGATAGCTCCACAATACGCCGTCTTTGACCGTGCGCTCGGTACGCAGGCGCGAGACGAGGGCTTCCTTGGCGATGCCGAACGCCTTTTCCGATTCGGGCATGTTGTTGATGATGTCGTCGAACGCTTCGACGGCTTTTTGCATCTTGTCGTTCTGCGTGGCGATGAAGGCGTAGTAGCTGTAATCGCCGTTGGCGTTGCTCGGCGTAGCGAGGGTGGCCCATGCCGTGTACGCCAGACCGCGCGCCTCGCGCATCTCTTGGAAGACGATGGTGTTCATGCCGCCGCCGAAATACTCGTTGTAGAGCGTGATTTCGGGATCGGCTGCCACGTCGAATTTCTCGCCGCGGTTCGAGAACTGCAGGTAGTAGAGCTGTTTGGCGTCGTACTGAGCCAGTACGACCTTGTTCGCGTCGGTGGGCAGCAGGGTGCTGAATTTCTTCTCCAGCGGCTGCAGGTCGGCGGCGACCTTGTGGTGTTCAGCCAGCGCACTCTTGACTTCGGCCTCTTTCTGCGGGCCGTAGTAGAGCACTTCGTGTTGTTTGCCCATCAGACCGCCGATTTTGGCGAGCAGCTGCTCCGAGGTCAGCTCCTGCAGCGCCGGGTCGGTAAGGGTCGTGCGGCGGATGAAGTCGCCGCCGTAGAACAGATAGCGCTGGAGCGCGCCGAAACAGCGGCTCTGATTGAGCTTCGCATCCGCACGGCTCTTGAGCATGTCGCCTTTGAGGTTCTCCAGAATCGCTTCGTCGGGCTTGGCGCCGGCGATCAGCCCTTCGACGATCTCCATGGCTTTACCCATGTTTTCGCTCAGTCCGGTGATCTGGATAGAACTCTGGTTGGCCCCGGCGTTCATGTAGAACGAGCAGGCGATGTCGTACATCTCCGATGCGATCTCTTCGGCGGTCATCTTGTCGGTCCCCAGATAGCTCAGGTAGTTGAATGCCAGATTGAGCGCCGGATCGTTCTCCGTACCGGTGTTGAAGACGTAGATCAGCGTGAAGATATCGTTGGTCTCGTTCTTCTTGTAGAGGACGTCGATGCCGGGCTGCGCCTCGAACTGCGACATGTCCTTCTTGTAATCGACGAATACGGGTTCGATCGGCTGCACCTGCGAGGTCTGTATCTCGGAGAGGAATTCGCTCTGCGAGTCGCGGTTGGTCACGATCGGGGTGATCTTCGGTGCTGCGATCTTCTGTTCGTCGGGGTCTTTGCCCTCGCGCTTGTAGATGATGGCGTAACTTTCGGGGCCGAGGTATTTGTTGGCCCACTCCACGACGTCCTGCTTGGTGATCTTCGACATGCGGTCGAGCCGTGCGACTTCGTCGGCCCAGTCCGCGCCGCTGATGAACGAATAGACATAGAGTATCGCGCGGCTGTCGTTCTCCTCGAACGAGCGCATCAGCTGCATTTTGTAGTTGTTGATGGTCGCTTCGATGAGTTTTTCATCGAAGTCCCCCTCCCGCAGTTTTGCCACCTCCTCCAGAAGCAGGTCGCGGACTTCGTCGAGCGACTGTCCCGTCTTGGGGCGTCCGGCCACGAGGAACGAACTGTAATCGGGCTGCGTCGAGGCGTAGCCGTAGGCCGAGAGCACCTTCTGCTGCTGGTTCAGGTCGAGGTCGATCAGTCCGGCTTGTCCGTTGTAGAGGATCGAACCCACGATGTCGCTGATGTCGGTCGATTTGTCGTTCGCGCCCGGCAGACGCCAGCCCAGCATGACGTTGGCCGCTTCGAGTCCGTAAACCTCCTTCACCACGGGAGTCGTGATCGGCTTTTCGGGCTCGAACTGCAGTTCGGGCAGGTTCGGGTTGGGCTGCATGTCGCCGAAGTACTTTTCGATCGTGGCCACCATTTCGTCGGGTTCGAAATCGCCCGAAACGCATACGGCCATGTTGTTGGGCACGTAGTAGGTCTTGTGGTAGTTTCGGACGTTGGTGATCGACGGATTTTTCAGATGTTCCTGCGTACCCAGCACGGTCTGCGTGCCGTAGGGGTGGTTGGGGAACAGCGCGGCGTCCATCGCTTCCCAGACTTTGCGGCTGTCCTGCGTCAGGGACATGTTCTTCTCCTCGTAAATGGTCTCAAGCTCGGTATGGAAGCCGCGGATCACGGGATTCTTGAAACGGTCGGCTTGGATTTTGGCCCAGTTGTCGATCTGGTTCGAGGGAATGTCCTCGACGTAGACCGTCATGTCCTGCGACGTGAAGGCGTTGGTGCCGTTGGCGCCGATGGCCGACATCAGCTTGTCGTACTCGTTGGGAATGGCGATTTTCGAAGCTTCGTAGCTGATCGAGTCTATGCGGCGGTAGATGGCCGCGCGCTCGGCCTCGTCGGCGGTCTTGCGGTAAACCTCGAAGAGATTTTCGATCTCGTCGAGCATCGGTTTCTCCGCGGCGTAGTCCGAAGTGCCGAACTGCTGCGTGCCTTTGAACATCAGGTGTTCGAAGTAGTGCGCCAGACCCGTGGTCTCCGCGGGGTCGTTCTTGCCGCCGACCTTCACGGCGATATAGGTCTGGATGCGGGGCGCCTCCTTGTTTACGCTCATGTAGACTTTCAGTCCGTTGTCGAGCGTGTAGATGCGGGTGTTCAACGGATCGCCCGCCACCGTTTCGTACTTGTACTTGGAACAAGCCGCGGCCAGCATCGCTGCGATGACTACCGCAAATAGTAGAAACTTTCTCATTATCGATAGGGTTAGAAAAGAGTTGCGAACCAGTCCCGGACGGCGGGGTAGGTGTCGGCCGTCACATGGACGAACATGCCGATCGCCGCCGCGAGTTTGATGCCCGTGCCGACGACGAACGAGAGGAACGAGCCTATGCCGACCAGAAACGCCTTGCCCGCGTCGCGGCGGTCGTTGAGCAGCTCGCCGAGCACGGCGCCGAAGAAGGGGCCGAGGATGATGCCGACGGGCGGAAAGAAGAAGAATCCGGCGAAGACGCCGACCGTGGCGCCGATGGCGCCCGAACGGGAGCCTCCGAAGCGGCGGGTCATCCACGCCGGCAGGAAATAGTCGGCGACGCTGACCGCCACGGTAATGGCCAGCCATAGCCAGATGGCCGCCGGCGACATGCTCGAATAGGAGGTGAAGTAGGCGCAGAGAAGTCCTGCGTAACTGAGTACTACGCCGGGCAGGGCGGGGACGATACAGCCGACGATGCCGACGATCGAGAGCAGAAATGCTGCGACGGAGAGTGCTATGTCCATAATATTCAGCAGTGGAAAAATATCCGTTATTTAACAAAGGTAAGCATTTATAGCAAAAAATCTCCCTGAAACGGGAGATTTTACATTACTTATGACGGTTTACCGCCTTGCAGGACGGTGAAGCCGTTATTTCACGAGCCGGTTCGTCGCCGTGTCGGGGAATACGATCCACGGCTTGAACTGTTTGGCGTCTTCGAAATCCATCAGCGCATAGGAGGCGATGATGATGACGTCGCCGACCTGCACCTTCCGGGCCGCGGCGCCGTTGAGGCAGATGCAGCCGCTTCCGCGTTCGCCCTTGATGACGTAGGTCTCGAAACGCTCTCCGTTGTCGATGTCCATAATCTGGACCTTTTCGCCCTCGATGATGTTGGCCGCCTCCAAAAGCGCCTCGTCGATGGTGATGCTGCCCACATAATGCAGATCGGCCTGCGTGACCGTTACGCGGTGGATCTTCGATTTGATGACTTCAATCTGGAATTTCATTATCGGATACGGATGTTGTCGATTAAACGAATGTCTCCCGCCTGCACGGCGATACAGCCCTGAATACGCTCGGCGTCGCTCCATGCGGCGACTTCCTGCATCGTCCGCGCATCGACGGACTGGTAGTAGATGACCTTCAGCAGCGGATTGCGCTCCACCTCGGCCGTGACCCACGCCTTCAGCGCTTCGGGCGCCAGTTCCTGCGACTTTTCGGCGGCAGCGCGCAGGGCGGCGTAGATCTGCGGGGCTGCGGCGCGGTGCTCCGCGTCGAGCAGCGCGTTGCGCGACGAGAGGGCCAGCCCGTCTTCGCCGCGGACGATCTCGCATTCGACGATCTCGACCGGAAGCGACAACTGGTCCACCATCGCCTTGACGACGGCGATCTGCTGGAAATCTTTTTCCCCGAAGTAGGCGCGCGCCGGGCGTACGATGTCGAACAGCCGGCTGACGACCTGCGCCACGCCGTTGAAGTGACCGGGGCGTGTGGCGCCCTCCATCACCTTGTCGATCTGTCCGAAGTCGAACTGACGGCCGTCCGGTTCCGGGTATATCTCCTCGACCGAAGGCATCAGCACGAAATCCGCACCGGCCCGTTCCAGCAGACGCGCATCGGCCTCCGGGGTGCGGGGATAATGTCTCAGGTCGTTTTTGTCGTTGAATTGGGTGGGATTGACGAAGACGCTCACCACGACGGTGGCGTTCTCCCGGCGGGCGCGCTCGACCAGCGAGCGATGTCCCGCATGCAGGGCGCCCCTCGTCGGGACGAACCC
>ERZ772876.1270-NODE-1270-length-26759-cov-3.471428_pt1 | contig 26759 bp, 19 predicted proteins | sample MGYA00580584_ERZ772876 | MGnify/ENA primary metagenome ERZ772876 (study PRJEB29015, sample SAMEA2737728) | human gut metagenome | biome: human gut; feature: human-associated habitat; material: faeces | place: China | collected 2012 ... | reverse complement strand
TCCTATTTTTATACTGAATATCAAGCGGAAAAATACGATGAAGTTTTTTGGGTGACCACGTTTACAGGAGGGGAAAAGCCAATCGACAAGTTACGGGAAGACGCACTTCAACTGCTTGTACATAACCGTGTTATTTTGGCGGAAAGTCAAAAACGCGGTTTTCTGTCGGATACACATTTTACCGCTCTGGAAAAAATGGCGACTGAGGAAAACCAAAAACGTGCAGCCGCGGTCAAAAACGGTGAACCGGTTTACGGCCCGGTATCCCTGAGCATGGGTGAGTATTACGATTATCTGCTGTCCAATTTGTCCATTCGGCTGAAAGATGCCCTGTATGCCGAAAAAACGCCGGATGAAGCGGCGCTGCGGGCATTTTACGAGGAAATTCGGGGGGAGATGTTCAAAGACAAGGGGAAAACAGATTACATGGAATACCGCCTTCCATACACAGCGGCGGATCGAACCGTTCAAAAAGAGAAGGCGGAAGATTTGATCGACCGTTTGCGCGCAGGCGTACCCTTTACGCAGGCCGGAAGGGAGCTGGGGATGGAGGCACAGGAGCAGACGCTGGACTGGAATCTCACACGGACAGTGGCGCAGATTCCTGCTTTGGCACAAGCGCTGGCGGACTTACAGCCTGCTGAATTCACCGGCGTTGTGGAAGAAAATGCGGCTTTCACCGTGGCCATCTGCAGGAGCCGGGTCGAACAGACGATACCGGCATTCGACGATGTCCGGGAAAAGGTGGAGCAGCTGGCTGCGCAGCGGCTGCTGGAAGATTACCTTGCGGAGCGCGCAGACGAATATGATGAAATTATCGGCGACATTCCAAACGAGTGGCTATTGGTTTTTTTGGATCTGTAAATAAAAGCGGAGGGTTGAACATGAAAAAGATCATGCGAAGAATCGTATCAGTCGTACTGGCGGCATCCTTTACGCTTCCAGCTGGTTTATTTACCCAAGCAGAAGATGCGCCGCAGAACGTGGCCTCCGGTAAGCCGGTCGCGGTATCCAAGCAGAGTGACTTTCTGGCACAGAACTACCCGAAGGAGCGATTAACGGACGGCAATGTGCAGGCGACGGACGAAACCTCCTGTGCCATCATCGAATGGGACGATGACCAGCTGGCATGGTATGAGATCGATCTGCAGGGCGTTACAAAGCTCAATCAGATCACACTCTGGTTTCACAATTCTGAATGGCCTGCCCGGCCGCTGGATTTTGCCATCGATGTGCGCACGCAGGACGCCTGGGTGCGGGTGGCGGAACAGCATATGAGCGCCCATGACGCCATGGCCTATACCTATTCGTTTGCGCCGGCGGAGGCGAAGCGCATCCGGGTGACGGCCAGCTGTGCGCGGGCGAACCGGAACAATTTCCGTCTGGCCGAGGTGACGGCCTGTTACGACCCGACCGCCGCGGACGTGACGCCGGTACAGAAGCCGGCGGAAGGGCAGCCGGTGCTGCCGCTGCAGACGGCCAATCTGGCGGAGGGTAAGCCGGTTTCCTGTTCCGGCCAGTCCGATTTTTTTGCGCAGAGTTACCCTCTGTCGAATTTAACGGACGGGAACGCCGATATGACAGATGAGCGCGCGATTATCAACTGGCAGGAGAGTAGCGACGAGGCCTGGTATGAGATCGATCTGGGCGCAGCAAAAATGTTTAATCAGATCAGCCTGACCAACAGTTTCTACGATATAACCAACGCGCCGCTGGATTTTGCCGTGGATGTGCTGACAGAGACAGACTGGATTCGTGTCGCTGAGCAGCATGTGCAGGAGAATGCGGCGGGCATACATACCTATAGCTTTGCGCCGGTGACCGCGAAAAAGATACGCGTGACCGCCAGCTCTGCCCGCAGCGCGGCCAAGGACTTTTACCAACTGGTAGAGGCGGCGGTTTACCACAACCCTTCCGTAACTCCCGACGCGTACACGCCGCTGCAGCAGCCCGCCGGGGGACAGCCGGTATTGACCGCGCCCCTGCTCAATTATGCGAAGAATAAGCCGGTTTATGTTTCCCGTCAAAGCGATTGGCTTTCGGAGAATTTCCCGGCGGCTCATCTGACTGACGGGCACGGCGGCGGCGGAGAGCCCGCCATCATCGAGTGGGATGCCAACGGCCTGGCCTTTTATGAGGTAGACTTGGAAGCCGTGCGGACAGTCAGTCAGATTGAGCTGTACTATCACATGGACGAACTGACCAGCCGGCCGCTTGACTTTGCTGTTTTTGCGCTGACGGAGGATAACGCGTGGGAGCGGGTAGCAGAGCAGCATCCTGAGAATAACGACGGCGCACATACGGTGCTGCGATTTGCGCCTGTTGCCTGTGACCGGCTTCGGATCATCGCCAACACAGCGCGCAGCAAGACAAAGGGGAATTATCGCTTGCTGGAACTGGAGGCCTGCGATAATTGGCAGCTGACGGCTGACATGTATACGCCCTTGGATACGGCTCCTCATTACCAGACACAGATCCCGGAGCCGGATCAGCCGAAGAATCTGTTGCAGAACAAGCCGGTGACGGCGGAGAAGCAGCATGCGTTTCTGGAGGAAAACTTCCCGCTGTCGAATCTGACCGACGGGAAGAAGGAGCAGACCGATACCGCCGCCATTGTCAACTGGGATGCCAACGGCCTCGGCTGGTACGAGGTGGCCTGCGGCGCGACGCTGAACCAGGTGAAGCTGTATTATCAGAACGAGGAGCTGGGAAACCGGCCGCTGGATTTTGCGCTGGACGCGTTGGTGGACGGCAAATGGGTGCGCGTGGCGGAGCAGCACATCGAGGGATATGACGACACGCTGATCTATACGCTGAATTTTGCGCTGGTGACCGCAGAAAAGCTGCGGCTGACGGGCAGCGCGGCGCGCGTAGATAACGGGAACTTCCGGCTGCTGGAGCTGGAGGGCTACAGCAATCCGCTGATAGGAGAGACGGAATACACGTCGCTGCACAAGGCGCCCGACGCCTCCTGCCAGCTTATCCGCTCCGACAGCATTGTCAATGTGGCTGTGGGAAGCCGGGTGCAGTCCTCCTGCACCAGCGATTTCCTGAAAACCAATTTCCCGGCGGAAAATGCAGCAGACGGGAAACGCGGCCCGGACGATACCCCTGCCGTTATCGATTGGAACGATAAGGGCGTCGCATGGTACCAGCTGGTCTTTGACCAGCCGACCTCCCTCAATCAGGTCAAGCTGTTTTATCACAATGCGGAATGGTCCTATCGTCCGCTGGATTTTGCCATTGACGTTTTTACACAAGGCAAATGGGTGCGTGTGGCGGAGCAGCATGTGACCGGGTATACCGCCTCGGATTTTGTCTACAATTTTGCGGCGGTGAGCTGCACGAAAGTGCGGGTGACCGCATCAAACAAGGGACTCATGACGGGGAATTACCGTCTGGCGGAAATAGAAGCCTGTCTGAATCCCCTGATCACCGAAGCGGCCTATACACCGCTGATGTCTGCGCCGGACGCGGCCTCGGCGGTGCCGATGCCGGCGGCCGGAGACGATGAAGAAACGGATGACAAGGAAACGACAGATAAAGAAAACGGGGATAACGTTTCTACCGGATATGCATTCCCGTCAGCAGCCCTGCTGCTGGCAGGCGCGGCGGCAGTACTGGTGAGCATGAGCCGAAAATTCAAAAAGCGGGTTTGAATAAGAAATGAGGATCGATATGAAAAAATGGATAGCCTGTCTGCTGGCCGTTACGCTGCTGGTTGGTCTGCTGGCCGGATGTAATGCGGGGGACCGCGGCTCTGACAGTACCAGCGGCCAAACCAATTCAGTACATAAGGTGGATCTCTCGCAGGGGATTAAGGTCACTGATCAGCCGGCGACGGTGGTCTGTACCCTGGCTCTCAACGAACTGGGCGGTTCTGCCGTCATCGAAGGCTTCAAGAAAAAATATCCCAATATCACCGTCAAGCTGGAGCCGATGGCCAATGGGGACAGCAAGCTGCTGGCCATGATTGCCGCAGGCAACGGCCCGGATCTTATCCGGTGCAGTGCGTTTGAGGAACTGCCCTCCATGGTGAACCGCGGTTTGCTGCTGCCTCTGGATGATTTCGTTAAGGCCAGCGGCAAGGTTGACACCGGCGATCTGCTCGAGGTCAACAACCTGTTCCGGTTCGACGGTAAAGAGAGGGGCAAAGGGCCCCTTTACGGTGTGGTCAAGGACTGGAGCTTCGACAACACCCTTTGGGTGAATAAAACCGTATTTCAGCAGGCGGGCGAGCCATTGCCCAGCACCACCGAGCCCATGACATATGATGAGCTGGCCCGGCTGTGTAAAAAGCTGTCGGTAAAAAGGGGCGAGACGGTAGAGCGGTTCGGCCTCATCACCCATATGAGTGTTATCACGCTGGTAGAGGCCATGCTGGCCAGCAGTGGGCGCTCCATCTGGAACGAGGACTTCTCTGCCTCCACGCTGCAGACCCCGGAGACCAAAAAAGCCATCAATTACTGGGCAGATCTGCAAAAATCCGGCGCCATGGCCAGCACCCTGTTCCCCTCCACCGACATGACGGGAAACGGCGCCATTGCGGAGGATAAAACCGCCATGGTGATGGGTGGATACTGGCTGCTTTCGAGCTTCATAGGCGCGCAGGACGATGTGAAAGATAAGCTGATGCTGATTCCTTCGCCGATTGCGGCGGGCGGAAAAACCGTCAATGCATCGCTGAGCGCCATTGGGCTGGGAATATTCACCGATACCAAGGCACCCATGGAGGCGTATGCCCTGTGGGAATATCTGATGTTTGATGAAATCTCCACCGGCGCCAGGGCCACCTCCGGCTGGGGTATCCCGGCGCTGAGATCCATGGTGGAGAAGATGCCGACGGTTTCCGCGCTGGATCAGCAGGCGCGTCAGGTGTGCGTAAACCAGATGGAAGACTTCAGCGTCGCGCCGCGTTCCAATCCGTATGTCCTGTATACCGGCCTGACCACAGAATTTGATAAATACTACAACCTGTATCTTTACGATGTGCAGACGCTGGACGAGGCGATGGCCACCATCGATAAGGACATCGGCTTCCTCATCGATGAGGGCAGAGAAATGGCCGTATCCTGAGAGGGGGTCAACCGCATATGGCAAACAAGACCCGCAGGACCTTCAAAAGCCTTTCTCTCAAGTCTCAGGAGGCGGCGGCCTTTTACATCCTGATGGCGCCCGCGCTGATTATGTTTGTGCTTGCGAAGCTGTGGCCCTTTATCTGGGGCGTGGAAAAGAGCTTTACCAATTATAACGGGTTCAACATCAACAGCCTGAAATATGTCGGCCTGGCGAATTATGAGCGGGTGTTCGGCGACACGGAGGCCATGTCGGCCCTGTGGAGGACGCTGGGTATCGGGCTCATCGTGGTTCCCATTACCCTGATCGCCTGCAATGCCATGGCGCTGCTGCTGACCTCCTTTACGAGAGGCGTGGGCGTGTTCCGAACGATTTATTATTTCCCGTCCATCGTGCCGCTGGTGGCCGCAACCACCATGTGGCAGGGTATCCTGATGAAGGACGGCGTGCTCAATCAGGTGCTGTCTGTGTTCGGCTTGCCGCCCGTCAACTGGCTGGGTTACGATTTTGCAAAGGTATCGCTGATCATGCTGATGCTCTGGTCGGCGGGGAGCGGGATTCTCAACAATATCGCCGCCATTCAGGCGATACCGGAAGATTTGTACGAGGCGGCGGAGCTGGACGGCGCGTCCTATTTTCAGAAAACCCGGCATATCACCCTGCCGCTGACGGCGAATATGAATTTTTTGAATCTGACCACCGGCGTCATCATGACGCTGCAGCTTTTCGGCGAACCGGTGCTGCTGTCCGGCGCGAGTCTGACCGGCGTGCCGCTCAAGCCGATTTACACCTACCTGGTGCATGTGTATCAGCAGATATTCGTTAATCTGCGCTTTGGCTACGGTCTGGCGCTGACTTGGGTGGTTTTTCTCATTATTGTGATCAGCACCGCAGTGGTGCAGCGGATCAATAAAAAAATGTTTGAGGCCTGAAGGGGGTGAATATCAGCATGTTAACCCGGAGAACCAGATGGCGGATACGAAAACTCCTGACCTATACCGTGGCGTCGGTGATTGCGGTGATTTTTTTCTTTCCGCTGTATTATACGGTGATAAACTCCCTGCGGCCCATTGTATCCACACCGGCACTGATCGTCCCCAAGGGCTTTGAATTGGTCAACTACTACTACGCGGTAACCCTTATCCCCTTTTTTAAGTATGTGTTCAACACGCTTATCATCCTGCTGGTGGGAATGGGAACCGGACTGGTGTTCAATTTCCTGTATGGCTACGCACTGGCCAGACTCCGGGCGCCGGGAAAAAGCATTGTGTTTCTCATCGTGCTCTCCCAGATGATGGTGCCGTTTATCGCCATCCAGATCCCGCAGTACATACTTTTCAGCAATTTCGGTCTCAAGGACAGCTATTGGATTTATGTTATCAACGCCGTGGCCGGGAATTCGCTCATTGTATTTATCTATAAGCAGTACCTGATGGGAATTCCGCGTTCCCTTGAGGAAGCCGCCATGATTGACGGGTGCTCGGTGTTTTCCGTGATGTGGCGGGTTATACTGCCCATTTCCAAGCCCATAATCGCCGTGGTGATATTCAAGGATTTCCTGCAATACTGGAACGACTACATGACCCCGTACATGTATCTGTCGGCCGATAAATACCCTGTCGCCATGGCGCTGTTCGGTATGAGCTATACTTTCCCCAACAATCCGGGTCTCAAGCTTGTACCCGTCCAGTCCGCGGCGGCCATACTGATTCTCATTCCCAGCACCATCCTGTTTTTTCTATGCCAGAAGCAGCTGGTGCGGGGCGTTGTCAGCGGCAGCATAAAGGAATAAGAGGGAGAGCCAAACGACTATGAAAAAGATACGCCTTATATGGATAGCCTGTATGGTCCTGCTGATCGCCATCGGTACGCCCCTGACCGTCTTGTCCTTCCGGGAAACGGCTTCGGCCCCTCCCGTTGATTCCCCGTCAGAGAGCGCAACGCCTCCGGAGGGCGATCCCGTCACGGTGGATAAGGCGGCGCAGATGACCGACGACAAGGAAGGCGCCGCCGGCAGAATCTACTATGTGGATGCCGTTTCAGGGGACGATGCCAATGACGGCCTGAGCGAGGAGAAGCCGCTGCTGAGCCTGCGGCGGGTGAATCAGCTTTCGCTGAATCCGGGAGATCGGGTGCTGTTCCGGCGCGGCGGCGTCTGGAACGGCCAGCTGCGGCCGGAGGCCTCGGGAGAAGAAGGAAAGACCATCGTCTTCGGCATGTATGGCCAGACCGGCGATAAACCGGTGCTCAACGGCAACGGCGAAGTACACGCCACGGTGGAGTTGGTCAACGTCAGCCATGTGACGGTGCGCAACCTGGAGGTCACCAACTATTCGGGCAAAACCGAAGAATATCGGGTGGGTATCCTGCTAACGGCGCGCGACAAGAGCCTGAAGGGCGTCACCGTCAGCCATTGCTATGTCCACCATGTGGACAGCCACCTGTGGCGCAACGGCAATCAGGATTATCACTGGTTCGGCGGCATCGCTGTGAAGGAGGAGCTGGCCGTCCCGCTGGAAGATTTCAGCTTTACGGATCTGCGCATAGAGAGCAACCGGGTCGAGCAAATCAGCGGCGTCGGCATCGGAGTCAACTGCAACAGCAAGGATACAGTTATTCGCGGGAACATCGTCAACAATGTCAATTGCGACGGCATCCTGCTAATAGGGGGAGAAACCGGCCTCCTTGAGCGCAACATCACCTATACCTGCGGCTATGCCGATATTGGGGAAGCCTGGGTCAACACCTGGCTGGGCATGACGAAGGAATCGGTTATGCAGTACAATGAGAGCTACGACAACCGCGCCTCCCGGGATGGACAGGGCTATGACATCGACAACGGCAGCGTGAACTGCATAATGCAGTACAATTACAGCCACGACAACACCGGGGGATTCCTTCTGGTCAACTGCCTGTTTAACAACTACGGCAACACGGTGCGGTACAATATCAGCCAGAACGACATGCTGCATCTGATCACCTGGGCGCTGCCGGGAGAGGCAGAGAAAACCAATTTCGTCAATTTCTATAACAACACCTTCTATACCACCCGGCAGTTGGATAAGGTTTGCTGGTTTGCCGATTACAACAAACGGCTCGGCACACTGGGCTCTTTCAAAAACAATATTTTCTATATCTTAGGCAGTTCCAGCGCCACCGACTGGGAGCTGGCGTTCCTGGCCTATACCTTTGAGGGGAACTGCTTCTACGGCGATGATCTGAAGGAGCCGGATGACCCCGCCAAAATAAAGGATAATCCCCTGCTGCTGGCACCCGGAACGGGAGGCATCGGCATCGGCACGGTGGACGGCTACAAGCTGCAGGAGAGCTCCCCCTGCCTGAACGCGGGCGTCGTTATAGAGGATAACGGCGGAAAGGACTACTGGGGCAACCCGGTGCCAGCTGACCGGAAGCCGCATATCGGCGCCTATAACGGCGCGGGGATTGCCGTCGCCGGCGGCGTGAACGTAGCAAAGGGGCGGGTAGGGACCGCCTCCAGCTACAACACCGGTCAGTTCTCCAACAACATCTACTATATGAACCGCCTCACAGACGGAAAAAGCTCCGACGTGTTTTCCACGCAACGGGTAAACGAAAGCCGGGAGGAATGGGTGGAGATCGATCTGACAAGCCGCTATACAGTGGATACCGTTGTGCTTAAACCGGCGGCGGGCGGCGCCTGTTTCCCCAAAAATGTCCGTATTCTGGCCTTCGACGGTCAGGAGTACAAAGAGGTGGCCAACGGGAAACGGCTGCGCGGCGACAAAGCGGCCACGATCTCCTTTGCTCCGGTGGAGGCCTCCGGAATCCGGATCGTGACCGACGCGCTCCAGGAGAATGGCGGCGTCTATTGCATGGAGCTCGCGGAAGTGGAAATCTATACGGCAGCGCCATAATCTACCGAAAGGAACGACTTGTATGTTTAAGCTCAAACGGGCTGCGGCTCTTCTCCTGTCGCTGACGCTTGTATGTACTCCTGTATGGATCCGCGCAGAAGCCGAAGTCAATCTGGCGGCAGGAAAGCCGGTGGCGGCTTCCCTGCAAAGTGACTGGCTGTCGGAAAATTTCCCGCTGACAGGGCTGACGGACGGCAAAACCGACACCATGCGTGACGTCCCCGCCATCATCGAGTGGGATAAAAACGGACTGGCATGGTATGAGATCGATTTTCAGGCGTCTGTGACGATCAACCAGCTGAAATTCTTTTATCATAATGATGAATGGCCGAACCGCCCGCTGGATTTTGTGGTGGATGCATTCGACGGGCAGGGCTGGATGCGTATCGTGGAACAGCATATGAAGGCCTACGACCGGTCGGACTACACCTATCGTTTTCGCCCGGTCGCCTGCCGAAGGATTCGGATCACCGCCAGCAATGCGCGATCCGGCAAGGAGAATTTCCGCCTGCTCGAGGTGGGGGCGTATAACACAGCCGGTCTGCAGGAATCCGACTATACCCCGCTCGACGCCGCCGGGGAAACGGGAAAGCTGCCGGACATGGCAAGGCTGACCAATGTGCTGGCAGGACAGAAGGTGACAGCGTCAGACACCAACGATTTTACAGTGCAGAACTATCCGCTGTCCAACCTGACGGATGGCAAAGCCAATATACATAAGGATTCCCCAGGTCTGGTTGTTTTCGAAAATCAGTATGCCTGCATCCAGATAACCCCCAAAAAGCCGGAGGTGATCAGCCATATCCGGCTGACCTACTTCGATGACGCCAACTTTTTTGCGCACCGGCCGGTGGATTTCGCTGTCGATGTATGGAACGGGAAAAACTGGACCCGCGTTGTGGAGCAGCATGGTTTGAAGCATGGCTCCGACACTTCCATAGCCGACTATTATTTTGACGACATATCCTGTGCGGCCCTGCGGATTACGGCGAGCATTGCCCGCAGCAAGGGGGAGATGTTCGGCTTCACGGAGGTGGAAGCGGACGGGGTGCAGGGGACTGCCGCACAGAAAGCGGAGGCCCGGAAGAGTGCGGACAGCGCTGCGTTTGCCGTCCCGGCTCCCGCAGGCGGACAGGATGCCCCGCTGCCCTATGTGCCGCGCATGGATGCCCAGGAGGGAGACGTCTGCCTCGGCCGACCGGTGACTTCCACCACCCGGTACGAGGTGGCCAGCTTCCTGTCCAACCTCACCGACGGCCGCCACAACAATCAGGCGATGACGGCCAACCGGGGGGATTCCGAGGAATCCTCCGGCTGGTTCCAGATCGATCTGGGTGCGGACGTCGCCATCAACCATATTCGCTATGTTACCGTAGGGGACGGCTATCCCATCGACTTGGCCATCGATGTATGGAGCGGGGGCCAATGGGTGCGCGTGGTGCGTAAATATGGGCTGGCCGCCGGCAGGCAGGATTTCTATTTTGATGATATTGCCTGCAGCTACATCCGCCTGACGGCCAGTCGCATCAGGCAGGATCCCTTTGGCGCGGCGTACTATAAGCTCTGCGAGGTGGAAGCGTACAAAGAGACGTCGGTTGACGCCGCTGACAAAAAGAAGGCGATGGATGACATTCCGTCCGACCGGGCGGATATCCCCGCTGCCGTACCGCTGCCGGAGAATTTTAACGTGCAGGGGGATAAAAGCGACAGGACGTTAAATCCTGAGCTGAACAGCGCCTTGCTGGCGGCGCCTGCGCGGCAGGAGGACGAAACGGAAAAGGAACCCGGCAATGTGACGGTTTCTCGCCGCGTCATACATATACCGATGCTCGTGCTGGGAATAAGTCTGGCGGGTCTGGGGCTCATCGGTCTTGTCACAGCGCCGTGCGTGTGGCGCAGGCATAAAAAGAAACAGTCCGGCGGGGGCGGATAAAAAAAGCAGCGGCCTCCGCGGGGAAGCCGCTGCATTTCTGATAAGGAGAGGATACAATGCTGGTACAAACGATTCCCCGGCCGGAATACCCGCGGCCGCAGCTGGTGCGCGGAGAATGGATGAACCTCAACGGCATATGGGAATTTGAAACCGATCCCGGAAAAAGCGGACGGGAACGCGGCCTGCCTGCGGCGGAAAAGCTGGCGGGCAGTATACAGGTGCCCTTTTGCCCGGAAAGCCGCCTGTCAGGTGTGGGCTGCCGGGACTTTATGGAGTGCGTGTGGTACCGCCGGACCATTGCTTTGCCCGATGGCTGGATGGAAGCCGGACGGCGGGTTCTGCTGCATATCGGCGCCTGTGATTACCGCACGGAGGTTTGGGTGAACGGACACAGTGCCGGGGTGCATATCGGCGGGTATGTTTCCTTCAGTATGGATATTACCGCATTTGTGAGCGGGGGAAACAATACCCTTGTGGTCTGTGCGGAAGACGAGCTGCGCACGGGCAGCCAGCCTGCCGGTAAACAAAGCCCGGCCTACGACTCCTATGGCTGCATGTATACCCGGACGACGGGAATCTGGCAGACTGTCTGGCTGGAAAGTGTGCCGGATGCCCATATCCAGGAAACCGTCTATATTCCCTGCATGGAAACGCAGTGCCTGCATATCGAGGCCGTCTGCCGTCAGGCCCATGGCCTGACATTTCGCGCCGAGGCCTCCTTTGAAGGACGGCCGATGGGATCGGCCAGCGCCACGGTGGTGGGCCGTACCGTGCGGCTGACGCTTCCGCTTCGGGAACTCCGTCCTTGGTCGCCGGAAACGCCCGCCCTGTATGATCTGCATCTGACCCTGGGCGGGGACCGCGCCGACAGCTATTTCGGTATGCGGGAGGTTGCTTTTCACGAGGGGAAACTGCTCCTCAACGGACGCCCGATTTTTCAGCGTCTGGTGCTGGACCAGGGCTATTACCCGGACGGGCTGTATACCGCCCCGTCCGACCAAGAGCTGGAGGGGGATATCCGCCGGGGACTGGCCATGGGCTTCAACGGCGCACGGCTGCATCAGAAGGTGTTTGAACCGCGATTTCTCTACCACTGTGACCGGCTGGGATATCTGGTTTGGGGCGAGCAGGGAAACTGGGGACAGGATACCGCACGGCCCGGGGCGTGGCAGGGATTTCTGCCCGAATGGCTGGAGGTGCTCAAACGGGATATCAACCACCCGGCCCTTATCGGCTGGTGTCCGCTCAATGAGACGCAGAATAACCAGAACCCCCATCTTGTGAAGATGATTGTGGATATGACCCGGAGGGTGGATCCGACCCGCCTGGTGATTGACGCCTCCGGCTGGACGCATCAGGGGGATTTGACCGATATTTTGGATGCCCATGATTATGAGCAGGATCCGGTCGTGTTTCGGGAAAAGTACCTGCCGCTGACGCAGGGGAAAGCTGTCCCTATGCTGAATCAGGGGGAGGGACGCCCTGCTTTTATCAGCGAATACGGTGGGATCTGGTGGAGCGATACGGAGGACGGCGGCTGGGGCTATGGCGACAGGCCGCGCAGCCGTGAGGAGGCCCTGGAGCGGTACAGTGGCCTGACGGCGGCGCTGCTGGATAATCCGGCCATCAGCGGTTTCTGCTACACGCAGCTGACCGATGTTGAACAGGAGCAGAACGGCCTGTACACCTATGACCGTCGGCCGAAGTTCGACCCGGCGGACATCGCCGCCGCCACGGCCCGTCCTGCAGCCTGCGAAAAAATGGCCGGGATTGCTGCCGAACGCGAAAGGATATGCTATAATGAGGAGTAGAAGACAGCGTGTTTTCCGGTTGCTGCTGTTCGCGGCAGCGGTTTTTCTGCCGGCTGCGACCGCTTTGGCGGACTCCTGGACAAATCTGGCCCGGGGACAAACCGTGACGGGCTCGTACATGGCGGATCATCTTCAGGAATTCGGCTGGATCTGGGAGAACGCCGTGGACGGCGATCGTAACGGGGACCCCATTGCCCTGCGCGGGGAAAACGGCGCCGCGTGGGTGCAGATCGATTTCGGGGCCAAAACAAGAATGAACAAAGTCATTCTGATCCCTTTTGCCCAGTGCTATCCGATCGATTTCAGGATCGAGGTGCTGACCGACGACGGCTGGCAGCAAGCGGCCAGACTGACCGGGCAGAAGGAGCCAGGCTTTACGCAGGATGCAGCAGGCTCCACCTTTAAGGGGCAGGTGATCGCCTTTGATACACTGGAGGGGACGGCCCTGCGGCTGACAGCCACCAGGCTGGCGCCGGATACGAATGGAGACGGCTACATGCAGCTGCGGGAAATCGAGGTCTATGACGACGGCGGCCCGGCCGACAGGACGGCCCCCCCGGCGCCGGGCGAAGCCGACAAGCCGGTTTGGCTGTATGCTGTGCTGGGCGGCGCGGGCGTACTGGCTTTGGGCGGCGCGGGCATTTGTCTTTTTATCATGCAGCGCAGAAAGTATAAGGAGTGATGAAATGATGAATTTTCCCATGCATTTTATCTGCGCGGGGCCGACGTATTCCACGCTGACCACCTATGCCTGCGCACCGTATCTGCGCAGGAGCTTCCATCTGGAGGCGCTGCCGGAAAGGGCGGAGCTGCTGATATGCGGTCTGGGCTTTTATGAGCTGTATATCAATGGCCGCCGGATCACCAAAACCCTGCTGGCCCCCTATATCAGCAATCCGGACGATCTGCTGTATTATGATAATTATGATCTGCTGCCCTGGCTGCAGGAGGAGGAAAACGTGCTGGGCGTCTGCCTGGGCAACGGCTTCCAGAACAATCCCGGCGGCTATGTATGGGACTTTGACAAGGCACACTGGAGAGGCGCGCCGGAAATGGCGCTGCGGCTGGATATGGATTTTCCGGACGGGGAAAGCCGGCAGATAGAAAGCGACGAGAGTTTCCGCACCGCCGACTCGCCCATATACGGCGACGATTACCGCAACGGCGAATACTACGATGCCCGGCGGGAGCTTCCCGGCTGGAGTGAGCCGGGCTTTGACGACAGCGGCTGGGGGCCCGCGCAAAAAGCGCCGCAGCCCCGCGGGGAAGCGGTGCTTTCGGATATCGAGCCTGTCGCGGTTGAACGCGAAATTCAGCCGGTATCGGTGACGCCTCTGGAGGACGGCTATCTGTACGATTTCGGGGAGAACAACGCGGGGGTATGCCGGCTGACCATACAGGGAGAAGAGGGGCAGACCATTTCCCTGTATTATGCCGAGCGCGTAAAGGACGGCCGGCTGGATCGGCGGAGCGTCTCCTTTGATGAGAACGATTATGTCCAGAAGGATATCTATATCTGCAAGGGGGAGGGGGTGGAAAGCTATACCCCCCTGTTTACCTATCACGGTTTTCAGTATGTGTTGGTGAAGGGGCTGCGGCCGGAACAGGCAGACAAAAGTCTGCTGACCTATATGGTGTTCCATACCCGGCTGCGGGAGCGGGGCGGATTTGCCTGCTCCGACGAGACGATCAATGCCCTGCAGGCCATGGTTCGCCGTTCCACCCTGTCCAACTTTCACCATTTCCCCACCGATTGCCCTCAACGGGAGAAAAACGGCTGGACAGCCGACGCTTCTCTGTCCGCGGAGCATACCCTGCTGAATCTGGAGCCGGACAGGAACTATCATGAATGGCTGCGCAATATCCGCAAGGCGCAGGCGGACAACGGCGCCCTGCCCGGCATCGTACCCACTGGCGGCTGGGGATTCGCCTGGGGAAACGGGCCGGCCTGGGACAACGTCCTTGTCAATCTGCCGTACATGACATATCTGTATCGTCATGACCGGGAAATCCTGAGGGAAAATGCACATGCCATTCTGCGGTATCTGGATTATCTCACCACCGTTATCCGGGAAGACGGACTGGTTTGCTGCGGGCTGGGTGACTGGTGTCCCGTGGGCCGGAATGCCGACCAATACAAATCCCCGCTGGAATTCACCGATACGGTGCTGTCCATGGACAGCTGTGACAAAGCGGCCTACATATTCGGTGAGCTGGGCATGGAGGAACAGAAAGCTTTTGCGCTGCGGCTGTATCACCGTCTGCGGGCGGCGGGCCGGGAACGGCTGCTGGATTTGTCTACCATGACGGCCCTGGGGCGCTGCCAGACCTCTCAGGCCATGGCGATTTTCTATTCTTTATTTGATGAGGGGGAGAAGCAGGAAGCGTTCCGCCGGCTGCTGGAGCTTGTACATGAATATGACGACCACATGGATGTGGGCGTGCTGGGCGGCCGGGTGATTTTCCATGTACTGTCTGATTATGGCTGCAGCGATCTGGCTTACAAGATGATCGCCCGTGCGGATTATCCCTCCTACGGCGAATGGGTGGCGCGCGGGCGAACCACCCTGCGGGAGGACTTTTTCCCGGAGGAACGCAACTCCCTGAACCATCATTTCTGGGGGGATATCAGCCACTGGTTTATCCGTCATTTGGCGGGTATCCGGTACAATCCCCGCCGCGCAGGCGCAGAGGCGGACATCCGGCCCGCTTTTGTGGAGCAGCTGACCTTTGCAGAGGGCTGGCATGAGGCGCCGGAAGGAAGGATCGCGGTGCGTTGGGAGCGGACGGATGAGGGCATTCGCCTGCATGTGGAAGCGCCGGAGGGACTGCGAGGCCGGATCTGCCTGCCGCAGGGCTGCGTTTTTGCCGAGGATCAGCTGGCGGTGAAGCCGCTGCAGTCCGGAAGCTACAGCGTGCTGCCGCGATGAGAAAAAGGCGGCTGTTTTGACTGGAGCATGGCGCCCAGCAGGAGGAAAACAACTGACCGCACAACGGAGGACAGGGGTATGTATAAGCTGGTAATTGCCGAGGACGAGCGGGCCACGCGGGAGCTGCTGGCCGCGCAGGACTGGGAAGCCATGGGGCTTGAGCTGGTGGGCGCTTACGAAAACGGACTGAAAGCCTACGAAAAGATCGCCGCCTGCGATGTGGATATCGTGCTGACCGATATCCGCATGCCCATTATGGACGGACTGAAGCTGATAGCGGCGCTGCGGCAGGAGTATCCCCATATCCTTTGTCTGATCCTGTCCGGCTATAATGAGTATCCCTATCTGCGGCAGTCCATTCAGCTGGAGGTTGCGGACTACATTCTCAAGCCAGTTGACGATGCGGAGCTGGCCGCCGCCTGCGGCCGCGCAGTGGAGCGGCTCAAGCAGCGGCAGGAGGCGGAATGCTTGGAGGCGGAGCGGATGGGCCGCCTGCGCCGGGGAACCGAGGCCATACGGCGGGAGTTCCTGAGAAAGCTGTTTACCGCACGCCTTGACAGGGATACCATTGACGAGCTCAGCGCATACAGCGAGGTGGATGTGGCAGACCGGCAGCTTGCCGTGTGCCTGTTTCGGTTTGACCATCTCGATTCGGTGAAGGAACGCAGCCGCCCGGAACGCTGGGATTTGAAGCTGTTTGGTCTGCAGAAATGCCTGGATGACTATTTTTCCTCCGAACCGGAGGGGTATGTCTGGGTGGATCGGGCCAACGGGGATGTCATGGCGATCATTCCGATACAGGACGGAACGGAGAAAAGCGTTGTGCATGATCGGATCCGGGCAATGAAGGCGGCCGTTTACGAGATGCGCGGTTTATTTCAGGATACGCTGTCGGCCGCCGTCTGTGTTGTGCCGGATGCCGCGGCGGTTTATCCCTGTTCCCTGCGTCTGCGGATGTGTATGGAGGGAAAAAGCGGAGAAAGCGCCGTGCTGCTCGAAACCTTCAGTCTGCTGCCGGATGAAGAGGCCCTGCCGGCGCCGGCCGCTGAAAAGGCCGCATCCGACGTCAGCGGGCATCAGCGGGCGGTGATAGAAAAAATCAGCCGGTATGTGGAGGAGCATTACGCCGATCCCATTACGCTTGGCGAGATGGCGGATATGGTGTATATGAACGCGGTGTATGTCAGCCAGCTGTTCAAAAAGGCGATGGGCGTAAAGTTCATCGACTACCTGGTGGGTCTGCGTATGAAAAAGGCGAAGGAATTGCTGCTTCAGCCGGACTTGCCGGTGTATCAGGTGGGACTGCAGGTAGGCTATACCAGTCCGCAGTATTTTTGTCAGGTGTTTCGGCGGGAGGCGGGCGTTTCGCCCAATGAGTTCCGCAACCAAATCGGATGAGGTGCGGTCATGAAGAGAAAGCGGACGGGGACTTCTTTTCGGCGGAGCATGACGGCTTTTGTGGCGGCTCTGTCCGGCTGCGCCTTTCTAGCGGCCGGGGGCTTGTTCCTGGCCGCCGCTCATTGGGTGGAGCAGGATTTACAAAGCAGGCTTGTTGAGCAGATACGGGAGAGCGCCGTCAGTAACGTGGACAAGCTGCTGGAACAGATAAACGCCGCGCGGGCGATTCTGCTGTCGGATGAATACTACCGCTTTTTAAATGATAACTGGAACTTGAAAGACAAGGAACTGGCCGGCCGGACAAAGAAAAAAATCCTGGAGGACTTCCGCTCGCTGAACCTTTCGCCCCGGGTGCTGCACCGCGTGTATCTGCTGGGCAAGGATGACCAGCAGATGAATCTCCGGTTTGGGTGTGACGATCCGCTGCCGGAGGGGATCGCAGACGCCATATCAGCAGACGATATTCTGTCTCAGACGGCTCTGATTGGTAAGCTGTACCGCGGCAGCGGGCAGCCGCTCCGGTTTCGGACAGGGGAACTTGAAGGCGCAGTGGAAGACAGAGCCTGGGCGAAAGGGCGGACCGAAGCGCTGCGCGCGTTTGCCGCTTCTCTGGAAAATCAGGTAGTAAGCTGCAATATTGTACATCCGGTCGTTATGATTCTGGTGTTCAACCCCGAGTATCTGATGGAAGAACTGGATATCCGGGAAGAACTGGCGACAGTGGCCTTATACGACAAGCAGGGATGCCCGGTATGGACCAATGCGGCAGAGGAGCTGCCGACAGTCAGCCGGGATGAAAGCGTGTATACCTTCCCCATACCCAACACGGAGTATACCCTCTGGGTTCGGCCGAACCCGGCGAAGGCCTTTCCTGCCCGACTACTGTTGACAATTGTACTGGGTCTGCTGCTGTGCGGGAGCGCGGCGATGCTGTTTTACCGTCTGTCACCCCTGGCGTTCCGGCCGATTGAGCGGCTTAATGCCTGCCTCAGGAACAAAGCGGATGAAACGGGGCAAAAAGCGGCGGCGCCGCTGCCGGAGACGCTGGGAAAAGGCCTTTCCCTGACCAGGCGGATGTTCCTTTTGCTGGCGGTGCTGCTATTGGTGTTTTACGGCACATTTGGCAGCATTTTGTACAGTCTCATCGCGCGGGACGTGAAGACACAGAATCTGGAGCTGATGGAGCTGCAGCGAAATACGGTGTCCGTGAACCTGCAGGACAGTGTTTACAGCCTGTCCCAGTTTATCCCGCAGAAAATGTCGGTGATCCGCCAGACGATTGAACGCTCCCAGCAGATGAATCAGAATGCCAATCTGGGGCGGATATTGAATCTGTATACCGATACGCTGTATGACGCCAGCTATTTTGCGGTAGCGGACGCGCAGGGAAATCTGCTGTATCAGTCGGCTTTCATCAAGGAATACGAGAAAGGGATCGCATTCACCCGCGCCCTTATTGAGGAAGCGGATCGACGCGGAGCGGATAATCTGTTGCTGGGCTTTGACAAGGGACTGCTGAATGAGTCGGGTGCCGTGTGGCTGAAAAGCGTCGTTGAGGACGGGCAGCGGGCGGGCTATCTGCTCATCTTTATGGATAAACGTCTGTTTGAAAAGTCGTTGCAGCCATTCCGGGGGCTGGAATGCATCGTCACGGCGGAGGACGGCAGGCCGATCTACGACAGTAACAACCTGTTCGATTACTGTAAGGAAGCGCTTGGAAATGCGGCAACCCTTCGGGACGAAACCGTATCCGCCGGTCCGGTCCGCTATTTGGTGAGCGGCGGTGAACTCGATTCGCCGACATGGAGTCTGCTGGTGCTGGAACGGCATGAGGACGCCATGCGGCCTGTCCGGCGTTTCACCGTTATGGCGGCTTGGATTATGCTTGGAGTGCTGGTCGCCGTATGTCTGGCATCCTATTTGTTTTCACGAGCCATAGCAAAACGGCTGCAACGGCTGGCGCAGTCCATGGATGCAACCGAAAAAGCCGTCTGGGATGAGGAGAAAAGCGGCAACGAAATTGCACCGGTTGTTCGCTCTTACAACCGAATGGTGGAGCGGCTGATCCGGCAGACAGATGAGATGCTGTCGCAGCAAAAGCGGGAACAGCAGCTTACTCTTTTAAAAACGGAGGCGGAACTCAAGGCTCTGCAGCAGCAGGTGGATCCGCATTTTGTATTTAATGTGCTGAATATCATCCGTGCGGAGGCGGCCCGTGATAAAAATGAGAAGATCAGCGATATTGTCGGTGCTTTGGCCCAAATGCTCCGGTTTGGGCTGGGCAACACCATGTTGGTGCCTCTGCAGGAAGAATTAGCCAATATTGACCGGTATGTCTCGATACAAAATCGACGTTATGAAGATGATTTTACCTTTGAGAGCCGTGTGGATCCGGAACTGCTGGATCTGAAAATTCTGCGTTTGTCTGTGCAACCGCTGATAGAAAATGCTTTTGAACATGGTATTTTTGAACGGGATGAAAACGGATGGGTGTCGCTAACCGTCTGCCGGAGCGATGGGCAGATTGAAATCCGTGTGGAAGACAACGGTCTGGGAATGAGTCCAGAGGAACTGGACATTCTCACCGCACGTATGCAGGCTGATCTGCCACCCGATACACAGGGGCAGAAAAGCGGAAATGGTATCGGACTGCGAAATATTTATCAGCGGTTGCGGTATGCCTACGGTGGCCGGGCGGAGATGACGCTGGAAAGCCGCTGGATGCAGGGAACCACCATTGTCATCCGTATTCCGGATGTTGGATTTGGAAAGAAGGATGCAAAAAAATGAAGACGTATAAAGGAAAACGACTGGCGGCGTTTACTTTTGTCATACGGGTGAATCAACTGGAGGTGCGTTTGGATAAGTCCATCGGTTTTGATGAATCCGAGTTGCACAATCCTGCTGATATGGAGCAGGTACGGGAGACTTTTGCCTCCGTAATTCCGGGCAGCCGGGTAACCTGGGCGTTCAGCTATCAGGCGCTGACAGACACACGGGACAATTATGCAGCAATCCGCAGTCTGGCTTCGCGGTATCAGAAACAATACGGAGACGAAATCACTTTTTTGCCCGGTGCTTTCTTTTCAAACGTGTACAACACACCGGAGGAAATCAACGAGATGCTGGAAATCGGTGTCCGACTGATAGAAAAAGAGTTTGGTTATCGTCCACGGAGTATGGTGGCCGGCTATATGGGGGCTGTGAACCAGCGCTATCTGGCGGAAAAGATAGGGATTCATGTCTGCCAGGGACAAATTTGGAGTCAAATGGGCATTGATAACGGAGATGGGGACGGCGGTGTGCTGTATCCGTACTATCCCAGCGTGTCCCATTACCTGAAGCCGGCGCAGAATCTGAAAGAACAGATCGACTGTGTGTGTCTCGACGGATGGACGGTGGATTTGGTGAGTGCCACCCAATACGGACTGAGCGAAACACATAATTCCCGGCTCGGGCTGGGGCCTATTGAAACGGTTATGAAGTTTGGTCCGGAGGAGGGGATACGGGAGCAGTTAGTAACCATAGACACGCATTTTTCGGAAGGATTCCGGGATAACGGTTTCGGTCTTGTGACGGTCAATTGGGAATTGTCCCTATTCGGCGGAAAAAAGCCCGCTGTGCAAAAGGCATGGCTGCGCGCATTGCTGGAACGGGTGAAGACCGCCTATCCGGATGTCTGTGTGGAGACTCTTGCGGATATAGGGCTGGCGTGGCGGCGGGAAAACCCGGACAACACACGATGGGCCTATCGCTTTGAACAGCAGGGATCGGGCATTGGCTGCTCCGATCCGAATAAGCGCGTTATCTGGTTGATGAATGCAGGTTTTCGCCTGGGATTCTTGGAGGACAAGCGCGCCGGCTCCTTGCGTGTTATAGATTTTACCGATTATACGGCGGCGTACATCGAACCGGCACCGGAAGACAGAGACTGGAGCCTGTGGGGGATGCTGAATCAAAAAGGACAGCGGCCACAGGACAAGCCGCGCACCTTTGGCGAGTTGCCTAGTGATGTCAGGAAAACTGTGCTGGCCCGTTATCCGGATTTGCAGGAACGATTGGAGCGCGGCGATGTTTGAAAACACAGACTGGATTTGGTGCGAGGACAGAAAAACGGTTAATCAATACGTGGATTTCGCAACTGATTTTATGGCTGAAGCCCCAAAATCCGCCCGGCTGCGTATCAGCGCGGATTCGGGTTACCGCGCATTTTTAAACGGCATCCCATTGAATGCCGCCCAGTATCCGGATTATCCTTTCTATAAGATATACGATGAAATCGATGTGACAACGCTTTTGCAAGTTGGACAAAACCGGCTTTGTATCATTGGGTATTGTCAAAATGAAGACAGTTCCGTATACCGTTGCGGTGCGCCTGCGCTGATTTTTGAAGTGGAACAGGAAGGGAGGAGCCTTTGCCGGAGCGGGGCAAACACGCTGTGCCGCCGTTCTGTGGATTATGTCAGCGGTCCCGTGGCAAAGTTTACTGATCAACTGTCCTATGGGTTTTCCTATGACGCGGAGAAATCGGATGGCTGGTTGATGCCGGGTACGCCTCTGCTGGGATTTTCACCTGCGCAGATGGTTCCGGAAGAACGCTGCCTTATTGCCCGACCGGTGAAGCCATTGGCAGTGGACGGGCCGGTTTCCGTTCGTGTGCAGGCACAGGGGGTGTTCCTTGGTGGAGCGGACAAAAATCAGGTGGTCGGAGAGCGGATGCAGCGTGCTTTTTTATCCCATCGTTCTTTCACCGATATGGGGGCCGGTGATTGCCGCTGCCTGCCGGCAGACAAGCCTCTCCTTTTTGAAACAGAAGAAGGAGACGGCATGTATATTCTGCTGGATATGGGCCGGGAAGAAACGGGCTGGTTCCATCTGGACATTGAACTGGACGCACCCTGCGAAATTCTGGCAGGCTTCGGGGAGCATTTAGAGGATCTGCGCGTGCGCAGCGCTGTGGGCGGCCGCCAGTTTGCGGCGCAGTATCAGGCGCGGGCGGGACGCCAGCAGTTTACGCATACTTTTAAACGTTTAGGGTTGCGGTATTTGCAGTTGCATATTTATGCCAGACGCGCCGTCCTTTATTACGCTGGTGTATGCGCTGTGCGTTATCCTGTTTCGTATAAGCCGGAGTTTCGCTGTGCCGATGGTCTGCACAACCGGATTTTCTCTGTCAGTAAGCGCACTCTGGAGCTGTGCATGCATGAGCATTATGAGGATTGCCCCTGGCGGGAACAGGCTCTTTACGCCATGGATGCCCGCATCCAGATGCTGTGCGGTTATTATCTCTTTGAGGGGACGACATTTGCGCAGGCCAGTCTGCGCCTGTTGGCGCTCGGTCAGCGGGCGGATGGACTGCTGGAACTGTGTGCGCCGGCACGGGTGCCGGTGGTGATTCCGGTTTTCAGCCTGTGCTTTATCACGGCCGTTTTCGAAAATTGGCTGTACGGCGGCAGTCTTGATTTTGTAGAAGAAATGCTGCCGGTCATCGAGAAGATTCTGGCGCACTTTTTGTCCCGACGAGATCATTCCGGGCTGGTGCCGCAGGATATCAGGAAGGAAATATGGAACTTTTACGAATGGAGTCCCGGACTGGATGGGACGGGGCGAGGCGTGGCTTACGAAGCACCGCTGCAGTTCTTGCTAATCATAGCCTTGAAGGCCGCTGAAGAGTTGTGCAAACAAATGGGCAATGGGGAGAAGGCCACGCAATATCACGGCCTGCGTCTGAAACTGGCACAGTGTTGCGCGGCGTTCCTGAATATGGATACTGGTCTATATGCCACTGGACTGACAAAAGGAAAGCAGCAGCATTACGCCGCGCTGACCCAGGCACTGGCAGTATGCGCGGATGTCTGTCCGGTCAGTATCCTGCCCGATATTCTGAAAGCACTGGCAGAGGATGACCGCCTGACCCCTATGACGCTGAGCAGTCACTGGTATAAATACGAGGCGCTGATGCGCTGCCCCGACAAATACGGGCGCTTTGTGCTGGATGACATCGCGACGAAATGGGGGCGCATGATCGGAAACGGTGCCACCAGTTTCTGGGAGACAGAGAAGGGTGCGGAGGATTTTGCCAACGCAGGTAGTCTGTGCCACGGCTGGTCGGCAGTCCCCATATATGTATATTATCGTTATGTGCTGGGGGCTACACCGGAGGGCCGACGTGAACCGATTTTTTGCGGTCTGTATGAGGTGCGAGAAGAAACATAAAAGCGTAGATTTTTTTAGACGATATAAAAAGGAGTGCACAACCTTATGAAGCTTGGAGTTTGTCTTGTTGTAGATAGCAGTGAAGGGTTAGAAGAAAAATTTGCAAATCTGTCACGAGAAGGTTTTCATTACTGTCAGTTGCTGTCTTGGAACCCTGCCGACTGGACGGAGAAAAACGCAGCGATTATCCGGGGGTGCTGTGACAAATATGATATCACTCCCTCCGCCTTCTGGTGTGGCTGGGAGGGACCTGTCGTCTGGAATTTTTACGAGGGGCAGGAAACGCTGGGCCTCGTGCCGCCGACCTATCGCTATCATCGTATGAAGAATCTGATGGACGGCGCCGATTTTGCCCATCGGTTGGGTATTACCGATGTGATCAGCCACATGGGCTTTATCCCCGAAAATCCGTATGATCCGAATTTTTCAGGTCTGGTCTGTGCTCTACGCGCTGTGGCTGATCACCTGAAGGCTAACGGCCAGTACCTGCTGTTTGAGACCGGTCAGGAAACGCCGACCACCATGCTGCGCTGCTTTGAACAGATCGGCACCGACAACCTGGGAGTGAATCTGGATACCGGCAACCTGATCCTGTACGGCAAAGCCAACCCGGTGGACGCTCTGGATACCATTGGCCGCTTCGTCCGCAACATCCACGCCAAGGACGGTTTATATCCCACCAATGGACATGATTTGGGCCAGGAGGTGCGTCTGGGGGATGGCAAGGCCAATTGGCCGGCGCTTATCTACAAGCTGCACGATGAGTACGGCTACAATGGGCATGTGACGATTGAACGGGAAATTGACGGAGCGCAGCAAACCGAGGATATCCGCTATGCCAAGGCATATCTGGAAGATCTGTTCGCCGCTCTGGATAAGGGAGATGCCTCATGCTGAGAGTCGGTATTCTGGGTGTCGGCGGTATCGCCGAGAATGCCCATATTCCGGCGTGGATGCGCCTGGAAAACACGAAGGTGGTCGCGCTGTGCGATATCCGTCCTGAACGGCTGGAGCTGGTGGCTCCAAAGCTGCCGGACGCCCATACCTACACGTCTTTTGACGATATGATGACTGCTGAAAAACTGGACATTCTGGATATCTGTCTCCCCTCGTATCTGCACGCGGCGTACAGTATCCGGGCGCTGGAGGCCGGGGTGCATGTCCTATGCGAGAAGCCGGTCTCTCTCTGCGAAGAGGATGTGACGCGGATTTACGCCGCAGCGGAAAAAGCGAACCGGCGGTTTATGGTAGCCCATGTGATCCGGTTCTGGCCGGAGTATCTGCTGCTGAAGAACCTGTATGAAACGGAGAAATACGGCAAGCTGCTCAGCGGCAGCATGCACCGCCTGAGCGCGATTCCGCAGTGGAGCTGGGACAACTGGATGGCAGACGAAAAGCGCAGCGGTCTGGTGCCGTATGACCTGCATATTCACGATCTGGACTTCCTGCTGTTTGCGTTCGGCGCGCCCAAGAACACGGTGATGCACCGCGTTAAGCGCCTGGATCAGGATTATGTGGATAATCTGTACGAGTACGATGACTTTTTTATCCACGCAGAGGCCGCTTGGTACGCGGGGCGGCTGCCGTTTCAAAGCGGCTTCCGGTTCCAGTTTGAACGGGCGGTGGTGGTGTATGCCGATAATGCCATGAAGGTGTACGACACCGAAGGCAATGTGATCAACATGACGGAAACTGCCGGGCAGGCTGATGGCGAGCTCCAGTTGCCCCAGAGCGATGGCTATTTCAACGAGATTCAGTATTTTGTTCAATGTGTGGAACAGGATAAGGAAACGGATATCGTCCGCCCGGATGAACTGAGAACCGCCATCCGGCTGTTGAACCGGATGTGAACGTCTGCGTGGTAGAACGAGAGATATGCAATTTAATGCAGAGGATATTATGTGGATAAAGTTCGATGACGCCTCGGTCCGCCTTGCCGGCCGCTGGGCGGTGTGGGGTGAGACGGCGGCGGCCACCGCACCCGGCGCGTACTTGGAGGCGGCGTTTCAAGGCGAGATGGCGGTGCTGCATTTTGACACCGCCTACTCTACGGAGCCCTATCCTCATGTGTGGATCGGGGTGGACGGCGGCGCCTTGGTGGAGGCTTCCCAGGACCGGTGGTGGCATCCCCTGGTAGGGAAAATCGCCTTTCTGGGCCTGGAGGCCGACGCCCCGGATGCCCTGGAGCCCGATGGCCGCAGAACCATCGAATTTGTGGGGGATTCAATCACCGAAGGGGTATTGATCGACGAAAGCTGCCGCACCCACGCCAACGATCAGTTCGACCGGCCCTGTCAGGACGATGTGACCGCCGGATACGCCTGGCTTACCGCACAGGCGCTGGATCTGAGACCGGTCATGAGGGCTACGGAGCGGTGGGGGCCACCCACTCCGGCTGCGGCGGGGTACCCAAGGCGGCGGAGGCCTACTCCTACTGCTTTGAGAGGGCCCCCATCACCCATTCGGCGGATTTCATCGTGGTGAACCACGGCACCAATTACAGGTGCGCCCCTCCCGAATTTTTCAGAAGGACTACCGTCGCCTGTTGGGGGTCATCATAGGGGCCAATCTCCGGGCCCGGCTGGTGGTGATACTGCCATTTTGCGGAGCTTTTCCGAAGGAGATTCAAACCATCGCGGCGGAGGTGGGCCGGGACACGGGGAGGGAGATCCTAGTGGTGGATCCCGCCGGCTGGCTGCCGGCGGAGCCCCTTCAGCGGGAGGGCCACCGTCTTGCTGCGGAGTGTCTCACCGCCGCTTTGCGGGAAGGATTCGGCTTGTAACCAGCACGCGGCTCCATGCGCTAAATCGATTCATGAGAGAAAAATAAAAAAGGCACAAAAGGACTTTTCGACAATCCATACGTACCATTCCCCTTCCGTAACGAACAGTCCGCCCCCTCGATACTGAATGGATATCATCTCGGATTATCACCTCTTTATCACGTGTTCTCAACCTTGTTCCAGCGAAATGTATACGCTACAATACCGTAAAAAAGCCCATATTGCTATTCATCTAAATCAATGTGTAGGCCCAATGCCCTCCGGTTCTGCATCTCATTAGTTTTCCGTCCGTGGTCAAGTCATTCAAAATTCTATTTGCTGTAGCTGCAGACACATCGCAGAGCCGCCGAACATCGGCGTTCATTATATAGTCATGGCTTTTTACCGTAATGTTATTCTCTGTTACCCCGCGCTCTAAGGTGAAGCTGGTAGCCAAAATGCTGAAAGCTATTTATGCGCAGGAGAACAAAAAGGCATCCAGAGAGAAAGCCAAGGCTGTGATAGCGAAACTGCGCGCTATGAAGCTGACAGAGGCCGAAAAAAGGTGGAAGATGGTGTTGAAAAAACGCTGACTTACTGTGATTTCTCCGCTGAGCACTGGACTCGCATCCGTACCAACAATGTGATCGAGTGGCTCAACCAAAGCCCTTGACACTACCTGTCTATTACAATAAATTTGGACAGGAAAGCCGAGCAGCCAGTCCGGCTTTCTTTCCA